>Ga0209724_1000626_pt1 | contig 33547 bp, 30 predicted proteins | sample grotaG_FD_184143 | JGI IMG/M metagenome (GOLD analysis project Ga0209724, IMG submission 184143) | Glacier valley bacterial and archeal communities from Borup Fiord, Nunavut, Canada, to study Microbial Dark Matter (Phase II) -... | ecosystem: Environmental > Aquatic > Freshwater > Ice > Glacier ... | reverse complement strand
CCGCGATGCGTTCCCAGAACAATTGCCTGGCTTGCCTTTGATTGACCGGAGGCCGGCCTGGCGACTTCATCGGCGCTCGCCCTGTACGTTCTGCTACCCACCCCTTCGGTCGTCCCATTGAACACCTCCTTATCTGAGATGTTGCGACGACCGGTTGAATCTACCCAAGTTGCCACCTGTCGCCGCACCGACAATCCTTCGATCGCGGACTACGAACATGCCTTGCCACGGTCGGGACGATCGCCTGCTGCCTTTGCGGCCGCTTCCGTCATGTACTGACCCTGTTTCGTCGTGCCGTAATACGGAGTGCCCAGGCAATGGTAGACGTTCGACTTGGTGTTGACCCAGACTTGACCCGCTCCGCCGCCGGGAGCGGCTGTGCGTGGCGAGGCGACCGTGCCGGGAACGGAATTAGGCATGGTCGATGCGGCCGCACCGGCGACGACCGGCGACTGGGCCGTGCCGGTCGTCACCGGCGCCGGGGCAGCGTCGGCGAACCACTCCTTGACCCCTTTGTGGCCCGCACACGCTCCTTTCTTGGTCGAATTGGTTGTGTAGCTGCCATCCTTGCATTGACCCGTCGAGTCTGCCGGTGCGCCGGCGGGGATTTGTGAGAAGGCGGCGGAGGCGGCGGACAGCAACGTGATTGCGGCGAAGTGGATCGGCTTCATGATTTCTCCAATGGTCGGTGTCGAGTCGTCATTCCCTGGCAATTCTTTTTTGACAGGCCCACAGTATCTCGATAAATTAGTTGCTCGACCAAATAATAACTGCTTCGTACCACCTGTGGTGCTTAGATGACGGTCGCTCGACAAGGGATTGTGTGCGATGACGTCCGACAGCACGGCCACTCCGCCCCTTCCGCTCGCAGGCGTGAAGGTCATCGAACTCGGTACCTTGATTGCCGGACCGTACGCATCATCGCTGCTGGCGCAGTTCGGTGCCGAGGTCATCAAGGTCGAGTCGCCCGACAAGGGTGATCCACTTCGGTCGTGGCGCAAGTTGCACGACGGCACGTCGCTCTGGTGGTACGCGCAAAGTCGCAACAAAAGGTCGTTGACGCTGCATCTGAAGGATCCGCGCGCCCAGGAAATCGTGCGGGATCTCGTCCGAGAAGCTGACATCGTGATCGAGAACTTCAGGCCAGGGACGCTCGAGAAGTGGGGCCTGGGCTGGGATGCGCTGTCGCAGATCAATCCTTCGTTGGTGATGGTTCGTGTGTCCGGTTACGGGCAGACGGGACCGTACAAGGACCGACCCGGCTTCGGCGCGATCGCCGAATCGCTCGGCGGCTTGCGCTATCTGACGGGATATCCGAACCGGCCGCCGGTCCGCGTTGGTGTCAGCATCGGCGACACGCTCGCTTCGCTCTACGGGGTCATCGGCGCATTGCTCGCGATGTATCACCGCAAGGTCGGCGGGGGAACGGGCCAGTTCGTCGACGTCGCACTCTACGAAGCGGTGTTCGGCGTCATGGAGAGCCTCATTCCCGAATACTCGGCAACCGGACACGTACGCGAGCGGACCGGATCGTCGCTTCCCGGCATCGTGCCGTCGAACACCTATCTGTGTCGTGGCGGCTCGTACGTGATCATCGCCGGCAACGGCGACAGCATCTTCAGGCGCCTGATGGAAGCGATCGGCCGCCCAGAACTGGGATGTGACCCTCGCTTCGCCCACAACGACGGTCGTGCGCAACACGTCGAGCTGCTCGATGCGGCGATCGGCAGTTGGACGTCGATGCACGAGTTGCCCGACGTGCTGGCAGCGCTCGAAGCCGCCGCGGTTCCGAGTGGCCCGATCTACACGGCGGCTGACATTCACGCCGATCCGCATTTTCGTGCGCGCGACATGATCGAAGCGCACACACTGCCGGGCGGCCTGGAAGTCGATTTCCCCGGTATCGTGCCCAAGCTTTCGGCGACGCCAGGACGGACGCGCTGGCTCGGTCCGGCTCTCGGGGAGCACACGGACGAGATTCTTGCGGGCTTGGGCATCGACGCCGAGCGCCTCAGCACGCTGCGTGCGGACGGAGTGATCTGATCATGTCACTCGGAGTGCAGGATTCGTCCGGACGTCGAAGACTTCGGATACACGAAGTCGCGCCGCGCGACGGCCTCCAGATCGAACCGGTGTTCGTGCCGACCGACCGGAAAATCGATTTGATCGATCGGCTGTCGACGACCGGCCTCGCCAAGATCGAAGTCACGTCGTTCGTGTCGCCGACTGCGATCCCGACTCTCGCCGACGCGGAGGAGGTCATGCGGGGCATCTGTCGCGTCGACGGGATTGTCTATGCCGCGTTGGTGCCGAACGTGCGTGGCTGCCATCGCGCCCTGGCCTGCGATGTCGACGAACTCAACCTCGTGATGTCGGCAAGCGAAGGCCATTCCCGAGCCAACCTGCGCATGACGCCCCTGCAATCGCTCCTCGCGTTCGAGGACATCGTCGACGTGACCGCGGGCACCGGTGTGCTGATCAACGCATCGATATCGACGGCCTTCGGGTGTCCGTTCGACGGCGCCGTCCCGGTCGAGACGGTCCTCGAGCTCGTCGACCGGATCGAGCAATTGGGCGTTGGTGGCGTCACGTTGTGCGACACCACCGGGGTCGCGAATCCGCGTCAGGTCGGGATCCTGTGCGCGTCGGTTCTGCTTCGCTATCCGCGGCTGAACTTGACGGTCCACTTCCACGACACGCGCGGTCTGGGTCTAGCCAATGCATTGGCCGCGTTTGAAGCAGGTATCGAACGATTCGATGCATCGCTCGGCGGACTCGGCGGTTGTCCTTTCGCGCCGGGCGCGAGCGGGAACGTTTGTACCGAGGACCTAGTTCACATGTTCGAGGCGATGGAACTCAACACCGGTGTCGATCTCGACCAGTTGCTCGCCGTCGCCGGCAGTCTTCCGGCCCTGGTGGGCCACGCGGTACCCGGCCAGGTCCTTCGCGCGGGGAAAGCGGATCGTCGCCACGCAATGCTTGCGAGTATCGACCGATGAACGATGCGCCGATCCCGGCCTGCGGTCCTACGCCGACACTCGAAATGCCATCGAGGGAGGCCAAATGATCGCCCAAACTCTTTTCGAAAAACTGTGGACTCGCCACGTCGTGCGCGAGAACGCCGACGGCTCGGCGCTGCTTTACGTCGACCGCCACTTGATCTACGAGGTGACGAGTCCGCAGGCGTTCGACGGACTGCGGGAGCATCGGCGCGTCGCATGGCGACCGGCAACGGTACTCGCGACCTGCGACCACAACGTGCCGACGACGTCGCGTGCCGCTGAAATCGAAGATCCCCTGTCGCGCATGCAGGTCGAGACGTTGGGTCGCAATTGCCGTCAGTTCGGCCTGACCGAGTTCGGCTACCGCGATCCGCGTCAAGGAATCATCCATGTGATCGGGCCGGAGCAGGGCGCGACGCTGCCCGGCATGACGGTCGTCGCGGGCGATTCGCACACCAGCACGCACGGCGCGTTTGCGGCGTTGGCGTTCGGCGTCGGGACGTCCGACGTAGAACATGTCCTCGCGACCCAGTGCCTGTCGCTGGCAAAGCCGTCGACGATGCGCGTTCGGATCGAAGGAACGCTCGCCGGCGGCGTCTTCGCGAAGGACGTCGTGCTCGCCGTGATCGGGCGGCTCGGCGCTGGTGGAGGAACCGGTTTCGCGATCGAGTTCTCGGGCTCGACGGTCCGGTCGATGTCAATGGAAGCGCGGATGACCCTCTGCAACATGGCGATCGAGGCAGGGGCGCGTGTCGGCCTCGTCGCGGTCGACGAAACGACCATCAACTACGTAGTCGGTCGGCCGATGGCACCGACCGGCACACAGCTGCAGCGCGCCATCGATGACTGGCGCACGCTCGTGAGCGACGATGGCGCGGCATTCGATCGCGAGATCGTCGTCGACGCGACGGCCATCCGTCCGCAGGTCACATGGGGTACATCGCCGGAGATGGTGGTCACGATTGACGAGCGCATCCCGAATCCGTCCGTCGAGTCCGACGAGACGCGACGTTCCGGCATGATCCGGGCGCTTGCCTACATGGGACTGGAGCCCGGTCAATCGATCGAGAAGATCGCACTCGACCGCATCTTCATCGGATCGTGTACCAACGCCCGAATCGAGGATTTGCGGGCAGCGGCCGACGTGGTGCGCGGCGGTCGCCTCGCGTCGCGTATACGGCAGGCGCTGGTCGTGCCGGGATCCGGACTCGTCAAGGCGCAGGCCGAGGCCGAAGGGCTCGATGCGATCTTCATCGCTGCGGGATTCGAGTGGCGTGAGCCGGGATGCTCGATGTGTGTCGGAATGAACGCCGATCACCTGTTGCCGGGAGAGCGGTGCGCATCCACGTCGAATCGAAATTTCGAAGGGCGCCAGGGCGCAGGCGGTCGAACGCACCTCGTCAGCCCCGCAATGGCGGCCGCTGCGGCGATGGCCGGTCATTTCGTCGATGTCACGCAACTGCCGGACCGCTCATCGTGAAGCGTTTCGAGACCTTCGAAGGTCTGGTCGCGCCGCTCGACCGGTCGAACGTCGACACCGACGCCATCATCGCGAAGCAATTCATCAAGTCGATCGCGAAGACGGGTTACGGACCGTACCTGTTCGACCAGTGGCGCTATTGCGACGCTGGCGAACTCGGGCAGGACTGTACGCATCGTCCGCGCAATCCCGACTTCGTGCTCAACGATCCGCGCTACGCCAGCGCGCAGATTTTGCTCGCCCGCGACAACTTCGGCTGCGGCTCGTCCCGCGAGCACGCGGTTTGGGCACTCCAGGATTTCGGTTTCCGCGTCGTCATCGCGCCGAGCTTCGCCGACATCTTCCACGGCAACTGCTATCGAAACGGCTTGCTGCCGATCGTGTTGCCGTCGCTCGCGATCGAGAGCCTGTTCGTGACGGCCCGCACACGCCCAGCCGACCGAATGCGCATCGATCTCTCTGCTCAATGCGTGGACCTGCAGTCAGGCGCGCAATGGTCGTTCGAGATCGACGCGTTTCGTAAACGCTGCCTGCTCGAGGGTCTCGACGAGATCGCGCTGACATTGATAGACCGCGACGACATCCTACGATATGAGGCACAGCGTCGCATGCTCGAGCCGTGGCTTTTCGGCGACGTGGCGTAACGCGGTGATCAAAGGAGAGGCGAGCCGCACGGGCTGCGGCTTCACCGATATCGAACGTTCGAAGGACGGCGCAAACGCACTAATTTAGCTCCTCTCGTTGGTGCTTGTGTGGACCGCGATGGAGCATCCGAAAGCGTGTAGCTTGATGTCGAGAAATTCAATGAAATCTGTTTGACACGCAATTAGTTGTACGTATAATTAATTTTTAAATGCGGTCGATTTTCTTCGATAAATCGTCTTCTCAAGGATCGTCATGCGATGTCTCGGACTTGCAGAAAGCGTGCGTGACGCCCCCTTCGTTCGCTATTCGATGGCCCGATCTCTCGACGGTCTCGGTCGCTTGAAGACCTTTGCGGTGGCAGCTCAGTCGGCGTTCGTCGAAGTTTGCAACGGCGATGCGATTGCAGTGCCGGACTTCGGCCAAGCCCGCTGCTGCGAATGCTCTGCCACTCCCTCCTCTTTTCTGTCGCGCCGGCGTCCGCCAGCGCCAATGTCGTTCTTCCATCGTCCTTTCAATCTGTTGCCAGGGAGCTCTCAATGACGAAGTTTCGGCAAACTGCCGTGGCGCTCGCGCTGCTCGGCGCCCTTACGACCGAAGCCCGCGCGGTCACACCCGACGAACTGTCGCACCTGGGCGCCGACCTGACGGCGGTCGGTGCCGAAAAGGCAGGCAACGCGGACGGGTCGATCCCGCCGTTTGCAGGCTCCGACAAGCCGTCGGCCGGATGGGCGTACGGCAAGCCGCGAGAGGAGTTCTGGACGCACAAGGGCGAGAAGCCGCTGTTCACGATCGACGCCGGCAACGCGGACAAGTACGCCGACAAGCTGTCTCCTGGTCAGCTGCAGATGCTCAAGCAGATCAAGGGCTACTCGATGCCCGTCTATCCGACGCATCGGGACTGCGGCTTTCCCGACTTTGTCGAGAAGAACACGAAGGACGGGGCTCTCAAGTCGGCCATGGCCAAGGATGGCTGGTCGCTCGACATGGCGACGCTGCCGGGCGTTCCGTTCCCGATTCCGAAGGACGGCATTCAGGTCCTCCAGAACTGGCTGATGCACTACATGGGTTCGGGGATCGATTGGCAGGCACACACCTACGTGAGTCCGAAGGCCGGCGGCGACTCGCCGATCGTCGCTAAGTGGAAGCAGACCAATTACTACCCGTGGGGAAAGTCCGGCGTCCATACGCCCAAGGAAGAAGGTGGGTTGGTCACGGCCTTTTACTACGGCTTCATCGAGCCCGCCTCGCTGGCGGGCCAAGGCCTCGTCCAGCGCTTCTATTACGAAAAGAACACAGACAGCTTCTATTATTTCACGGGTCAGCGCCGTGTTCGACGGCTGCCCGCTTACGCCTATGACGCGCCGCTGATCGGCTTCGAGAACCAGTATCCGGCCGACACGACCTGGATTTTCATCGGCAACCCGGATCGCTTCAACTGGAAGCTTGTCGGCAAGAAGGAAATCTACGTTCCGTACAACGGCTTCGCAATGCAGCGCTTCGACACCAAACTCTCGGACGTCCTCACGCCGACTTATGTCGACGCCAAGGTGCGCCGCTACGAGTTGCATCGGATGTGGGTGATCGAGGGCACCGTCAAGGAAGGCGAGCGGCACGCGACACCGAAGAAGACGATGTACATCGACGAAGACAGCTGGGTCCCCGCGATCGGCGACGACTACGACGCTCAGGGAAAGCTGTGGAAGTCGAAGGAGAACTACATCACGCCCGAATGGGAAGTGAATTCGTGTGCGCCGTCGGCTTCCATCTACTCCGATCTCGCGAACGGTCGTTATGTGTTCGACATGAGCCCGCTCGGCACCGGTCATGACATGAAGTTTTTCGCGCCGGACTCACAGGACAAGCGCCTGAATGAGTCGTATTACACCGGGGAAAACCTCGGCGCAATTAGCGACCGCTGACCAGTTTGTAGTTGGTCTTCACGAGACGCGATCGGTCCAACGGATCGGTCGCGAAAGTCGACACATCTTTTTCGGGGACGGAAATGCGCCAGAAAATCGCCTGTGCATTGATGAGTGTCGCCATCGGACTGTTTGCCTGCCATGCCGATGCGGCGACGTTCGAGTTCGACACGGGCTTCGGCCCTATCCAGGCGGCCTGGGTCTCGAATCTTACGGCCGGCATCGGCTTGCGACTCAAGAATCCGAGCTGCTCGCTAACCGGCGATCCGGACGCCTATGGCTGCGGATCGAGTGCCAACACGGCGCAGTGGGCGAACGGCGACGACGGCGATCTGAATTACAAGCGCAATCGCCCGTTCACCGCGTACGTCAGCACGACGTCCGAAGTGTTGCTGACCGCGCCGGAGCAGGGCCTGAAGGCGCTGATCCGTGGCACCGCGCAATACGATGGGGCGGCAGACCACACGCAGCGAACAGCGCTGTCGGATTCTGCGAAGGGGTACGTGAAGGCGAGCGCGCAGGTGCTGGACCTCTGGATCGAGAAGGACTTCGCGGTCGGCGACCGGCAGGCGCACTTCCGGGTCGGCAACCAGGTCATCAACTGGGGCGAAAGCTACTTTGCGAGCGGCGGCATCAACGCGACCAATTCGGTCGACATCCAGAAACTGCTGGTGCCGGGCACGCAGCTCAAGCAGGCGCTGCTGCCGGCGCCGATGCTCGAGTTCGCCAGCGGGCTGCCGGCGGGGTTCTCGACCGAGGCATACCTTCAGGTCCGCTGGAACGCCAACCGCTATCCGCCAGTCGGCACCTACTTCTCGATCTCCGACGTCTACCTGCATGGTGCGCAGCCCGCGTCCTACGACACGTCCAACTTCAACCTCAGCGGCCTGGACGCAGGAACGCTCGCCGGACGTCTGAGCCACAATCGCGGGACGGTCGACGCGATCAACCAGGCGCTTGTCGCCGGCCAGTATCCGTTCGCCCTCGGCGTGCCGTACGCCACGCGGAACCCTGCCAATACCCCGCAGTTCGGCGCGCGACTGAATTACACGCCGCCCGGCGCGCCCATCAGCTTCTCGGCTTACTACGAGAACTACACCGACAAGTCGCCGGTGCTGTCGTACTTCAATTACGACTCGGCGGCCGAGTTCACCTACCTCAAACGACGCCAGCTCTTCGGACTCAGCACCAACTTCCCGGTCGGTAACTGGGCCATCGGCGCCGAACTGTCGTATCGGCCGCGGGACGCGATCGCGTTGTCGAGCTGCTTTCTCCAAGGTGGCGCGCCGGACGCGTCGACCAACCTGTCCGCCGGGACCTGCAAAGCGTACAAGGACGAGAAGAAGGGCCAGTTCGACGTTAACGCGCAGATCAACCCGACGCAGACTACCTTTGCGCCGCTGCGCTGGATCGGCGCAACCCAAGGGTTGTTCACGGGCGAGGTGACATATGTGAAGTATTTCGGCGTCAGTCCGAACAGCCCGATCAACAGCACGATCGACGGCCAGGCGGTCTATCAGCTCCCGGCCGCCGGCTACGCGATTTGGCTGCAGGGCAGCGGGACGCCGGGCTATTCGGTCGCGAAGGGTCAGGGCACCAGCAACTCCGTTGGCTTGACGCTCGACGCCAACGTCACTTACGACGGCAACCTCATCCCGGGCTGGGCGGTCACGCCGGGCGTGACGTTCTACGATGCTGTCTACGGATATACGCCGACGTTTTCAGCCAACTACCTGAAGGGTGCGAAGTCGATCAACGCCTACGTCCTTTTCAACCAGAACCCGTCGGTCTGGCAGGCGGGTATCAACGCGACGTTCTACTTCGGTGGCAACCAGTTGGCACAACCGTATTCCGATCGCAACTTCGTGGGCGGATTCATCACGCGAAATTTCTGAATCAGACCAACCCGGCCCGTGCCGGGTTCGGGTACGAAGCTTGCAATTCCGTTTCCTTATGTGCGTTCCTGAAAGCATCTGTTGGACAAGTTGATCGTCATCCTCGAAGGCAAGCTGTTCTCGCACCGTGCGCTCGTGCTCGGCGTGCTGGCTGGGCTGACGGCGGCAATGGCGTATTTCGCGCTGCAGCTGCGGATGGACGCGGGCTTTGAGAAGCAGATCCCCATCGGTCATGAATACGTGCAGACCTTCAATCGCTACCGGGCCGACCTGTTCGGCGCGAACCGGCTAACGGTCGTCGTCAAGGCGAAGCACGGGATGATCTGGACCAAGGACGCCCTTCAGCGGCTATACGATGTCACGCAGGCGGTGACCTATCTGCCGAACGTCGATCGCCTGGGCGTGCAGTCGCTGTGGACGCCGAACAGCTACGTCAACGAGATCACGGAAGAGGGCTTCCGGTCCCAGCCGATCATTCCTGGCACGCTGACGGCCGATCGTCTAACCCCTGAGAATGTCGAGGACGTGCGGCTGTCGGCCTCCGAAGGCGGCTTCATCGGCTCGCTGGTCTCCCGCGACGAGAGCAGCGCGATGATCACCGCGGAGATCGGCGAGGTCGGCATCGATGGCAAGCACATCGACTACGTCGACTACAACCATTTGCTGGAAGAGAAGATCCGCAAGCCGTTCGAGGACGCGAACTACGAGATCGAGATTATTGGGTTCGCGAAGCAGATCGGCGACATCGCCGACGGCGCCCGCTCGGTCCTCGTCTTCTGCGCGATCGCCCTGATTCTGACGGCGCTGTCCGTCTACTGGTACTGCCACTCGATCAAGTTCACGATCCTGCCGATCGTCTGTTCGCTGACGTCGCTGGTCTGGCAGTTCGGCGCGCTCCGCCTGCTGGGATACGGACTCGATCCGCTCGGCGTCCTGGTGCCTTTCCTCGTGTTCGCCATCGGCGTGTCGCACGGCGTACAGCAGATCAACTTCATCACCCGCGAACTCGCGCTGGGTAAGTCCACGTTCGACGCCGCGCGGCACAGCTTCACCGGGTTGCTGATCCCGGGCACGTTGGCGCTGCTCACGGCGTTTGTCTCGTTCGTCACGTTGCTGCTGATCCCGATCCCGATGATCCGCGAGCTCGCGATCACCGCCTCGCTCGGCGTCGCGTTCAAGATCGTGACCAACCTGGTCATGCTGCCAGTGGCGGCATCCTGTCTGACGGTCGGTTCGCACTACGCCGAGACCGCCATGGTAAAGCGCGAACAAAGGGCACGCTGGCTCGCGTCGCTCGCGCGCGTCGCGGAGCCACGCAACGCGTTCGTCGTGCTGTTCGTCGTCGGCTGCATCTTCGCGATGGCCGTCTGGGAGAGCCGGGATCGCGTCGTCGGCACTCTAGAGATCGGCGCGCCCGAGCTGCGCGCGGACGGCCGCTTCAATCTCGACGCGGTGGCCATCACCAGCAATTTCGACGTCGGCCTGGACTGGCTGTCGATCGTCGTCGAAGCCCCGCGCGACTCGTGCTCGAATCCTGCGGTCGCAGTCTTCGACGACCAGTTCGTCCACGCATTGAAGCCGGTCCCCGGTGTAGTCTCGATCGGTTCCTACTCCGACATGATGCGGACCTACAACCAGGGCTACAACGAGAACCTGCCGAAGATGAACGTCGTCCCGATAGATCCCGTGAACTATGCGGGGTTGAGCACCGAGATTGGACGTGTCCACGGCTACCTGAACAAGGACTGCAGCATGACCGCGGTCCACGTCTATCTCGCCGACCACAAGGCGACGACGATCAATCGCGTGATCGGGGCCGTCAAGTCGTTCCGCGATTCGCATCCGGTCCCGGGCCTGACGATCCGCCTCGCGGCGGGCAATGCCGGCGTGCTCGCCGCGATCGACGACGAGGTGCAGAAGAGCGAACTGCCGATGATGCTGTACGTCTACGCGACGATTGTCATCCTGGTATTCGCAGTCTACCGCGACCTGCGCGCGGTGATCGCGTGCTGTCTGCCGCTGACGGTCGGCACCTCGATCGGCTACTGGTTCATGAAGTCGTTTGACATCGGCCTGACCGTGGCGACGCTGCCGGTGATGGTTCTCGCGGTCGGCATCGGCGTGGACTACGCCTTCTACATCTACAACCGGCTCCAGGCGCACCTCGCCGCTGGCGAGCCGATCGTCGCGGCGCTCGAGGCCTCGATCCTCGAAGTCGGCATGGCGACGATCTTCACCGCGATCACGCTGGCGATCGGCGTCGCGACCTGGAGCTTCTCGGCGCTCAAATTCCAGGCCGACATGGGCAAGCTCCTCGCCTTCATGTTCATCGTCAATTGCGTGATGGCCATGACTGCATTGCCGGCATTGGCCGTGGTCCTCGAGATGTTGTTCCCGCGACGCCGACGCGTGCGCGCGATCAGCATCCTGTCGCACTGATGCGCCGCGCCATGATCGTCGACCACGATCGGATCCCCTCGACGTTGCGCGCGTGCGGTATCGCGCTCGTGCTGACGATGACCGTGACGCCAGAGGCGTACGCGGCCGATGCCGTTCCTGCATTGCGCGTACAGAACGCCGAACGGACTGCAGGCGCGACGCACACGATGATCCTCGCCGCGACGCGCGCCGGGCGACGGATCGTCGCCGTCGGCGAACGCGGAGTCGTCCTGCTGTCCGACGACGACGGAAAGAGCTATTGCCAGGCACAGGCGGTGCCAGTGGCCTCGACGCTGACCGGCGTCTGGTTCAGCAGCGAGAAGACCGGCTGGGCCGTCGGTCACTGGGGGGCGATCCTGCGGACCTCTGACGCCGGCGAAACGTGGGTCGCGCAGAGATCGGATCTCGAGACCGATCAGCCGCTGTTCGGCGTGTACTTCAAGGACGAGAAAGAAGGATGGGCCGTCGGTCTGTGGTCGTTGATGCTGCACACGACCGACGCGGGCGAGACGTGGACGCCGGTCGCGCTGCCGCCGCCGGCTGGCGCGAAAAAGGCCGACCGGAATCTCTATGCGATCTTCGCCGACCTGAAAGGTGGGTTGTTCGTCGCGAGCGAGCAGGGTCGCGTGCTGCGTTCGGCGAACGGCGGCGCCACGTGGACCTACACGGAGACCGGTTACCCGGGTTCGTTCTGGACCGGCGTCGCGCTTCAGGACCGAACGTTGCTCGTCGGCGGGCTGCGCGGAACGGTCTATCGCAGCGCGAACGGCGGCGATTCGTGGATCGCGGTATCGACGCCGTACAAGAGCTCGATCACCGGCATGACGCAGCTGGCGGACCGGACCGTCGTCACCGTCGGTCTCGACGGCGCCACGTTAATCAGTCACGACGACGGCGTTACGTTCACCGGCGTCCAGCGACCGGACCGCGCGACGCTAACGGCCGTCGCCACAACCAGTACAGGTCGTGCCGTCGTCTTCTCGGTCGACGGTCCGACCGAGAGCAAATGATCCCGGCCCATTCACACCGAAGGTAGCCACCGCATGAGCCTGATGAAAACGATTCGCCTGACCGTCAATGGCGTCAGCCACGAGAAGCAGGTGGAGCACCGCCGATTGCTGTCCGACTTCCTGCGTCACGACCTGAAATTGACGGGAACGCATGTTGGCTGCGAGCATGGCGTCTGCGGCGCCTGCACGATCCTGCTCGACGACGCGCCGGTGCGCTCGTGCCTCACGTTGGCCTTGCAGGCCGAAGGGCATGCGATCCGGACCGTCGAGTCGCTGGCGAGCAACGAGCGGCTCGAGGATCGCCAGGTCCTGATGGGCAACGTCGGCGAAGCGCGCTCGATCAACGAGACGCTGAGCGTGTTGCAGGCCGCGTTCTGGGAGCACCAGGGGCTGCAGTGCGGCTTCTGCACACCCGGCGTGCTGATGAGCATGGAGGCGCTGCTCACGGAGAACCCCGATCCCACTCGCGAGGAGGTCCGCGACGCGTTGTCCGGCCATATCTGCCGCTGTACCGGCTATCACGACATCGTGGATTCGGTGATGGCGGCCGCGAAGATCAAGCGCTCGATGGCCGGCGAGTCGTCTTCGAATCAGGAGCACCTGCGGCGTGCCTATCTCGCCGAAACCACGAGCTTCGAGAAGGGCTGAGCCCTTTCCATCATCCAAGGACTGCACATGCAAATCGACGGCGAAGAGAAATTCGATCAGGACGTTACCGAGGTCTGGGCGGCGCTGCACAACACCGACATGCTCATCAAGGCCATTCCCGGTTGCAAGTCGATGAAGCCGATCGGCGGCAACAACTACGCGGTGGCGGTGTCGCTCGGCGTCGCGGCCGTCAAGGGCGAATACCAAGGCAAGGTCAAGGTGATCGACGTGAAGGCGCCGGTCCACTACCAGATCGAGGGCGAGGGGACCGGCGCCCCGGGCTTCGTCAAGTTGAAGATGGACGTCCAGCTCGAGCGGCTCGCGGCCGGCACGTTGATGAAATGGAAATGCGATTCGGAAGTCGGCGGACTCATCGCCAGCATCGGCGGGCGGGTCCTGTCCGGCATCTCGAAATTCATGGCCAAGCAGTTCTTCAAGTCGTTCAAGAGCGAGATCGAGAAGAACGCGACCGCGAAGGCGGCCTGAGCAGTCACCGGAGCTCCCTGATGAAACCACCGGTATTCGAATACCACCGCGCGGATTCGCTCGCGCATGCCTGCGAGCTGCTGACGAGTTGCGGCGACGACGTCAAGATTCTCGCCGGCGGCCAGACGCTGATCCCGATGCTGAACTTCCGGCTCGCACGCCCCAAGGTGCTGGTCGACATCTCGAACGTACCCGAGCGCAATCGGGTCACCGAAGAGGCCGACGGCATCCGCATCTTCGCAACGACCGTCCAGCGTTTCGTGGAGAAGTCGTCCGCCGTGCAGCGACGGCTGCCGCTGCTCTACGAGGCGATCCAGCACATCGCGCATTTTCAGATCCGTAACAAGGGCACGATCGGCGGGAGTATCGTCAACGCCGATCCGGCGTCGGAGTTGCCGGCGATGTCGCTAGTCTTCGATGCCGAGCTCGAGGTCATGAGCAGCGGCGACACGCGGGTGATCCCGGCCGAAGAGCTTTTCATCACGTACATGACGACGTCGCTTGGCCCCGACGAGGTGCTTTCGTCGATCTTCTTTCCCGAGCCTCCGGCCAACACCGGATGGGGTTTCCACGAGGTCGCTCGCCGATCCGGCGACTACGCACTCGCCGGCAGCACCGCGCTCGTCACGCTCGACGACGCCGGCGTCTGCACGCGGGCCAGGGTTGCGCTGTTCGGCGTGGCGCCGACGCCGGTCCGCGCGACCGAGGCCGAGGACCTGCTGGTTGGCAACCGCTATTCGGCCGAGCTCGCGCGCGAGGCCGCGCACTTGATCCACGACGTGGTGGATCCCGAGGGCGACATCCATTGCACGAAGGAATACCGACGCTCGGTCGTCGAGGCGCTGACCGTGCGCGCGATCGACGACGCGTTCAACCGCAGGTCTCCACACCGGACGCCGAGCGACCGGCCCCTGCATGTCTGATCCGGATCGCCAACTTTGTGGTGCCGGATCGATCGCCGGCGCCGCTCGCGCGCCGGTCCCCCATTCGTCGAGGAGTTCCGCATGAAGCCGCTTCCCCGCATGATCGGTGCCACGAAGCACATCGGCGTCAGCCGCAAGCGCAGCGAGGATCCGCAGGTCCTGATGGGCAAGGCGAAGTTCGTCGACGACATCTCGTTGCCGGGCATGCTGGAGGTCGCGTTCGTGCGCAGCACGCACGCGCACGCGGACATCGAGCGCATCGATCTGGAACGGGCGCGGGCGCATCCGGGTTGCGTCGCGATCTACACCAGTGCGGACCTGGACGGCGGTACGACGACCTTCCAGGACAGCCAGCCCGGCCTGCTGCCGGTCTCGCAGACCTTCTTCGCCGGAGAGAAGGTGCGCCACGTCGGCGAAATCATCGCCGCGGTCGTCGCGTCGAGCCGCTACATCGCCGAGGACATCGTCGACCTGATCGAGGTCGAGTACACGCCGTTGCAGGTTCTCACCTCGACCGACGACGCGCAGAAGCCGGGCGCCGAGTGGATCCACGAGGACGTGCCGAAGAACGTCTATTTCCGCGACCACTTCCACAAGGGCGACGTGAAGAAGGCCTTTAAGGAGGCCGATCTCGTCGTCAAGGAAACTATCACGACCGGCCGGACGAGCGCGTGCCCAATGGAATGCCGCGGGGTCATCGCCAGCTGGGACTTCGAGGACGTGCTGACGGTCTGGTCGTCGACCCAGATGCCGTTTCCGCTTCGCAGCAACATCGCCCATTGGCTGCACATCGGCGAGCAGAACATCCGTGTCATGGCGCCGAGCGTCGGTGGCGGATTCGGCCAGAAGGCGCATCTTCACGTCGAGGAATTCATCCTCCCGCACATCGCCCGCGAGCTTCGCGTGCCGATCAAGTGGGTGGAGGATCGTCGCGAGCATCTACTGGCGGCCGCGCAGGCCAAGCAGATGAAAATGGAGATCGAGCTCGCAATGAAGAAGGACGGCACGATCCTCGGCATCAAGTGCAAGACGACCGGCGACACGGGCGCTCATTCGCAGCATCCGTGGGGCGGCCTCATCGATCCAGCGGCCGGCAATTCCGTGCTGCCGGGCGCGTTCACGTTCAAGAACGTGGAGTTTGAGACGGTCGCCGTGCTGACCAACAAGATGGCGACCGGTGCCTATCGGGGAGTCGGCTATTCCGGCACGTCGTTCGCGCGTGAGATGGCGCTGGCCAAGGCGTCGAAACTGCTCGGCATCGACATCGTCGACATCTATTACCGCAACTTCATCCGCAAGGACCAGTTCCCGTTCACCTCCGCGACCAATCAGACCTACGACAGCGGCGATTATCACAAGGTGCTCGACAAGTGTATCGAGCTGTCCGACTACCGCCGCCTGCGGACGCTCCCGCATCTCTTGCCGAACGGTCGACTGCGGGGAACGGGCATCGCGTTCTTCGTCGAGCCGACCGCATGGGGTAGCCGCGTGGCCGAAGCGAGCGGATTTCGCGGCGTGACGTCGTTCGATTCCGCGACCGTCGAGATGCATCCGAACGGCAGCGTCACCGTCAAGAGCGGACAGTTCAGCCACGGGCAGGGCCTGAAGACGACGCTCGCACAGGTCGCGGCCGAAACGCTGGGCGTCCGCTTCGAGGACGTGCGCGTGCTTGAAGGCGACACCAATGTGTCGGCGTACGGCATGGGCACCTTCGCCAGTCGCAGCGCGGTGATCGGCGGGGGAACTGTGATGCGTGCAGCAAACGACGTTCGCAATCGCCTGCTGAAGATCGCCGCGCACGTGATGGAAGCCAACGTGGGCGACCTGAACATCGATGAAGGCGTGGTGTTCGTCAAGGGCTCGCCGGATCGCAACATGACCGTCAGCGAACTCGCGCACATCACGTACTTCGACCGCTTCCGCAGACCGGACGAGGACGAAGTCGAACCGGTCCTCACAGCCACGCGTCACTACGATCCACCCGAGACCTACTCGAACGGCGCGCATTGCGTGCAGATCGAGCTGGATCCGCAGACCGGAAAGGTCGAGATCACCCGCATCGTCGCCGTCGAGGATTGCGGCACGATGATCAACCCAAAGGTCGTCGAAGGTCAGATGCGCGGCGGCATCGCGCAGGGCATCGGGATGGCGATGCTCGAGTCGCTCGAATACGACGAGACCGGCCAGCTCAACAACGCGTCGCTGATGGACTTCCTGGTCCCGAACGCGATGTCGTTGCCTGACATCGAGTGTTCGCACATCACGACGCCATCGCCGTTCACGGAGGCCGGCATCAAGGGTTGCGGCGAGGCGGCGATGCTGTCGATCCACTGCGCGTTCGGCAACGCGGTTGCCGATGCACTGAGCGATTTCGGCATTCTGGTCCCGACGAGCCTCCCCATCGGTCCGCAGCAGGTACTGAACCTGATCGCCACCGCAACCGTGGCCCCGGTTGCCCGGCCGATCGCCAAGGCGGCCTAATGGGGCTCGTGCCCAAGCCCGACCGGCACCCCGCACGACCCGCGGCGCGCCCGGTCGTCGAAGCGATGGAGAGAGCGGACTCGGCGCCGGACGACGACCCGCGGGACGAGGTCGGGAAAGAGAAGGGCGCGATGCATCCTGCGTACGAGAAGATCGTCAACGCGCTGCGCGGACAGGACTACATCGCGGACACCGACATCGCCGCGACGGTCTTCCTGGCCGATCAACTGGCGAAGCCGATCCTGATCGAAGGCGAGGCGGGCGTTGGCAAGACGGAGATCGCTCGCGTCCTCGCGCGCCTGAATGACACCGAGCTGATTCGCCTTCAATGTTACGAAGGCCTCGACGCGAACGCGGCGCTCTACGAATGGAACTACCAGAAGCAGATCATCGCGATCCGCCTGCACGAGGCTAAGGGAGCAGGGGCGCTGTCGCTCGAGAACCTCTACAGCCAAGACTATCTCCTGCATCGACCGGTACTGAAGGCATTGATGGCGGAGAAACGGGCGGTGCTGCTCCTCGACGAGATCGACCGGGCCGACGAGGAATTCGAGGCGTTGCTACTCGAGACGTTGGCCGAGTTCCAGATGTCCATTCCCGAACTCGGGACGATCAAGGCGAAGCATCCGCCGTTGATCATCCTGACCTCGAACCGGACGCGCGAACTGACCGATGCACTGCGCCGTCGCTGCCTGTACCTGTGGATCGCCTATCCGAGCTTCCAGAAGGAACTGGAGGTCATCCGGCTCAAGGTTCCAGCGGTGAGCGAGGCGCTCGCGATGCAGGTCACGAGCTTCGTCCAGGCGCTTCGGCGCGAGAAGCTCAATAAGGTGCCGGGTCTGGCCGAGGCGATCGACTGGGCCCGGGCGCTGCAGAGCACTGGCGTCCGCGTGCTCGCAAGCGCCGATGTCGAAAGCACGATCGGGGTGCTGCTGAAGGATCACCAGGACATCCGGTTCTTCAGGAAGGACCTGGTGAAATCGTTGATGGACAAGGTCGCGCATGGCCACGTCGTTCGATAACCTTCGCATCACGACGGACTTCACGCTGCGTTTGTGCGCGCGGCTGCGTAAGGACGGCGTCGCCGTGGGGATGCAGCAGAGCGGCGCCTGCATCGAGGCGATCACGCTGCACGGCGAGGTCGACGAAGACGCACTGAAAGCGATCTACCGGATCACGCTGATCAACCGCAAGCAGGACCTGCAGGCGCTCGAATCGGCCTACGACCAACTGATGCACGACTATCTTGCGCCACGCAGGGAGCGCGGAACGCGCGATGAAGCGGCGGAGCCCGAAGCGATGATCGTCAAGCGTCGTCAGTTCAGCGACGACGAGTCGCAACCGATCGACGACAGCGATGTCGCGCAGACCGAGGGGTACTCGGTGCGCGAAGTCGACCACCAGAAGGACTTCCGCCTGACACCCGAGAAAGAGTTTTCGGCGGTGCTGGCGGAACTGGAGAAGATTGCGAAGAAGTACGCGACCATCGCGCGCCGCAAGACACGGCGATCCAAACGTCGGGGCACGATCGACCTGCGCGCCAGCCTGCGCGACAGTGTTCGTCACGATGGCGAGATCGTCGCGTGGCGCTACAAGCGCAAGGTGCCGACCCATTCGCGCTGGGTCGTCGTATCGGACGTTAGCGGCTCGATGGAGATCTACAGCGTGTTCCTGCTGAACTTCCTGTTCGTGCTGTCGGAAGGTCGGCGGTTCAAGATGGAGGGCTTCGTGTTCAGCACGCGCCTCGAGCATCTCGCCCGGTGCTTCGGACTCCGGGATTTCCAGGAGATGCTGGCGGGTGTGGCTCGGCGGTTTTCAGGCTGGTCTGGCGGAACGCGAATCGGCGCATCGCTCGAAGCGCTCAACGAAAGCTACGGGACGATGATCACGCCGAAGACTAACGTCGTGATCGTCAGCGACGGCTGGGATACCGGCGACATTCCGACGCTCGACCGCGAGATGGCACGCCTGCGCGTTCGCGCACGATCGATCACCTGGATCAATCCATTAAGGGCGGCACCCGATTACGAGCCGCTGGCACTCGGCATGGCGACGGCGTTGCCGTACTGCGATCGCTTCGTGACCGGTCATTCGATCGAGAGTTTCGCGCGTTTCGCTGAGCTGATGGACGCCGCATAGCAACACCGCTTGGCACTCCCTATGCATCGAATTCGGAAGCGACGCCGGAAACTATTGACCATGAATTAGTTGTACGTATAATTAATATTCATTCCTGAGATGGCTTTGTCTGCTTGATCGGGGCGCGGCACTTGGCAAGGACGCAATTTGCATGACCATCGACAAAGTCGAAGTCTTCGTATGCATGAATGTCGACTGCCGCAGTCGCGGTTCGGAATCGACGCTCGCCAATCTGAAACAACTGCTCGGCGAGCGCGGGATGGATCATGTCGTCGCGGAGGGCATCCTGTGTTTCGCCGCCTGCAACATCGGCCCGAACATCGTCATCCCGTCGCGTCGCTGTTGGATGAGCGGAGTGTCGAAAGACTGCGCCGATGCCGTCATCGCGGTGCTCGATGGTGCGCCACCGGAAGCACGCTTCCAGGCGAACAACGATCCCGAGATCGGCAACATGATCTTCGAGATGATCGACGCGGGCTTGCTCGAGAAAGCGCCGGTGCCCTGAGATGACGCGGCCGATGCGAATGATCGTCGATCGGCCATTCGAGCCGTGCCAGTCGCGCGTCTTTGCTCGCAATCCGACGGCCCGACCGGCTTGGTCACGGGCGACCGGATCGCTGTCGTGCGAGAGCCTCATCGACCTGCTCGAGGCGGCCTTGTTGACCGGCAAGGGCGGTGCCGGGTTCCCGACCGCCCGGAAAGCGCGCTTGATGATGGCGCAGGCCGGTCCGCACAAGACCCTCGTCGTCAACGGCAGCGAACACGAGCCCGGATCACTGAAGGACCGGTTTCTTCTCGAAATGCATCCGCTCCAGGTCGTCGAGGGCGCGATGATCTTGGCGCATGCCGTCGGTGCCGATACCGTGGTCTTCGCCATCAATGCGGGATCCACGAAAGCCGTCGAGTCGATGCAACTCGCCGTCGCGGCAATCGATGCGGACGCGATGGGCGTCGCCGCGAACATCGCGCTTCAGGTCCGGACGGTTCCCGAGGTCTACATCGTCGGCGAGGAAACGGCGCTCCTCGAGACGCTGGAAGGTCGCGAACCGCTGCCGCGGCGCAAGCCGCCCTTTCCGATCGAGCAGGGCCTGAATGGCCTGCCGACACTCGTGCAGAACGTCGAGACGGTCGCGCGCATCCCGTTCATCGTGTCGTCCGGGGCCGAAGCCTATCGCGCCCTCGGGACGGGTGGCGCCGGCTCGACGCTGTGCACGTTCGGTCCCGAATTCGTGAACGCCGGCGTGCAGGACGTGCCGCTCGGAATCTCCATCCGTGAGCTTCTCGACGTCTGGGGAGGCGGGCGGCGCGACGGGTTGCCGATAAAGTGCATCCAGCCGGGCGGACCGTCGACCGGCTTTGTGACGCCCGATGAATTCGACCAGCCGTTCGACGCCGCGACGCTGTCGCGACTCGGCTCCGCGCTCGGCTGTGCGGTGATCCGTGCTTTTTCCATCGACGACTGCATGGTCCGTCATATCGGCGAGACGATGCATTTCTTCGCGGTCGAGTCATGCGGGCAATGCCCACGATGCCGCATGGAAACCAACATGCTCGACACGATCGTTCGGCAGGTGCTGAACGGTGCGGGCTCGCAGAAGTTGCTCGACAAGGTCGAGGGCATCATTCAGCTGGCGCGGGGCCAGGGCCTGTGCTCGCTGATCGACATGCCGGTCGCGCCGATCCGCAGTGGCCTTCATCACTTCGCCGACGAATTCGTCGCGCACATCGAACATCGCTGCACGCTGTGCGAGGCCGGTGCGGGTGCGCACCGTGCTACGGCCGAGCTGGTAGGCACAACCGCATCATGACGACCGACCGCATCCTCGACTCGCGCTATCGCGTCGCTTGCCCGTCGCACGATGTCGACTGCAGCGTTCGCGGAACAGAGCGGCACGATGGATAACGCGGACCTTAGCGTGCTGCGCAAGATCGTCGAGTGGCGTGGCGCCGGCCGCGCCGCGGTCCTCGGGACGCTCGCCCGCACCTGGGGCTCGGCGCCGCGTCCGGTCGGATCGCTGGTCGCCATCCGCGACGATGGCCGGATTGCCGGGTCGGTGTCGGGCGGCTGCATCGAGGACGATCTATTAGACAAGGCCCGCCGGAGCGTCCTGCGACTCGCCACACCGCGGCTCGTTCGCTACGGCATTTCGGCCGAGGAAGCGAATCGATTCGGGTTGCCATGCGGCGGCACGCTCGAGCTGGTGCTCGAACCGGTGATCGATTACTCCCTGATCGATGAACTGCTGAGGCGCCTGCACGCCGGTGAACGTGTGCGTCGCGCACTCGATCTCCAGACCGGAAACGTCGAGCTGGGGTTCGCGGCCGGGGCAGATCGCCTGTCGGTCGATCAATGGAAGATGGTCACCTTCCATGGGCCGACGTGGCGTCTTCTGATCATCGGTGCCGGACAGATGACCGAGTACCTGACCACGATCGCGAAGACGCTCGAATATGAAGTGTCGGTGTGCGATCCGCGCGAAGAGTACGCCGACGAATGGCATGTCGACGGGACCCGCCTGTTGCGCACGATGCCCGACGACACGGTCCGCGATCTGCGACCGGATCCTCATACGGCGGTCGTCGCGCTGACGCACGATCCGAAGCTCGATGACCTCGCGCTGATTGAGGCGCTCCAGTCGGACGCCTTCTACGTCGGCGTCATCGGGTCGCGGAAGAACCAGAAAGCCCGCCGCGAACGACTTCTCGAATTCGACGTTTCGCCGCGGCAGATCGACCAACTGCATGGACCCGTCGGCCTCAAGAACGGCGCGCGAACGCCCGCGGAGATCGCCGTGTCGATCCTCGCCGAGATGACTGCGGCCCGTTATGGCTATGACATTCCACAGCCGCGACTGAAGCGTGAAATGCGTTATCCGCAGGCAGCCTGACCAATGACCGACCCCTCCATCGTCGTTTCCATCGAGACGTTCACTCCTGACCGAAAGAGCCCGCCATGTATCACTTGACGAAGACGTTCGCGGAGCAGGTTTCCGTCGCGGCGTACCTGAACGACGTGTTCTATATTCTCGCCTCTCTGGGCGCCTTCCTGGTCGTCGTGGCGATCACGTTGATCGACGGCGGCCTCGTCAATCCCAAGCATCTGGTCGATACCATCTGCCAGAAGATGATCGCCGCGTTCATCGCCGGGGCAAGCTGCCTGATCGCGGGCTTCGCGATCTGGAACACGCAGTTCTACGAGGCGCTCGGCATTCCCGGTCCGCTGATGCAGTCGTTATCCGACTGGTGGCTGCTCGGACCGAACATGAACTCGTACGGTCATAACCTCGACCCGGCGGCGGTGCCCGGCGCGGAAGTCCAGCAGATCTTCATCGTCTTCTTCTTCGCTTACGCGGCGGTGATCGGCGCGTTCATCCACGGCATGGGACTGGGCCGGATCAAGCCTGTCGCCTGCTACATCCTGTCGGCGGTGGCGGGCGGCCTGTTGATGCCGATCATGGTGTACCTCACGTGGGGTCCCGTCAGTCCGCTGACGAACAACGGCCTGCATGATTTCGTCGGCGTGTTCTCGCTGTACATGTTCATCGGCGTCTGGGGTCTGATCCTGGCATGGCGTCTCGGTCCGCGCATCGCGTCCACGCACGGGTTCAACGGTCACATGCTCGGCTCCGGCGCATTTGCGTTGATGATGGCGATCCCGCTGTTCGTGATGGGTTGCGGCTTCCTCGAGCCGGGCGTCGGCTACTTCGGCATCACCAACACCACGTCCGGTCTCGGCGTGGTCTTCATGAATGTCTATGTTGCGTTCACGGCGGGCGCGCTATCGGGCGCGGTGATCGCCTACAAGAAGCACAAGCCGATCTACATTTTCCTCGGTCCGATTGCGGGATACATCTCGTGCACCGCGTTGTTCGACATCGCCGCGCCGTGGGAATGCGCGATCGCGGCTGCGATCGGCCCGTGGCTCATGCGCCTGGTCGCACACTTCATGACGGAGCTCGATCTCGACGACCAGAAGATCGTTCCGCTCGCGCTCGGCCCGTCGATCCTCAGTGCCTTGCTGGCGGGCATCATCGGTTCGGGTACTGCCGCCGGTGGCATGACCGGCGGCATCGCCGGCTTCGAAATGCAGCATGCGCACATCACGTTCTGGATGCAATGCGTCGGGGTCTTGGTGACGGTGCTGATCGCGGGTGGATCGGGCCTGATCCTGGTGTTCGCGCTCGAGAAGACGATCGGGCTGCGCGTGCCGAGAACCATCGAACAGGACGGCCTCGACGCGTGGTACTGGAACGAATGGCGCAAGTCGCGGAAGATGCGCGTCTCTCCGATGGCCAGCCCCGACTACGAGGGCAAGGGATCGGTCCAGGCTTGATCGGTCGACACACACGGCCACCTGATGGAAGGGCGGCCCGGCGTCTGTTCGCGGGATTGGCAGTGGGCGGCGTCGAAACGCCCCCACGGGCCGTCGTGGGCCCGATCAGTCCGATCGCGCAGCGTGGCGCCGGAACACGATCGGCTTGCCCGGCGAGTTTTGCTTGAACATCCAGTGTCCCAGCGCCGAGTCCAGATGCATGACGTGCTTGGGGAACCAGTCTGCGAGCGCGTCTGCAAATCGACGCCCTTCTGCGCAATCGCCGGCGTGGACGCGCGCCATCACTTCCGCGAACGACGCCATCACCGCCGCGTGTTCCTGCGTATGACAGTCTCGCGGAGGGAAGCGCGATTCGTCCATCCAGCGGTCTTCCAGATCGAATTGCCGGCGAGCGTGCTCGAGCAGCGTCGACAGCCCGATCGCCAGGTCTTCGTCACGTGCGTCCAGGACTGTCGTGAGGGCCTGGACGAATGCCTGATGGACGCGATCGAGGGGCTCGAATCCCACCAGCCATGCATCTGACCAGGCGATCGCTTGTTCGGTATCCGGCTTCGTCATCGCAGTTCGTGTCCTGATTGCGCGACGAGTCGACGCGACGCGTCGCTCAGCGGGCCTTGGCGCCGTCGGTCAGGCGCGACCGCGCGCGGCTCTTCGCCTTGGGCTTCGCCTTCGTTCGCGGGACGGCGATGCTTGGCGCGACCGGGGCAGACGGCGCCACCATGCCGGCCGAGCAGAAACTCATGACCCGTTCGAGCGCCTCGTCGAGATCGCCCGATGCGAAACGACCGCTCGACAGGTCGTAGAGCCGATCGACGTCGGAGGTCATGTAGAGACCGACGCCGATCATGAAGATGAAACGCCAGCTGATATCGGCCTGGCTGACGTCGGGCAGCGCCTTTTCCAGCAGCGTGACGAAGCGCTTGCCGACCGCGTCGTAGACCTTGCGACGCAGCATGAAAGCCTGCTCTTCCGGTTCGCTGTGAAGGCGCGTCTGCAATCGAAAGAAGGCGAGGCCACCATCGCCTTTCAACTTCATCTCGAATTGCACCGAAAAGTAGACGCGAAGGATTTCGTCGACGGTCGGTTGTCGATCGGTATGCGATTCGAGAACGTCAAGCAGTTCGGCCCAGCGATCGGTCAATTCCTTTCCGCGTCGCTTGTAGACCGCTTCATAAAGAAGCCGCTTGGTCCCGAAGTAATAGCTGATCAGCGCCGGATTGACGGCCGCCTGCAACGCGATGTGGCGGAACGACGTCTTCGCAACCCCCGATTCCGCAAAGAGCTGTTCACCGGCATCTAGGATCGCGTCGCGCGTTTCTTCTTTTGCGAGCGATTCGGGACCGGGTCGGCCGGGTCGGCGTGTCACGCGGCCCGGAGCACTTGTGGATTTCACGTCCTCGTGCGATTTCATGAGTTGAATTTGTTGTTGGTTTTCTTCGAGCACTGCGCGATGCCGTCGCGTCGCACTCGTATGGCCAACCGCGTTTCAGTGTCCGACGAACAGGTCGATGCAACCCGTCGTTCGTGCATCAGATCGAGACAACCGGCGGGGGAATGGCGACTGGACAAACGACTCGGGATCTGACCGCGGGACATGCGAAGCGGACGCGTTCGTCGGCGAATCGGGCGTCGTTGCAGCGGCCCGGCTAACGCAGCATTTTGCCATAGGGCCATTCGTCGAACGCGCCGCATTGATGGGTTGACTCATTGCTTGCATCGGCCGAAGCATGCCGGCCTTTCGTGCGTGGACGGATCGCGCTGGTGCATCGTTGCCGCCGTCGTTGGTGCGCGAGTCGTCGTGCGCTTTACGAGCGTCAAGTCGATCGCCCGACGGCCTGCAAGTGCGGCACGCCCGCGGTGAAACGCCATCAAAAAGCTTTGACATGGCAGAAAATCCTGTGGTTAAATTGGTTGGGTGACGAATTAATAATACAAGTTATGGCGGCAGGACGCCAGATCGGTCGAAGCAGCTGTCTTGATGCGCCGCGCAACAGACCAGCGATCGAACCGAACACAAGGGAGGAGTCGTAGATGGCGGTCACTGACAGCGCGATGATCGATGCCTGGAAGCAGGTGCTCCACCTGTCCAAATTGCAGCCCGGGCAGAGCGTCGCGATCCTCACCGACCCGAATACCAACGCGCAGACGCTCTCGACGGCGATCATCGCCTGCCATGCGATCGGCGCCACGGTGACCCGCGTCGACCTTCCCGCGGCCAACGCGGAGAAATCGCTGAGCCGCGACACGACGTCGTATGTCGGTACCACGGCGCTGACCGGCAACCGTTCCGCACTCGCCGCGCTCAAGGCTTGCGATCTGGTCCTCGACCTGATGCTGCTGCTCTTCTCTCCTGAACAGGAGGAGATCCTGCTGGGCGGAACCAAGATCCTGCTGGCCGTGGAGCCGCCGGAGATCCTCGTGCGGCTGATCCCGACGCTCGAGGACCGGACCGCGGTGCTCGCTGCGGCTGAACGCCTGGGCGCCGCGCGAACGATGCACGTGACGTCTCGCGCCGGCACCGACGTCACGTTTCCGCTCGGGTCGTATCCGCTGCTCAAGGAGTACGGGTTCGTCGACGAACCGGGACGCTGGGACCACTGGCCGAGCGGCTTCCTCGCGACGTGGCCAACCGATCACTCCGCCGAGGGCACGATCGTTCTCGACGCGGGCGACATCTGGACGCCGTGGAAGACCTATATCCGCGATCCGATCCACCTGACGATCCGCAAGGGATACGTGACGGACATCGCCGGTGACCTCGACGCCGACTTCCTGAAGGACTACATGGGTTTCTTCGACGATCCCGACGCCTATGCGATCTCGCATGTGGGCTGGGGGTTGCAGAAGAGAGCACGGTGGTCGGTGCTCGGTCTATACGACCGCGAGTCGACGCTCGGCATGGACGCGCGATCCTTCGCCGGCAACTTCCTGTTCTCGCTCGGCCCGAACAACGAGGTCGGCGGCACCAACAACAGTGCGTGCCACATCGACATTCCGATGCGCAATTGCACCGTCGCGCTTGATGGCGTTCCGGTCGTCGTGGAAGGCACCCTCGTCGAGAAAGTCGACGTGACCGCTGAGCAGGCACAGGAGATTGTCACAGTTTGACGCAGGCGCCGGTGCGCAGGGCGCGCGCGGCACAGGTCTTGCAAATCGTATTTACCGTGCATGCGGCCGTCGTCGCCGCCCGAACAGGACATGGACTGGAACATGGCTGAAGAAGTGACCGATCTGTATCGCCGCCAGGGTTTCGGCGGCAGTCTCGGCAAGCCGGCACGACCTGGCCTGCTGATCGTCGATTTCATCCACGGTTTCGCTGACCCTGCGTCGTTCGGCGGCGGAAACATCCAGGCCGCAATCGACGCCACCGTTCCGGTGCTGCGGGCGGCGCGCGAGAACGGATGGCCCGTCGCACACGCGCGGACCGTGTTCGCCGATGACGGTGCCGACGCCAACGTGTTCTCGCTGAAGGCGCCGACGATTCTCGCGCTCACCGAGCATGCGCACGGTAGCGCGTTCGTCGACGGCCTGACACCGATCGACGGCGAGCTCGTGGTGCGCAAGACCGTCCCGTCGGCTTTCTTCGAGACCGCGCTGCGCTCGTGGCTCACCCGCCACCAGGTCGACTCGCTGCTAATCGCCGGCTGCGTGACCAGCGGATGCATCCGTGCCAGCGTCCACGACGCAATGTGTTGCGGATTCCGGCCCTACGTGCTGTCGGACTGTGTCGGCGACCGCGCGACGGGGCCGCACGAAGCTAACCTGTTCGACATGCAGCAGAAATACGCTGACGTGCTTTCGTTCGCCGAGTTCCAGGACCGGCTCGCGCTAGCCGCCTGATCCCCGCACGCCACCGCCCCACTTCTCATCGCTCATCGCCTGTTCCGGAGATCCCCATGAAACTCAGCGACCTGCAGAACACCCGATGGACCCTGAATCACCCGAACCTCGGCACCGGTCCGGTCTCCACCCAGGCGTACAGCTCACCGGAATACTTCGAGCTGATCCGCGACAAAGTCTTCAAGAAGACCTGGATCTGCACCGGCAAACGGATCGACGAGATTCCCAATCCGGGCGACTACTTCCTCGAGGAAACCGAGATCACGGGTACGTCCGTCATCATCATTCGCGGCCTCGACAACAAGATCCGTGGCTTCCACAACACTTGCCTGCATCGCGGTACGCAGCTTGTGTTCGAGAGCTACGGCAACGTCAAGGGCAAGCTCACCTGCATCTATCACGGGTGGGCCTACGGCCTGAACGGGAAGAACATGGTCATCACCGAGCGCGAGATGTTCTTCGATCTCGAGACCATGGAGAAGGACCTCATTCCGGTATCCGTCGACACGTGGTCGGGAATCATCTTCATGAACCTCGATCCGTCGCCAAAGGAGACGCTGCTGCAGCACATCGGCCCCGAGGTCGACGACCTGTTCGGTGCCTATCCGTTCGAGACGACGAGCGTCCAGGTGTCGTATCGCGCCGACCTCGACTGCAGCTGGCCGGTGCTGCGTGATTCGCAGATCGACGGCTACCACCTCAAGTACCTGCACAAGCGTTCGGCGCCGAATTTCATGGAGTCGGAGGAATCGCCGAACCGGCATGCCTACGATTTCAAGTTGCTGGGCAAGCATGGCTTCGGGAGTTTCTACGGCAATCGCGCGAAGATCGGAGCCGACCTGTCGAAGGTCGCGCCGGTCGCGTCGCTGGCGAGCAAGGTCGGCCAGACGCTGGCCAGCGATACGGCCAGGCGCGTCGAGTTGTCGCAGTGGGCGAAGGGGGTCAACCCGACGCGATCGACCGACTGGTTCTTCGACATCCTCTACATCTTCCCGAACGCGCATTTCATCTTCCTCGGGTACCAGCAATACATCATCCACAAGATGATGCCGGCGAAGGTCGTCGACAAGTCGAGCTGGAACGCGCGCTACTTCGCGCCGCCGATGCCCGAGGGCGGTCTGGTCGACCGATGGGCTGCCGAGTACATGAAGTACAGCCTGCGCGACCTCTGGCGCGAAGACGGCAACACGACGATGGGCGCGCAACGCTCGATCAATTCCGGCGTGTTCAAGAAGATGTATCTGCAGGATCAGGAGATCCTGATCCGACATGCGGAGAAGGTTCTCGAGGAAGCCGTGCGTTTCTAGGCGTGGTCCTTTCGTCAAAGGTCGGGTCGGTCGCGGATGTTCGTTCGCTGCAAAACCTGGAGGTTGCATGAAGCTGGTCAAGTCCCTTCCCCCAATGTTCGCCGAACTCGAGCCGTTTCTCGATTGGGTGCTCCCCAGCGAGTCGGAGAGACGGCGCTACCGCGAATCGCTCGAGATGGACGAAATCACCGAGTTCTACGATGCGATGCTGAAGCGCGCGCCCGAGATCCTCGATCACTTTCGCGCAGCCGAAACCGAGGCCGGCGGGCCGGATCTTGTGGACGCATCGACCCGGACCTTATTCACGCTGATGCTCTCGTTTTCCGAGGCGTCGCTGTCGGTCGAGATGCACCGCAGCCCGACGGTCCCAGACGGCATGCCGGGCGACATCTGGAAGCCCGAACACGAGACGCCCGGCTGGAAGAACAAGCCGAAGATCAAATTGGTGCCGCGCGTGACCGACCTGATGAACGTCATCAAGGTCACGGCGGCCTGAACACGCTCGCCCTTATCTCTCGAAAGGAACCCGCATGACCCCCAAAGAAGTCGTGACCGCATTCGTCGACGCCCACAACGCTCATGACGTCGAAAAGATGATGACCTACCTGACCGACGACAGCGTGATGATCGATGTCGCCGCGCCGATCCCGCTCGATACGAAGAACGACGTCCGCAAGCTGTTCAACATGATTTTCTCGTCGATCGACATCCACTTCGAGATCACCGGGATGATCGCTGAGGGCAACAAGGTCTTCGCCGCATTGCGCACGACCGGTCCCGGTACCGGCGTGTGGATGGGACGCGACCTCAAGGGCGCGCAGTGCGACGTCTTCGAAGGCATGTTCTGCGACATCGACGGCGATCAGATCAAGACCACGATGTTCTACAGCGACACGGCGACTTTGTCGAAGCAACTCGGGGGCTACCCGCCCGCGATCGACATGGCGAAGGGCGTCGACAACATCATGTAGTTCGGGGATCGGTGCACGCGCCGACGATCGGGTCGGCACGTTCGCCGGTTTTTCAGCTGGCCCGGGGTCATCGAGCGCCGTTCTGACGATCCACGCCGTCGGTCGCCCCGAGGACAAGCCCGTTCACCGACATTCACGACGAGTTCGAACATTCGCGATGAGCCTGATCCATGATGTCCAGAACCTGAGCGACGACGACGTCCTCGACACGCGCGACGTCGACCAGCGCGTCGCCGATCACGGCACGGCGACTGAGGACTATTCGCTGCGCCGCGTGCCCGCGACGTGGCGCTGGTCGGCTTGGGGCGCGTTGTGGAGCTACTCCGGCATTTTGACGGCGATGGCGTTTCCATTGACCGCAGGGCTGTTGAGTATGTTCTACGGGGGCCCCGCCACGTTGATCGCTTTCGCGATGACGATGGTCTACACCTGGATCGGCGTCTTCTACTTCGCGCGCAAGTCGTCCAACGAAGGGGCGCTTGAAGTGTTGATGAGCAAACAGTCCTTCGGCTTCATCGGCTCGGCGTACCAGTTCGTCGCGTATGGATTGCTGGGCGCGCTCTACTTCGCGCTCGAGGGACACGTCATGGCGAGCGGGCTCAGCGAAGTCACGGGCCTGTCTTCCGGGACCAGCGCTGCGATCATCTGCATCCTATTCATTCCGCTGTCGATCTTCGGTATGAAGTTCATCGCGCTTTTCCAAAGCGCGACCATCTGGTTATATCTTGCCGGCATCGGGCTGGTGCTGTTCACCATCTGGTCGAATGCCAACGCCGATATCTCCGCGGCCAGGGCAGGTGACACCTGGTGGCTCGTCAATCCGGGCAATGCGCCGCTGAACTGGGTGACCGTGTTGAGCGCGTTTGGCGCGACCTCCGGCGTACTCGGCGCGATCATGATCCTCATCTGCACCGAGCAGGCGCGCTTCGCCCGGCGCGTCGAACAGCAGAAGACGGCGGTGCTCTTCTCCGCGATCGGCATGACGGCCTGCAACCTCGTGACGCCGATCCTCGGCATTTACCTGTTCGCCGCGTCCGGCGGGAAGATTCCCGATCCCGGCGTGTCGATCACGAAGTTGCTCGGCGGCATCGGGCTCGCGCTGATCATCCTCACGCAGCTCCGCATCAATGTGATCAACGTGTACTTCGGGACGAATGCGCTCGACAACTTCGCGTCGGTTGTCCTGAAGGCGAACTGGAGCCGGGTCGTCTACATCGTTCCGTTCCTGATCCTCTGCTATCTGCTCATCGTCTCGCCGTGGCTGCAGAAGTTCGGCGTGATCATGACCATGTTGAGCGTGTTCCTCGTCAACTGGGCCAACGTGATGCTCGGCGAGTTCTGGCTCGTGCGACGCCGGATGGGCATCCCGCAGTGGAGCGAGTTTCGCCGCGGATACCTGCCGTCGTACAACAAGATCGGCTTGCTGTCGATGTGGTTGCCGACCGTCGTCGGCGTCGCCATGGGCAGTGGCGCGTTAGGGGCTGTGGCGGCGGCAGTTGCGGTCCCGATCACCGGCGTTGCGGCCTTCCTGATGCCGGCCGCGATCTCGATGGTGATGAAACGCGAGTCGGTTGCACGCGAATATTTTGCGCGCGCTCCGGTATCGCCGAAGGCACTCGATATCGTGGCCGTGTGCCCGATCGAGCAGACTAGGCAACACCGCAGCGATTTCGTCCTCTGTCCGTTCCATCAAAACCAGTTCATCTCGTCGACCGCCTGCGCTGGCGAGCGGCAATGCAAGACGATGTGCCACGGGAACGCGTAACGGACTTCATGCAACATCGGGGATTCCCATGAGCACGTTCCTGTACGGCCAGAACGTTCACGCAAACGGCATCCGCCAGCACTTCCTGCGGTTCGGCGGCCGGGGCATGCCGTTGATCGTCCTGCCCGGCATCACCAGCCCGGCGGTGACCTGGGCGTTCGTTGCCGAACGGCTTGGCGAGGCGTTCGACGTCTACGTCATGGACGTCCGCGGTCGAGGGCTTTCGGATGCTTCGAACGAGCTCGATTACCGCATCAGCGCCTGCGCTGACGATGTCGTCGCGTTCGCCGAAGCCATGGCTTTCCCAACCTATGCAGTGATGGGGCATTCGTTCGGCGCGCGCATTGCCGCCAAGGCAGCGAGTAGACGGCCGGCTGGCCTCCAACGCCTCGTACTCGTCGACCCTCCGATCAGTGGTCCTGGGCGCCGGCCCTATCCCGCGAACATCGACTTCTACGTGGACTCGATCCGACGGATGGCTCGGGGTGCAGGCATCGAAGCCATGCGTGAATACATGCCGACCTGGAGCGACCAGCACCTTCGCTTGAGGGCCGAATGGCTCCACACTTGCAGCGAGAGGGCGGTTGTCACCGCATACCGGGATTTTCACGAGGACGACATGCATGCGGAATTGCCGTCGATTGTCGTGCCAACGCGGCTGATCGCTGCCGGGAAGGGTGATGTCATCCGGCCTGTCGACTTCGAGGAGATCAAAGGCTTGGTGCCGTTGCTCGAGGCGGTGTGGGTTCCGACCGCCGGTCACATGATCCCCTATGACGACGAGGCCGCCTTCTATCGAGCGCTGGGCGGGTTTCTCGGGCATGAGATTGCGCCGGCCGCTTTGTGACCTGCCCTCGACCACGGCGGTGGTCGGCTCGACGCAAGTGACTATCTCCGGAGAGGAAGATTCTTGTCAGAGCAGCCGACCTGCAGATAACAGTGGTTGCGGGTCCCTGCAACCATCGATATCTGGAATACCCCGACTCGTCGATCGCAGCGTCCTGGTACGGCTACGGCAGCCGCAAAGCCTGTTCTTCGGCGTTCGGATTGATGTAACGCATCACCATATGAATGTCCTTGTGCCCGGTGACCTTGGCAATCTCCAATCCAGGGATGTATTTCATCAAATTCGATGCAGCCTCGTGACGGAGATCGTGAAACCTCAAGTCGACGAGGAAATGAGCGCGCTCGAAGGCGTCGGCCACATTGTCTTCGGCGAGGTACTTCGAGCGGGCTCGGTCACGCGCCCGAGCAAAAGCCCGCGACACAGCATCGAGACTCATGTCGAACACCCGGTTGTCGCCCTTTCGCTTTGTGACTGCTTCCAGGTTCTTTACGGCTGCGGTCGTCAATGGAATCGTTCGGCCTTCTCCGTTCTTGGAGTCCGTGATCTTGGCCGTGCGCTTGTCGAGGCGAACGCACTCCCAAGTAAGGGCCATGATTTCGCTTCGTCGCATCGCGGTCTCGACGGCCAGGCGTGCAATGGCCGGCATCTGCTTCGAGTCTGTGTTGGCAAAGATGGCCTCAAGCTCGTCCACCAACGCGGGCGGTTGACCTCCAAGGGACATCATTCCTTTCAGGATGCGACGGTCTCGAGCATCCGATACCCGCGGCTTCCGCGCGTCGGTGACCGGGTTGATCAGCGTCTTCATCGACTACTCTTTGCGTGCGATCGTGAAGATGTGCGAGATGGTCATCATGGCTCGCAGGACAGTGCTTTCAGCCGACTTGTCCTTGAGCCGAGCCCGCTTGTAGGCAGTGATGTGCTCTGTCCCGATAGATGCCATCACCATCGGTGCGAGCGGAGTCAGCAGAAGTTTGTTCAGCACGGACTTTTCCGAGATCGCGCTCTTCTTGTTCGGGGTCACGTCAATCCGGTAGCGCTCGATGCACTCGGCGAAGGTCGTCGTCTCGGCTGCTTTGGACGGGAAGTGCTGAGCCCGCTCCATGTCGGCTTCGATTCCGCGCGCCCACCGTTCGGCATCGGACTTCAAACGGAAGGTTTGCACCTCGGGCAAATGACCCTTACGACGGACCTGCGCCTGCCAACTCGTACCGCGCTTTTTGAACGTCGCCATAGCTGCCTCGTGGGACAAAAATAGGACATTGGGTCAAAAACGCTCGTAAGTTAATGATTCTTGGTTTCAAACCTGAAGTGCAACACTCGTGTCTCTGACGGAGTGTGCGCATGTCCCGAACCTACGAGCAGTTGAGTGCCGAAGAGCGCGGCGCGATCATGGCGATGAAGGAGGACGGTCACAGCG
>Ga0209724_1000624_pt1 | contig 33592 bp, 31 predicted proteins | sample grotaG_FD_184143 | JGI IMG/M metagenome (GOLD analysis project Ga0209724, IMG submission 184143) | Glacier valley bacterial and archeal communities from Borup Fiord, Nunavut, Canada, to study Microbial Dark Matter (Phase II) -... | ecosystem: Environmental > Aquatic > Freshwater > Ice > Glacier ... | reverse complement strand
GGCCGCTTCGAACGCGACGCGCGCGATGCGCTCGATCTCGGGCCGCGTGTAGCGCATCGTGTCGAAGGCCTCGTCGGCGCCGGCGAACGCGCCGTCCGGGGACTGCCGGCGACCGCGCGGTTGACCGAAGTAGATGTCGCCGGTCAGCTCGCGGATGATCAGGATGTCGAGTCCCGCGACGACCTCGGGCTTGAGCGACGACGCATCGGCCAGCTCGGGGTAGAGGATCGCCGGCCGCAGGTTCGCGAACAGGCCCAGTTCGCGGCGCAGGCCGAGAATCGCCTGCTCGGGCCTGAGCGCGCGCGGCAGGCTGTCGTACTTCCAGTCGCCGACCGCGCCGAACAGCACGGCCTCGGCGTCCTTGGCGGCCTTCAACGTGCCCGCGGGCAGCGGATGGCCCTGCGACGCGTAGGCGGTGCCGCCGACCTCGACGGTCTCGGTCTCGATGGCTTCGTCGAGTGCGTGCAGCACCTTGACGGCTTCCGCGATGATCTCGGGGCCGATGCCGTCACCGGGCAGGATGGCGATGTTCACTGGAGGGTCCTGGGTCGTTCGTTGAATGAGGCAGCACCGTGAAGCGGTGCCTTGCGCGGCCGACCTGGACGTCGTCCCGGTCGCGATCTAGATGATCGTGTTCGCGAGCCAGGGCCGTTTGAGCAGCCGCTCCGCCTCGAAGGCGCGGATGCGGTCGGACTGGCGCAGCGTCAGGCCGATGTCGTCGAAGCCGTTCAGCAGGCAGTACTTGCGGAAGGGCTCGACCTCGAAGGGACTCGCCCGATCGCCCGGATCGATCACCATCTGCCTGTCGAGATCGATGGTCAGCGCGTAGCCGATGCCGATCCCCGCGTCGTGGATCAACCGCGCCACCTCGGACTCGGCCAGCACGATCGGCAGCAGGCCGTTCTTGAAGCAGTTGTTGTAGAAGATGTCGGCGTACGACGGCGCGATGATCGCGCGAAAGCCGTACTGGGACAGCGCCCACGGCGCGTGCTCGCGCGACGAGCCGCAGCCGAAGTTCTTGCCGGCGACCAGGATCGACGCGCCCTGGTAACGGGGCTGGTTCAGCACGAAGTCGGGATTGGGCCGACGGCTCTTCGGGTCCATGCCCGGCTCGCCGTGGTCGAGGAAACGCCACGCGTCGAACAGGTTCTCGCCGAAGCCGGTGCGGGCGATCGACTTGAGGAACTGCTTCGGGATGATCGCGTCGGTGTCGACGTTGTCGCGGTCCATCGGCACGACCAGTCCCTTGTGGATGCGGAAGGCTTCCATCAGAGCGCATCCATCAAAGATTCCGCACGTCGACGAAGTGGCCTTCGATGCCGGCGGCGGCCGCCATCGCCGGACTGACCAGGTGCGTGCGGCCGCCCTGCCCCTGCCGGCCTTCGAAGTTGCGGTTCGACGTCGACGCGCAGCGCTCGCCCGGCTCGAGCCGGTCGGCATTCATCGCCAGGCACATCGAGCAGCCCGGGTCGCGCCACTCGAAGCCCGCACCGATGAAGATCTTGTCGAGCCCCTCGGCCTCGGCCTGCGCCTTCACGACGCCCGATCCCGGCACGACCATCGCGAGCTTCACGTTCTTGGCGATGCGGCGGTTGAGGTGCTTGACCACCGCCGCGGCATCGCGCAGGTCCTCGATGCGACCGTTGGTGCACGAGCCGATGAACACCTTGTCGATCAGGATCTGGTCGATGCGCTGGTTCGGGTCGAGGCCCATGTAGGTCAGCGCGCGCTCGATGCCGTCGCGCTTCTGCGCGTCGCGCTCGCGATCCGGATCGGGCACGCGGCCGTCGATCGTGGTGACCATCTCGGGCGACGTGCCCCACGTCACCTGCGGCTTGACCGTCGATGCGTCGAGTTCCACCACGCGGTCGAAATGCGCGCCGGCGTCCGAGTGCAGCGTGCTCCACTCGCGCACGGCGATGTCCCACACGGCGCCGCTCGGCGCGTAGGGACGACCCTTGACGTAGTCGAGCGTGGTCGCATCGCACGCGATCATTCCCGAACGCGCGCCGGCCTCGATCGCCATGTTGCAGACGGTCATGCGGCCTTCCATCGACAGCGCGCGGATGGCGCTGCCGGCGAACTCGATGGCGTGTCCGGTGCCGCCGGCGGTGCCGATCTTGCCGATCACGGCCAGCACGAGGTCCTTCGCCGTGCAGCCGCGCGGCAGCAGGCCGTCGACGCGGACCAGCATGTTCTTCGACTTCTTGGTGACCAGCGTCTGTGTCGCGAGCACGTGCTCGACCTCGGACGTGCCGATGCCGAAGGCCAGCGCGGCGAACGCGCCGTGTGTGCTGGTGTGCGAGTCGCCGCACACCACCGTCATGCCCGGCAGCGTGGCGCCCTGCTCCGGCCCGATGATGTGCACGATGCCCTGGCGCTTGTCGGTCATGTTGAAGTACGTGAGGCCGTACTGGTGCGCGTTCGCGTCCAGCGTCTCGACCTGCAGCCGCGAGATGGGGTCGCTGATGCCTTCGGAGCGATGGGTGGTCGGCACGTTGTGGTCGGCCACCGCGAGGTTGGCGCTGTTGCGCCATGGCTGGCGGTCGGCCAGGCGCAGACCCTCGAACGCCTGCGGACTCGTGACCTCGTGCAGGAGATGCCGGTCGATGTAGAGGATCGCGGTGCCGTCCTCTTCGCTGTGGACCACGTGCGCGTCCCACAGCTTGTCGTAGAGCGTCTTGGCCATCTTGGAGCGCGCTGGAGGCACGCGCGTGATCTCGATCCGGGAACGGGGGTCGAAAATTATGCCACAGGGGCCTCTGGCAAAGCGTCTGTTGCGCAAGAGCCGACACCGGGTTTGCGCGTCCGCAAGCGGCGTGTCATCTTCCCGCGGCCGCGCGGAGACCGCGGCGTCCAGGCAATTCCGATGAAAACCGAACGGAGAGATGCATGAAGAACATTCGATGGATCGCCTTCTGGCTGCTCGCGGCCATCGCGGGCGGCGCGATGGCGGCGACCGAGGTGGCGGGCGTCAAGATCGACGACGAGATGACGGTGGCGAACCAGAAGCTCGTGCTCAACGGCGCCGGCATCCGCACGCGGCTGGTGTTCAAGGTCTACGTCGGCGCGCTGTACCTGCCGCAGAAGAAGGACAACACGAAGGACATCCTCGCGCTGCCGGGCGCCAAGCGGGTCAACGTGATCATGCTGCGCGAGGTCTCGAGCGACGAGCTCGGCCAGGCGCTGATCACCGGCATCCGCAAGAACTCCACGCCCGAGGAGACGCGGCGCTTCGGGCTGCAGCTCGTCGCGATGGGCGACATCTTCGGCAAGATCCCCAAGCTGAAGAAGGGCGAGTTCTTCAGCGTCGACTGGGTGCCCAACAGCGGCACCGTGGTGGTGGTCGACGGCAAGCCGGTCGCCGATCCGATCCCGGACGAGGCGTTCTACCACGCGATCCTGAAGATCTGGCTGGGCGACGAGCCGGCCGACGCGGCGTTGAAGACGGGGATGCTGGGGGCGAAGTAGCAGGCGCTCGACCCCGCGAAGGACACGCGACCGACCTGCGCTCGGCGGGGCGGCGCCGCGTGCCGCCGCGCGGGTCAGGACATCAGCGTGCCGGCGATCGCCGGGGTCGCGACCTTCACGTCGCCGCATTGCGCGCGATGCCGCAGCGCGTGATCCATCAGCACCAGCGCCAGCATCGCCTCTGCGATCGGCGTCGCCCGGATGCCGACGCAGGGGTCGTGACGGCCGTGGGTCTCGATCGTGGTCGCGTGTCCGGCGAGGTCGATCGAGCGACGCGGCGTGCGGATCGACGACGTCGGCTTGATCGCGATCGACACGGTGATCGGCTGGCCGGTCGAGATGCCGCCGAGCACGCCGCCCGCATGGTTGCTCGCGAAACCCTCGGGCAACAGTTCGTCGCCGTGCTCGCTGCCCTTCTGCGCGATCGCGGTGAAGCCCGCGCCGATCTCGACGCCCTTCACGGCGTTGATGCCCATCATCGCGTGGGCGATGTCCGCGTCGAGCTTGTCGAACAGCGGCTCGCCGAGGCCGACCGGCACGTGGACCGCCTCGACCTCGATGCGCGCACCGACCGAGTCGCCGGCCCTGCGCAGCGCGTCCATCGCGGCCTCGAGCTGCGGGACGATCGCCGCGTCGGCGGAGAAGAAAGGGTTGCGACCGACCTCGTCCCACGACGTGAACGGCACCGCGATGTCGCCCAGCGCGCTCATGCGCCCGCGCACCAGCGTGCCGTGCTGCAGATTCAGCCACTTCTTCGCGATCGCACCGGCCGCGACCATCGGCGCGGTCAGTCGCGCGGACGAGCGTCCGCCGCCGCGCGGATCGCGCACGCCGTACTTGTGCCAGTAGGTGTAGTCGGCGTGGCCGGGACGAAAGCGCTGCGCGATCTCGGCGTAGTCGCTGCTGCGCTGGTCCTCGTTGCGGATCAGCAGCGCGATCGGCGTGCCGGTAGTGATCCCTTCGAAGACCCCCGACAGGATCTCCACCGTGTCGCTCTCGCGGCGCTGCGTGACGTGCCGCGACGTGCCGGGCTTGCGACGATCGAGGTCGAGCTGCAGGTCTTCGGCCGACAGCGGCAGGCCGGGAGGGCAGCCATCGACGACGCAGCCGATGGCCGGACCGTGCGACTCGCCGAAGTTGGTGACGCGAAACAGGTGACCGAGCGTGGAGCCTGACATGGGGGGTCTCGTCGAGGAAGCCGCGCATTATCGCCGAGGCTGCGCGGCGGGCCCGGCCACGTTAACCTCGTGATCCCGTCCCCTCGGAAGCCCACGAAGATGAAGACGACCCTGACCCCGGCACGCATGCTCGCCGCCGCCACGCTGCTGATGACGACGAGCGCGGCCGCCACGGAGTCGGCGGCACGCATCGAGGCCTACCCCGTGCAGACCATCGACCTCACCACCGCGCAGGTCCTGGCGGGCGTCGTGACCGGTCCTGCCGCCGTCGTCGCGGGCGAACTGCGGCTGCCGGCGGGGACGGACGCCAGGGTCCCGGCCGTCGTGTTCCTGCACGGCGATGCCGGCGAGGTCTCCAACCAGCCGCCGTGGATCGACGAGCTCAACGCGATCGGTATCGCCGTGTTCACGCTGGACAGCTTCAGCGGCCGCGGCTTCGTCAGCAAGTCGGCACGCATGGGCGCGATCGACGGCGCCAATGGGGCACCGGCGCTGCCGCGCATCGTGGATGCCTATCGCGCGCTGGCCCTGCTGGCGAAGCATCCGCGGATCGACGCGTCGCGGATCGCGCTGATGGGCGTGTCGTCGGGCGGGCGCACGACGATCGCCGGCCTGATGACGCGCTTCACCCGCCTCTACGCGGAGCCGGGAACGGCGTTTGTCGCAGGCATCGCGCTCTACCCGCCCTGCAACGCGCGACTGATCGACGACGATCGCTTCGCGGCGGTCCCGTTGCGCATCTACAGCGGCGGCGAGGACAACGTCACCCGGGCCGCTCCGTGCGAACGCTACGTGGCGCGGCTGCGAGCCGCGGGCCGCGACGCCGAGGCGATCGTGTATCCCGGGGCTTACCACGGCTTCGACAATCCCCCGGGGACCCCGCTGACCCGCATGCCGGACCTGCCGGGCAGCGCCGACTGCCTGGTGGAGGAGCGCAGCGTCGGAACGATCGTCAACGTCGACACCGGACTGCCGCTCGTCGCCGCGGACGCGTGCATCAAACGCGGATTCATCGCAGGCCGCGACGACGCGGCGGACGCCGCGGTGCGCCCGGCGGTGCGCGACTTCCTGCGCACGACGTTCCGGTTGCCCGCGCGTTGACCGTCGGGGCGTCGATCGGGGGTCAGTCCCAGCCGCCGCCCGAATCGGAACCGCCCGAATCGCCGCCGCCCGAATCCCAGTCACCGCCGTTGCCGAAGTCGATCGGGCGATTCTCGAGTTCGGTCGCCGCCTGGTCGGCGGACGACGGCCGGTAGCCTTCGGGATCGAAGCCGCCGATGTTGTTCGACCCGCCGCCGAGGTTGCCCCCCTCGTTGCGCCGATGGAGCATCTCGTCGATCAGCATCCCGCCGGCCACGCCGGCACCCACGGCGAGACCGGTGCCGAGCATGCCGCCCCCGGGACGGGCCGGCTGCGGGTAGGCGCCCGGACCGTAGGCACCCGGACCGTATCCAGGCGCCTGGTTCATGCCACCGGGACCGTCGTTCGCCGGCCCCCCGGCCGTCGCGAAGCCGGCAGGCGCAGGCTGGGCGCGGCTGCGGCTGAAGCCGCGCCAGAGCACGATCGCCAGCACCGCGAGTCCGCCGAGCCAGACCCAGCCCGGAATGCCGCCCGAGCGGGTCGCGGTCTCGACCGGAACCGCGGCCGGCGCCGGATTGAAGCTGGCCGCCGGCCGTGCTGCGTTGGTCCGGGCGGCCGGAACCGGATTCTGTTCACGCTGCAGCGTCTGCTCGAACGCGCGGAACTTCGCCGGGTCGGCGAAGCCGATCTTCGGATCGAGCAGCTTCGCGCGCGCCGTCTCTTCTGCCGCCTTCGAGAAGTTGGCGTTGTGCGCGAGCAGTTCGGCGTAGAAGTAATGCGCCTTGGCGCTGTCGGGCTTGGCCGCGACCACCTCGGCCATCATGCTTTCGGCCTGCGCGTAATGCCCCTGCTTCGTTTCGGCCTCGACCTGCTGCACGGTGGGCAGAGCCCACGCGAGCGACGCGAACAGGACCAGTGCCAGACCGACGATCGACTTCTTCATGGTGTCCTCCGGGGACGATGGGTGACGGCGATGACCGTCAACATGGTGACGCTACCGTGCGAAGCAAGGGCGCATCGATCGGACGACGTCCGGTTCTGTCGCGGGACATCACGGAGCGTCACCCCTGTAACGAGTGGAGACGAAAGCGCCCGCGGCCGCTGCTACTTCTTCGCACCCCGCAACCCCGCCACTTCGGACTGCAGCATGTCGACGTCGACCTCCGCGGCCGGGATCGGGGCGCCGACGACCAGTTCCAGCTCGCTCGTCAGGCCCTGGCGCAGCGGACGGGGCAATGTGGTGAACGCCTTGCCCGAGTGACGCGAGAACCAGCTGCCCCACAGCCCGCGCAGTGCCATCGGCACGACCGGCACCGGCGTGCGCTCGACGATGCGGGCCGCGCCCTGCTTGAACGGAGCGAGCTCGCCGGTGAGGGTGATGCGACCTTCCGGGAAGATGCAGACCAGCTCGCCCTCCTCGAGCGCCTCGTCGATCAGGTCGTTGGCCTTCGCGAACGTCTTCGGGTCGGCCTTCGCCGACGTGATGCCGATCGCGCCGGCGGCCTTGAAGAACCAGGCCAGCAGCGGGGCGCGGAAGATGCCGATGTCCATCACGAAGCGGATCGGCCGCGGGCTCTGGCCCATGATGATGACGGCGTCCACGAAGCTCACGTGGTTGCAGACCAGCAGCGCGGGACCCTCGTTCGGGATGTGCTCGATGCCGGTCGTGCGGATGCGATAGAAGCTCGACACCAGCAGCCAGGCGAGAAAGCGCACCAGGAACTCCGGCACCAGCGTGTAGATGTAGATCGCGACGAGCGCGTTCAGCAGGCCGACGACGAGGAACAGCTGCGGGATCGTGAAGCCCAACGAGAACAGCGCGATCGCCATCAGCGACGACACGATCATGAACAGCGAGTTGATGATGTTGTTCGCGGCGATGATGCGGGCTCGGTGCGACGGCGCCGACCGGCTCTGGATCATCGCGTACAGCGGCACGCTGTAGAGGCCGCCGAACAGGGCGAGCAGGAACAGGTCGATCATCACGTGCCAGTGGGCGAGGCGGTGCGTCTCATCGGTCAGGAAGGCCATGATGCCCACCAGCGACGGCCCGGGCTGCAGCTCGCGCGACGCGAACCAGAGGTCGACCGCGAAGACCGTCATGCCGATCGAGCCGAACGGCACCAGCCCGATCTCGACCTTGCCGCGCGACAACTTCTCGCACAGCAGCGATCCGACACCGATGCCGACCGAGAAGGTTGCCAGCAGCAGCGTGACGACCTGCGGATCGCCGCCTAGCACGTCCTTCGCGAAGTTGAAGAACGACGTGAGGAAGGTCGCGCCGAAGAACCACAGCCACGAGATGCCGAGCAGCGACAGGAACACGGCGCGGTTCTGCCTGGCGAGCTTGAGGTTGCGCCAGGTCTCGGTGAACGGATTCCAGTTGATGACGAGGTCGGGCTGGTCCGACGGCGCCGGCGGCACGAAGGCCACGACGACGCGGCCGACGAGCGCGACCGCGAGGCAGACGGTCGCCACGATCGCCGGACCGACGGCTCCCATGTCCGCCAGTTCGCCGCCGATGATCGTACCCACCAGGATCGCGACGAAGGTGCCCATCTCGATCATGCCGTTGCCGCCGACCAGCTCGCGCTCGTTCAACTGCTGCGGCAGGTACGCGTACTTCACCGGGCCGAAGAGCGTCGAGTGCACGCCCATCAGGAAGGTGCCCGCATACAGCAGCCACACGTTGTGCATCAGGAAGCCGGCGCCGCCGATCACCATGATCGCGATCTCGAGCGACTTCACGAGCCGCATCACGCGGGCCTTGTCGAACTTGTCGGAGATCTGCCCCGAGGTCGCGGAGAACAGCACGAACGGCAGGATGAAGATCGCCGAGATGACGAACGCCGCGGTCTTGGCGTTCACGCCCTCGAACAGCGCGGTCTGGTAGGTGACCAGCGACGTGAAGCCGACCTTGAAGATGTTGTCGTTGGCGGCGCCGCAGAACTGCGTCCAGAAGAAGGGCGCGAAGCGGCGTTGCCTGAGGAGGCCGAACTGGCTGGTGTGGCTCATGGAAAGGATCCGGATTGTCGACTCGACCGCAGTAGCGCTTGATGGAAGCGAAGATAAAGAGAAGGCCACCCGGAGGCACGGCGGCGAAGAGGAGATTGAGCGTTCCAAAGAACTGCAAACGGCGTCACGCGTTCGCCTTCAGGTAGTCGGCGACATCGGCCAGCGCCGCCAGCAGCGCATCGCGCTCGACCCAGAAATACACTTCCTTACCGACCTTCTCGGTCCCCAGCACGCCCGCCTCGCGCATGATCTTCAGGTGGTGCGAGACGGCCGACCGCGACAGCGTCGACACCTCCGCGATCTGCCCGACGTTGAGGCGCTCGCCCTTCTCGAAGGTCAGCAGGATGCGCTGGCGATGCGCGTCGCCCATCGCAACGAACACCTTTGCGATGTCGCGCCACTGGCGGGGGATGCTTCTGGAATAGTTCTTGTGCATGTCACTCGATGCAGCGGATAACGTAACGACATGTTTGGTTATGTCGATACGACTGTCAAGCGAATTCTGCACGCCCGAAGATTTCGGTCCCCTCCCCCGCTGGGGGAGGGGGAGTTCAGGCCGAGATCGCGCCCGCCATCGCCACCCCGCTCAGCCACGCGTCCTCGACGCGATACCCGCGGCACCAGTCCCCGCAAGCGCCGATGCGCCGTTCCCCGTCCCACAGGAAGTCGCACGACAGCGACGTGCGCGCCAGCGCGTAACGCCAGCGATGGACCGCGGCGTAGATCGGCTGCTCGATCGTGCCGGTCGCGTCGTGGAACGCGCGCAGCAGTTTGGTCTTGATGTCCTCCGGATCGTCGTCGAGATGCTCGACGCTCCACGCCGACTGCGCGTGCACGGTCCAGCGCTCTCCGGCGCGCCGCTCGGGCTTGCTCGACTCGCGCGCGATCCACGCGAGCCGTCCGCCGTTGACGAACGCCGCGTCACCGACCCGGGCGAGATCGGCCGCGATCGGTTCGGCGAATCCGATCAGCAGCGCCCAGCAGGGCTCGAGATGCGCCTGCGCGGCCTGGCGCGCGAGACCGGCCTCGGTGCCGAGCAGACCGATCGCCGACTCCGCGGGCACCGCGATCACGACGGCGTCGTAGAGGCCCTCGGTGACCGCGACCACGTCGCTGTCGACCTCGCGACGCTGCAGCGACCAGCGCGGCAGCGATCCCCGCGCGCCGTCCACCGCGTCGATGCGCACGATCGGCGCGTCGTAGCGCACGTCGAGACCCTCGGCCATCTTCGCGCCCACCGCCGACATGCCCGGCGTGCCGACCCAGCGCAGGGTCCTTCCGCTCGATGGCTCCCGCGCGGGCGGCTCGCCGGCGTGGGCCTGAAGGCTGTGCGCCTCGACCGGCCACGGCTCGATGACGCCTTCGCGGCTCCATGCGTCGACCTGTGCGACGAAGGACGGATGACGCGCGGTGAGGTACTGCGCGCCGTGATCGAAGCCGCCGACCTCGGTGCGCCGCGTGGCCGCGCGGCCTCCGGGCGCCTTCGAGCGCTCGAAGACCACGACGGCGTGGCCCCCCTCGACGAGGCGGCGGGCGCATGCGAGACCGGCGATGCCGGCACCGATGACGGCGATATGCATGAGTTTTTTGGCGACGAGCGGCGTCGCGAGGAGTGGGTCCGAACTACTCGGTGGCCTCGGCGGGCCAGTCGCGGATGTAGGCCTTGAGCATCTGGTTCTCGAAGTTCTGCGCTTCGAGAACGGCCTTGGCGACGTCGAAGAACGAGATCACGCCGAGCAGCGTGGATCCGTCCAGCACCGGCAGATAGCGCGCGTGATGTTCCAGCATCATGCGACGCACTTCGTTGACGTCGGTATTGGGCGTGCAAGTCAGCGGCGCCTCGTCCATCACCGGGCCGACGGTCGCATCGCCGACGCTGCCGCGATGCGCGTGCAGCTTGAGGATGAGCTCGCGGAAGGTCAGCATGCCGACCAGCGTGCCCCCGCCCATCACGACCAGCGACCCGATGTCCCTTTCGGCCATCGTCGCGATGGCATCGACCAGCTTGGTGTCGGGTGTCGCGGTGAACAGCGTTCCGCCCTTGAGCTGGAGGATTTCGCTGACGATCATGGTGGTCTCCTGGTCTTTCCTGGACTGCGGGGCGGTGGACTCGGGCCCGGGTTGTTCGACTTACGAGCACGCCCTCAAGGTACCCGCATCGCCGTCCGTCTTCAACCGGTGGGTTGTACGGACCGCGAGCGACGGTCGCGTCAGACGCGGACCGCGGCCTTCATCCGCTCGCACGCACGCACCAGCGCGGCGGTGGTGCCCGGCTCCCATGCCGAATGCCCCGCGTCGGGCACGACGACGTAGTGCGCCTCGGGCCACGCCTGCACGAGCGCGTCCGCCGTGACGATCGGGCAGACCATGTCGTAGCGCCCCTGCACGATGCTGCACGGCAGGTGCCGCAGCCGCTTCACGCCGTCGAGCAACGCGCCTTCGGCGAGGAACAGGTCGTGGACGAAGTAGTGCGTCTCCATGCGCGCGATGCCGATCGCGACGACGTCTTCTTCCGAGTGGGCCATCAGCGAGGCATCCGCGAGCAGCGTCGAGCACGAGGCCTCGAAGCTGCTCCACGCGCGCGCGAGCGGCATGTGGATCTCGGGATCGGGATCGGCGAGGCGGTCGTGGTACCAGCGCACGACGTCGCCGCGTGCGGACTCGGGCACATGCGACAGCAGCGCGCGCCACGCTTCGGGAAACACGTGACGCACGCCGGAGATGAACCAGTCGATCTCGTAGGGCGCGCCGAGGAAGATGCCGCGCAGCACGAAGCCGAGACAGCGCTCGGGGTGCGCCGCGCCGTAGGCCAGCGCCAGCGTCGAGCCCCACGAGCCGCCGAACACCAGCCAGCGGTCGATGCCGAGCTTGCGCCGCAGCTGCTCGATGTCCTGCACCAGGAGCTGCGTGGTGTTGCGCCGTGTCTCGCCGAGCGGCGTCGAACGCCCGGCACCGCGCTGGTCGAACACGACGATGCGGTAGTGCCACGGGTCGAAGAACTGGCGGGCCCGCGGGCTCGCGCCGCCGCCGGGGCCGCCGTGGAGGAACAGCACCGGCACGCCGGTGGGCGAGCCGCACTCCTCCCAGTACATGGCGTGCAGGTCGTCGAGTTCGAGCATGCCGGAGTTGCGGGCATCGATCGGCGGGTAGAGCTCGCTGCGAAGCTGGCTGAGGTCGCGCATCGGGATCCGATCGGTCGTTCGAAGGCAGGGGCTGCGGCCCGTCCGCGAAGGATCGAGCGCTGCGGCCGATGCTACCATCGACGCCCCATGCGGCTGCCCGCGCACGTCAGTCGCCAGACGGCCCCGCCACCATGTCCGAACCCAAGTCCCCACCCCCCTCTTCCCCGCGCGCAGCGGGCCCGCACGATCCAGGATTCGACACGCTGGCGCTGCACGCGGGGTCGGCGCCGGACCCGACCACCGGGGCCCGCGCGGTGCCGATCTACGCGAGCACGTCGTTCGTGTTCCGCGACAGCGACCACGCCGCGTCGCTGTTCAACATGGAACGGTCGGGCCACGTCTATTCGCGGATCTCGAACCCCACCGTCGCGGTGCTCGAGGAACGCATCGCGGCCCTCGAAGGCGGTGTCGCGGGCCTCGCGACCGCGAGCGGCCAGGCCGCGATGCATCTGGCCGCATGCACCATCGCGTCGGCGGGCAGCCACATCGTCGCGAGCCGCGCGCTGTACGGAGGCTCGCAGAACCTGCTCGCGTACACCATGCCGCGCTTCGGCATCGAGACCACGTTCGTCGACCCGCGCGACATGGACCAGTGGCGCGACGCGATCCGGCCGAACACGAAGTTCCTGTTCGGCGAGACGCTCGGCAACCCGGGCCTCGACGTGCTCGACATCCCCGCGGTGTCGGCGATCGCGCACGAGCGCGGCCTGCCGCTGGTGGTCGACTCGACCTTCACGACGCCGTGGCTGATGAAGCCCTTCGATCACGGCGCCGACCTGCTCTTCCACTCGGCCACGAAGTTCATCGGCGGCCACGGCGTCGCGGTCGGCGGGCTGCTGGTCGACGGCGGGCGTTTCGACTGGGAAGCCGCGCATGCGCGCAACGGTCACTTCGCCGAGCTCGTGAAGCCCTACGCCGGCTTCCACGACATGGTCTTCAGCGAGGAGTCGACGGTCGCCGCGTTCGCGTTGCGCGCGCGCCGCGAGGGGCTGCGCGACTTCGGCGCGTGCATGAGCCCGCAGGTCGCGTTCCAGTTGATCCAGGGCATCGAGACGCTGCCGCTGCGAATGGCGCGCCACGTCGAGAACGCGCGCAAGGCGGTCGCGTTCCTGGCGACGCATCCAATGGTCGAGTCGGTCGGCTATCCCGAGCTGCCCGGGCATCCCGATCACGCGCTGGCGATGCGCCTGCTGCCGCGCGGCTGCGGATCGGTCTTCAGCTTCACGATCAAGGGCGGCCGCGCGCACGGCATCGCCTTCGTCGAGGCGCTGCAGCTCTTCTCGCATCTGGCCAACGTCGGCGACGCGAAGTCGCTGGTGATCCATCCGGCATCGACGACGCATTTCCGCGTGGCCGAGAAAGACCTCGCGGCCGCCGGCATCGGCGCGGCGACCATCCGGCTGTCGATCGGACTCGAGGACGCCGACGACCTGCTCGCGGACCTCGCGCGCGGCCTGAAGGCGGCCGGCAAGGTGAAGGCATGAAACTTGACGTCGACGGCCGACAGGCCTACGCGTACACGGGCGGCAAGGCATTCGACGCAACGCTGCCGGTGGTGGTCTTCGTGCACGGCGCTCAGCACGACCATAGCGTGTGGAGCCTGCAGTCGCGCTATCTCGCGCATCACGGTCGCGCGGTGCTCGCGGTCGACCTGCCGGGCCACGGGCGCAGTGCCGGACCGGCGCTGACGTCGGTCGAGGCGATGGCCGACTGGACGCTCGCGCTGCTGCGCGCGGCCGGCGTGTGCCGCGCATCGATCGTCGGCCACAGCATGGGCTCGCTGGTCGCGCTGGAGACCGCGTCGCGCACGACCGACGTCCACATCGCCGCGATCGCGCTGGTGGCGACCGCCTACCCGATGCAGGTCTCCGACGCGCTGCTCGACGCGACCATCCACGACGAGTCCCGCGCGATCGAGATGATCAGCCTGTGGTCGCTCGATACCGCGCATGGCGGCTATTCGCAGAAGCCATCGGCACCGGGACCGGGGTTCTCGGTGATGACCGGCGGCAGGCAGCTGATGCGACGCCAGGCCCAGGGCGTGCTCAACACCGACTTCGTGGCGTGCAACGCCTATCGCAACGGGGACGTCGCGGCAGCAGCGGTCCGCTGTCCGTCGCTGTTCGTGCTCGGCACGAACGACGCGATGACCGCCGCCCGCTCGGGCCGCGCGCTTGCCGCGAAGCTGCCCGAAGCGAAGGTCGTGGAGTTCGCACACGTCGGGCACTTCGTGATGGCCGAGGCGCCGGACGAGACCCTGGATGCGCTGGCCGCATTCCTGCCGACGAAGGCAACCCCATGACCCGGCGCTTCGCGAGCTTCGCCGAGTTCTACCCGTTCTACCTCGCCGAGCACGCCAACCTTACGTCGCGGCGGCTGCACTTCGTCGGCAGCACCGGCGTGATCGCTTGCGTCGTGGCGGGCCTCGTCAGCGGCAACGCGTGGTGGTATCTCGGCGCCGCGGTGTGCGGCTACGGCTTCGCGTGGGTCGGGCACTTCTTCTTCGAGCACAACCGCCCCGCCACCTTCCGGCATCCGGTCTACAGCTTCATCGGCGACTGGGCGATGTACCGCGACATCCTGCGCGGCAAGGTGAAGCTCTAGTGTCCTGAGTCAGCGAAGGTGCCGCGGTCCGGCCTGCGGTGACGCAGCGGACCCGCTCCAGCCTGCGGCGTCGATCCAGGCCTCGACCCGGTTGCGGCCGTTGCGCTTGGCGCGATACAGCGCCGTGTCGGCGCGCAGCACCATGTCGGCGACGCGATCGTCCGGCTGCAGCGCGGTCACCCCCGCGCTGCAGGTGATGCGCCCGGCCACGCCGAACTCCGTCTCGGCCACGGCGGCGCACAGCTTGCCGGCGACCTGCACGGCAGACGGCAGGTCGAGATGCGGTGCCAGGACCATGAATTCCTCCCCGCCCCAGCGGCACAGCGCGTCGGTCGACCGCAGCTGACAGACGAGCGCACGGACGACCCGCACGATCGCGTCGTCGCCGACCAGGTGGCCGTGCCGATCGTTGATGTCCTTGAAGTGATCGATGTCCAGCATGATCAGCGCGAGCGATGCGCCATAGCGCGCGTGGCGCGCGATCTCGCCTTCGCACAACGCGTCGAACTTGCGCCTGTTGAACAGTCCGGTCAATGCGTCGCGATGGGCCTGCTGTGCCAGCGCATCGGCGAGCTCGTCGCATTCGCGCTGCTTGCGGGCGAGCAGCGACGCGGTCAGCGCGAGCTGCCGCTCGGCCTCCTCCAGGCGCGCCTCCAGGGCGTCGATGCCGGAAAGGCTCACGCCGCGGGGGGATGGCTCCTGGGGTACCAGACTCAACATGGATCGCATCGCGTGGGGACCTCCCCGCCTCGCACGCCCCGATGGGACGGTCGCATGGCCGGGACGGCATGCGACGCACAGTAAGGGGCACGGTGCGACGCGGCCATACTGCCCTTGCAGTACGGCGCGGCCCCGCTCGCGCTCAGGTGGGGTCGTAGAGACCCAGCTTCACCGCACAGGCCGTGATCTCGGCCGCATTGCGCAACCCGAGCTTCTCCATCAGGCGTTGCCGGTGGGTGCGGACCGTGAGCACGCTGATGTCCAGCAGGGCGCCCACGTCGTTGTTGCTGTAGCCGCGGGCGACCAGCGACAGGACCTCGCGCTCGCGGGCCGTGATGCGGGCGACGTCGAGGGCGGCGGCAGGATCCCGCCGCGCGTCGACCGCGAACGCGCCGGCGATCTCGCCGCTGACGTAGCCGCGCCCGGCCACGACCGCCCGCACCGCGCGCAGCACCTCGACGGAGTCGTCGCCCTTGACCACGTAGCCGTCGGCGCCGGCCGCGCGAGCCCGCGCGACCATCTCGGCCTTGAGGTTGCCGGTCAGCACGAGGACCTTGCAGGCGATCGCCGGATCGGACTTGATGGCGGTCGCGATGTCGATGCCGCTGCGGCCCGGCAGTTCCAGGTCGAGCACCAGCAGATCGGGAACCCGCTCGCGGACCATCGCCTCGACGGCGGCGCCGTTGCCGGTGTCGCCGACCACCTGCAGGCCGGGCTCGAGCGAGAGCAGCATCTTGAGCCCTTCGCGCACGAGCACGTGGTCATCCGCGATGACGATCTTCGTGGGGGTCGTCATGAGACGATGCGAGTCCTTGTTCTGCGGTGGCGTCCTGCACCCGAAGATAGCATCGGCTCGTCCTGCCTTTTGTGTCACCCGCCGCATTGATCACCCCCCGCTCTCCTTCACGGCGACGGCTCCTCGCCGCGGCAGCGGCACTCGCGCTGTCGCCGCCCGCCCTGCCCGCTGCGCAGCCGGTTGAGATCACCTTCTACTTTCCGGTGGCGGTGGGCGGTCCGGTCGCCCGCCTGATGGGCCGGCTGGTCGACGACTTCGAGCGCGAGCATCCGGGCATCCGCGTGCGCCCGGTCTACGCCGGGACCTACCAGGAGACGCTGGCGAAGGCGCTGACCGCCCAGCGCAGCGGCACGCCACCCGACCTGGCCGTGCTGTTCGCGGCCGACATGTACACGCTGATCGACGCCGATGCGATCGTGCCCTTCGACGAGGCGAGCGCCGCGGCCGGGGTCGATCCCGCGTGGCTCGCGGGCTTCTTCCCCGCGCTGATGGCCAACAGCCGGGCCGCGGGTCTGACGTGGGGCATCCCCTTCCAGCGCTCGACGATCCTGCAGTTCTGGAACAAGGCGCACTTCCGTCAGGCGGGCCTGGATCCCGATCGCCCGCCCGCGACCTGGCTCGAGCTGCTGGCCTTCGCGCAGCGCCTGACGCGCCGCGACGCCGCGGGGCAGCCGGTCCGCTGGGGCGTGCAGATCCCGTCCTCCGGCTTTCCCTACTGGCTGTTCCAGGGTCTCGCCACCACCAACGGCATCGAGCTGATGAACGCCGCCGGCACGCAGACGGCCTTCGATCCGCCCGCGGCCGTCGAGGCCTTGCAGTACTGGGTGGATCTGGCGCGCGTGCATCGCGTCCATCCGCCGGGCGTCGTCTCGTGGGGAACTGCGCCGCGCGACTTTCGCGACGAGAAGGCGTCGATGATCTGGACCACCAGCGGCAATCTGGGCGACATGAAGGCCGAGGCCGGCTTCGATTTCGGCGTGGCGATGCTGCCTGCGCGCACGCGACCGGGATCGCCGACCGGCGGCGGCAACCTCTACCTGTTCGCGAAGCGCCCCGCCGCCCAGCGCGACGCCGCGCTGCAACTCGCGCGCTGGCTCGTGACGCCGCTGCGCAGTGCGCAGTGGAGCAAGGAATCCGGCTACATCGCGGTGCGGCCCGAGGCCTGGGCCACGCCGCTGCTGCGTGCGCACGTCGCCGCGTTCCCGGCCGCGGCCGTGGCCAGGGACCAGCTGCTGCATGCCGTCGCCGAGCTGTCGACGCACGAGAACCAGCGCGTCACGCGCGTGCTGAACACCGCGCTCGTCGCCGCACTGACCGGGCGTCGGACCCCGCAGCAGGCGCTGTCCGATGCGCAGGTCGACGCCGGACGCGTCCTGCTGCCCTACCAGCGCTGACGATGGCGGCGAAGCGTCCTTCCGCCCGGACGGCGGCGTCCCCTGCGGCGGCCGTTGCCGGGCCTTCCGCGTTCCAGCGGCTGCGCGTCCTCAGCGTCGTCGTGCCGCTGCTCGTGCTGGTCGCGGCGCTGGCCGTCTCGTACGCGGTCTGGCAACGCGAACGGCGCGAGATCGAGCGCGTGCTCAAGGACGATTTCGACGCCCGGGTGCGCGACGCGATCGGCACCTTCCGCCAGCGCATGCAGGGCTACGAACAGGTGCTCAATTCCGTCAACGGCCTGTTCGCATCGACGCGCAAGGTCGACCGTACCGACTTCCAGGTCTTCGTGCGCAACCTGAAGATGGAAGGCCACCCGGGGCTGCAGGGCGTGGGCTATTCGGTCCTCGTGCCGCGCGACCAGCTCGCCGGCCATCTGGCCGCGGTGCGCGCCGAGGGCTTTCCGACCTACGCCATCCGTCCGGCCGGCGACCGTCCGTTCTACACGTCCGTCCTCTTCTTCGCGCCGCCGTCGGCCGCCGAGCTGAGCACGATCGGCTCGGACTCCTTCGCCGAGCCCTCGCGCCGCGCCGCGATGATCCAGGCGCGCGACACGGCCGGCGTGGCCGTGTCGAACAAGATCCGGCTGCCGGGCGAGGATGCGCGCGAGATCCAGCCGGGCCTGCGGATGGTGTGGCCGGTGTACCGCAACGGCGCCCCGCTCGCGTCGCTGGCGGAGCGCCGCGCCAACATCGTCGGATGGATCTTCGTCGCGTTCAGCATGGACGGGCTGCTCGGCGGCGCGCTCGGCGAACGCAGCAACATCGCCCTCGAGGTGCTCGACGGCAGCGAACTGCAGGGCGACGAAGAGCCGGTGCAGGACGACCGCGTCGGCGGCGAATCGTCGCTCAAGCTGTTCAGCGCGACGAAGCGCGTCGAGGTCGGTGGCCACACGTGGATCGTGACGGCGCACGCGCTGCCTAACTTCGCGACGCCGATCGCGATCAGCCAGTTGCAGCTCGTCACCGCGATCGGCGGCTTCTCGAGCGTCGGCCTCGCACTGTTCACCTGGGCAGTGATGCGACGCCGTCTGCGCAGCCTGCGCACGCGTGAGGAACTGCAACGGGCACGCGATCGCGCGGAGGCGGCGAACCGCGCGAAGTCCCACTTCATCGCCGCCGCGAGCCACGACCTGCGCCAGCCGACCCAGGCGCTCGGCCTGTTCATCGCGACACTGCGCGCGATGGCGAGGAAGCCCGCGCTGAGCGGTGCCGAAGTCGGCCACGTCGCGGGCCGCCTGCAGATGGCCCTGGACGGACTGGGCCGCCTGCTCAACGGGCTGCTCGACGTGTCGCACCTCGAGTCCGGCGTCGTCGAGGTCCGTCGCCAGCCGCTCCCCTTGCAGGAGCGCCTGGCCCTGGTCCAGCACACCTTCGCCGGCCCCGCGCAGGAAAAGGGCCTCGCGCTGACGGTCGTGCCGAGCCGGCTGTGGGTCGACAGCGACCCCGTGCTCCTGACGCGGATCCTGTCGAACCTGCTCGCCAACGCCGTGCGCTACACCGCGTCGGGGCGCGTCGTGGTCGGTGCCCGGCGGCGCGGGACACAGGTCGAGATCCAGGTGATCGACACCGGCATCGGCATCGCCGCCGACCAGCGCGAGCGCATCTTCGAGGAGTTCTACCAGGTGGGCCGGCCGTCGCGCGACGGCGAGCACGGCCTCGGACTGGGACTGGCGATCGTGCAGCGATCGGTGGCGCTGGTCGACGGTCGCATCGCGATGACGTCGGTGCCCGGGCGCGGATCCTGTTTCTCGGTCTGGCTGCCGCGCGTCGCGCCGGTCGCGAGCGCGGCGGCGGCCGCGATCGTCGCGCCGATCGCCGCGCGTCCCCTGACCTTGCTGGTGATCGACGACGACCCGGCGATCCGCGACTCGATGCGGCATCTGCTCGAGGCGTGGGGCCATGCGGTGCGGACCGCCGCGTCGACCCGCGAAGCGCTCGAGCGCGTGGCGATCGATCCGGGCGTCGACGTCGTGCTGACCGATTACCGTCTCTCGGACGGCGAGACCGGCGTCGACGCCGTCGATGCATTGCGCGAGCGACTCGGACGTCGTGTCGAGGCCGCCGTGCTCACGGGCGACACGTCGGCGGACATCGTCCGCCATGTGCAGGGCAGCGGCCTGCGGCTGCTCCACAAGCCGATCGACGCGCAGCGGCTGCGGGAGGTGGTCGATGCGCTGGCCACCGGACCGTGAGCGTGCGATCAGTCGAGCATCGGCTTCATGCCGGGATCTCCCTTGGCCATCGCGCTGCGATAGGCGGGACGCGCGCCGATCCGCTGCAGGTAGTCGCGGATGGCGCGATACGGTTCGAGGTCCAGCGGATAGAAGTTGCGCATCGTCGTGAGCGAGAACACCGTCATGATGTCCGCGGCCGTGAACTCGGACCCGGCGAGCCACGTCGCCTCGGCCAAGTGCGCTTCGAGGAACTGCAGCGCACGATCGAGCCGGCCGCGCGTCGCGACCAGCATCGCGTTGTCGGCCGGCAGCGCGAGCCGCTTCAGGATCATGTTGCGGCCCATGTTCGGCTGCAGGTTGCCGTTCGCGAAGTGCAGCCAGTACAGGTATTGCGCGTAGTCCGCGTGGTCTGCGGCGAGCGCAAGACGACCGTGGGCGTGCCTGGCGATCAGGTAGTCGACGATCGCGCCCGACTCGGCCAGCACGAGACCGTCGTCGTCGATCACCGGCGCGGTGCCCATCGGATGCAGGCGCTTGTACTCGGGCGGGGCGAGCATCGTGACCGGATCGCGGTCGTGGCATTGAAGCGTGTAGTCGAGTCCGAGCTCTTCGCACAGCCAGACGATGCGCTCGGACTGGGACTTTCTCAGGTGGTGGACGGTCAGCATGGGCAGGCTCTCTCCTGTGAATGCCGTGCACTATCGCATCCCGGCGGGCGCGCATCCTCCCGGGTCTGTCACAGTCGCGGCACGGCGGCGCTCGCCGATTTCCATTCCCAGCGGAGAACACCGTAGATGCCCAAGACCTGGATGCCGATCGTCGTCACCGTCGTGCTGTGCGGTTGCACCTCCACGCACGAAGAACGATCGTCGACCCGACGACTCGACGACGCCGTGCGCTCGCAACCCGTCGTGCTGCTCGGTGAAGTCCACGACAACGCCGAGCAGCATCGCCTGCGCGCGCAGGCGCTGAAGGCCTTGCTCGAGAGCGGCGCGCGGCCGGCGCTGCTGATGGAGCAGTTCGACCGCGAGCGTCAGCCCGACCTCGACCGCGCGCTGGCGCGACCCGGGGTCACGCCCGACGACCTGATCGCGGCCGCGACGACCGGTGACCCGGCGATGCAGGGCTGGTCGTGGCCGCTCTATCGTCCCTATCTCGCGCTGGCGATCGCGTATCGCCTGCCGATCGTCGCGGTCAACGTGTCGCGCGCGGACACCCGCGTGATCGTCGCCCAGGGACTGGCCGCACAGGGCTTCGACGCCGCGGTACCGGGCGACATCCGCACGCCGCAGGTCGAGGCGATCGTCGCGGGGCACTGCGGGATGATCGATGCCCCGCTGGCCGCGAAGCTGTCCGACGCGCAGGTTGCCCGCGACCAGTTCATGGCCCGCGCGATCGCGGCCCATGCCGACGGAGCGGTCCTCCTGGCCGGCAACGGCCATGTGCGCCGCGACATCGGCGTCCCGCGCTGGCTGCGCGCCTCCACGCTCGCGCACAGCGTGTCGATCGGAGTCCTCGAGGCGGACGACACGAACACCGACGCGTTCGACGTGGCCATCACGACCCCGGCGCAGACCCGCGCCGACCCCTGCGAGGCGATGCGCAAGCCGCCGGGTCGCTGAGCCAGGCCGGCGAAGCGCACGACCGGCTCGCGCGGTGCCGCCGGTCAGGCCGCTGCGACCTCGACCTGCGACAGCGCCAGGATCTCGCCGATCAGCTCGGCCTTCATCGCGTCGGCGGTCTCGTTGGCGCCCTGGCAGGTGCCGGCCGCGTGATGGCCACCGCCGCCGTGGCTGAGCATCAGCGAACCGACGTCCACGGGGCTGCCGCGGTCGAAGATCGACTTGCCGACCGTATAGACGGTGTTGAGTTTCTCGCGACCCCACAGGACGTGCAGGCTGATGTCGCACTGCGGGTACATCGCGTAGACCACGAAGCGGTTGCCGGCATAGATGGTCGCCTCGTCGCGCAGGTCCAGCACCACCAGGTTGTCGCGCACCTCGGCGACGCGAGCGATCTGCGCGCGGAAGAGCGCGTGCTGCGCGAAGAACAGGTCGACGCGTTCCTTCACGTCCGGCAGCGCGAGGATCCGGTCGATGTCCAGGTCGCGGCAGCAGTCGATGAGCGTCATCATCAGCTGGTAGTTGCTGACGCGGAACGTGTGGAAGCGGCCGAGGCCGGTGCGGGCGTCCATCAGGAAAGACAGCAGCTCCCATCCCTTGGGATCGAGCACGTCGGCGGCGCTGAAGCCCGCCGAGTCCGCCTTGTCGACCGCATCCATCATCTCGGGGCTGACGCGGGGGAAGCGCTCCCGGCCGCCGTAGTAGTCGTACACCACCCGCGCCGCCGACTTGGCAAGGGGCTCCAGGACGTAGTTGGGGGTCGGCCTGCCACTGTTGCGCACCGCCTCGCTCGCATGATGATCGAAGCACAACCCGCAGCCGGGGACGTACGGCAGGTTGGTGATGATGTCGTTCTCGGTCACCGCGACCTTGCCGTCCTGCACGTCCTTCGGGTGGGCGAAGACGATCTCGCCCAGCATTCCCATCTCCTTGAGCAGCACGGCGCAGACCAGACCATCCATGTCGCTGCGGGTGAGTAGGCGGTACTGCTTCGTGGCGTCGGTCATGCGGGGCTCCGGTGTCGAGGTCGATCCAGAGGCACTATCGGCCGAACCGGGGCGACCTTGAGGCTCCTTCGGCCGTCTTCGGTCGCCGCGCGTCGAGACTAGCGTTTCAGGCAACGATCGAAGCGCGCGCGGACGCTGTTCGCGTACCAGGCGGTGGTCAGCGGCCGCGTGATCTTCGGTCCCTGCAGATCGATGCGCGGCACGACCACCTTCGGCAATGCGCGGCCCGCGTTGCGCTCCGCGATCTCGAACACCCCGCGGTAGAGGGCGGTCCTGTCGAGATCCTGGCTGCGACCCTGCTCCAGAGCGCGCCTGACCTCGCCGTCGGACAGATCGAGGCGTCGCGCCACGACCCGCGCGGCCAGTTCGGTGCTGCCCGCATGCGCAGGGTCCGCGCGATCGACCAGCGCGCCGTCGGCGACGAGCGGGATCCCGGACGCCTCGCCGATGGCGAGCTGGAAGGCCGCGTTGCGGCTGGCGAACTGGCCGGCGTTGAAGTCCGCGAAGCGGAACAGGTAGTCGTCGCCGGCCGGATAGTCGAGCAGGTGGGCCACGCCGAAGAACAGGCCGCCGCGGCGCGTGAACAGTTCGTCGTCGAGGCTCCCCCTGGCCGGGTACGGATACGCATGCGCCTTGTAGCGTTCGACGAACGCCACGTTGACCTGCATCGGCCCGCGCGTGCGGATCGGATTGAGACCGGCGAACAGTCGCTCCCCCAGCGGGACCCGCCCGATCAGTTCCTCGAAGAGGTCGCTGAGCTGCTTCTCGGTGCGCACCGCGTCGATCCGCTCGGCGTAGCTGCGCCCGTCGGACGACGACAGCCGCAGCGCCGTGCGGACGACCAGCGCGGGCACCCCCGCGCGCTCGGCGCGACGATCGATCTCGGCCCATGCGGTCTTCGGCAGCCCGGGCACGACCGGGTCGACGCGGAAGCTCGACTCCTGTTCGATCACGGCGACGGCCGCGCAGATGTTCGCGGGGCTCGGATCGATCTCCTGCACCGCGAAGGCGGCATAGAGATCGGCCGACCAGCCCGCGCGGTCGTCGACGCCCGCCGGCAGAAGACGCGCGATCAGGGCCCGGGCCTGGGCCGGAGTCGCCGCGGATTCGCCCGGCGCCGCGGGCGTCCCTGCGCACCCGGCCAGGATTGCGACGACGGGGAGGAAGAGAAGGCAGGCGGCGCGAATCGAAGGGGCCAGCGCGAAGGTCCGATCGGGTCGTTTCATCGGATGGGCGGGGCGGCGAGTTCGCCGACGGCGGGTGAGCGGCCGGCGATTGTCCCCGATCCTTGAATGCGCATCGCCGCCGCGCGCTGGCAGAATCCGTCGACGCCCCTGCCAGGAACCCAGGCAGCGAAGCGCCACGACGGGTGGTCGCGCTCGACGAGATCGCCGGTCGCGGCAGTGCATGTCGCCGTGCCGATATGACCGATCGTGTCCATCGTTGCGACCGGTTGAAACTTTTCCCAGGATCGCGCTGCCTTCCTTTCGACCTCGTCCCGGCCTCGCGACGCCGGGTCCCACCGGACGACCGCCATGCCCTCCGTTCTCTTCGACATCGACGATGCCGTCTGCACCATCACCATCGATCGACCAGGCAAGCGCAACGCGGTCGACCGCGCGGTCGCCACCGGACTGCGCGAGGCGTTCGAGCGCTTCGAGGCCGACGACGCGCTGCGCGTCGCGATCCTCACCGGCGCAGGCGGCCACTTCTGCGGCGGCGCCGACCTGTCCGCGATGAACGATCCGCTGCTGCGCAATGAGTTCGATGCGCACGGTGGGGGCAGCGGACCGATGGGGCCGACACGGATGGCGCTGTCCAAGCCGCTGATCGCCGCCATCGAGGGCTACGCGGTCGCGGGCGGTCTCGAGCTCGCGCTGCTCGCCGATCTCCGCGTGGCCGGCGAGAGCGCGGTGTTCGGCGTCTTCTGCCGGCGCTGGGGCGTGCCGCTGATCGACGGCGGGACGGTCAGGCTGCCGCGCATCGTGGGCATGGGCCGTGCGCTGGACCTGATCCTGACGGGGCGGGCCGTGGACGCCGCGGAGGCGCGCGAGATCGGACTGGCCAACCGCATCGTTCCCGCGGGATCGGCGCTCTCGGAAGCGCGGGTGCTGGCCCGCCAGATCGCCCGCTTCCCGCAGCAATGCATGCTCGCCGACCGTCGCTCCGCCTACGGGCAGTGGAACCTGCCGATGGCCGAGGCGTTGCGGCGCGAAGGCGTCGACGGGACGCCGATGGTGCTCGCGGAGGGCGCGGCCGGGGCCGCGCGATTCGCGGCCGGTGCCGGACGCCATGGGGACTCCGACGAGATCTGAAGACGTGTCGAAGGCGGGGTGACGGTTCGCATTCGTCGCGACTTGACCGTGCCGATCCGGTGACGCCAGCCGGGTCGCCAGGAGAATCTCCGTCCCGTTCCCCGACTGCCGACTTCTTCCTCCCGGGGCTGATCCGCGCGAACGCCGACGCACATCGGCGACAACCAGAATCCGCTCAAGGCCGACCTGCGAGGGCCGCGTTTCTGGCGGGCGCGGAACCCCTTCCCGAGAATGGCTGGATGCCCCTCAGGCGCAGTTGCGGTCGTATCCGAGGCGTTCGAGTCGCAGGCCGATCGACGTCGCCGCGGAACCATCCGCCGCCAGCCGCTCGCCCACGACGCGCACCGCATCCGTCGTGGCGGGTTCGTTCACCATCGTTCGCAAAGCGGTGGCCCAGGTCGTGGCGCGATCGGACAGCCCCAAGGTGCGCGACACGCCGAGCCGCGACAGGCGCGCGGCGTTGTCGAACTGGTCGTGTGCGAACGGCACGACCAGTTGCGGGATCCCTGCGGCCAGCGCCTGCGCGGACGTCCCGATGCCGCCGTGATGGATCAGCGCGGACAGCCGCGGCAACAACGCGGCGAATGGTGCGTAGTCGACGGCGTGCACTCGATCCGGCAACGGCGAAGGCAGCCGCGCGCGGTACGGCGAGATCAGCACGACCCGTCGCCCGTCGGCCTCGCACGCAGCCAGCGCCCGCGCGAAGAACGCCTCGCCGTGGGCCATCGCCGATCCCGGCGTGATGCCGACCGGTGCCGCACCGTCGTCGAGGAAGGCCGCCAGCGCCGGCGACAGGTCGGTCCCGCGCTCGCCGAACAGCGGGAACGCGGACGTGATCGTGGAAGGCGGCCAGTCGGGTTGCGGCGGCGCGAACCACGCGGGCCACGCGCCGACGACGAGGTCCGGCGAATGCATCCAGCGGCTCCAGATGCGTCGCACCGGCGCAAGACCCAGCGTGGCGCGGAACGCGTTGAGCCGCGGCCCGATCATGCGATCGAGCACGAAGCGTTCACCCGCTGCCTGCAACGCGCGCAACGCCCACGCCGGCATCCACGACAGATCCCCGATCCCGGGCAGGATCGCCGGCTGCGTCGCGGACTGCAGGCAGACCGGCGACAGGTGGACCGTGGCCGCGGGCAGCCCGCGCTTCTCCTGCACGAGACGCATGCCCCACGACAGCGTGCTGCCGACCAGCACCACGTCGCCGTCCGCGGCATATCGGTCGGTTGCTGCGTAGCCTTCGGGCAGCCGTTGCAGCAACTCGTCGAGGATGAGCCGTGCGCCGCGACGCGGATCCCACAACTCGGCCCGCTGCAGCACGCGCTCGTAGTCCTCGGCGGTGCCGAGCGGCGCGAACGCCAGGCCGGCGCGGCGGATGCGCTCCTCAAAAGGCGGCGACGCGAGGATCCGCACTTCGTGACCGCGCGCGACCAGCGCTTCGCCGATCGCGATGAACGGATGCACGTCGCCGGCACTGCCCAGCGCGCTCATGAGAAATTTCATGGGTCATTCTCGCAGCGTCGGATGCGACGGCCCGCCTCGCTCCCGCGCAGCGGCGACGATCAGGGTTCTCCCGCAACCGGCGATCGGCTGCAGTCGCCTCAGGCGTTGGCCAGCTCGTGGATCGTATCGATGCGTTCGCTGTTCGCGAGCAACCTCGGCACCGGCGACGAGCGATGAGGTTCCAGCGGAGCCGTCGATCCGACCGCGACCGCCGTCTCGCGCCGGCCCGGAACTGCTCACGCGTCACGGGCCGCGCGGCTCCACGCGCCGTTGGCTTCGACGAGCACCTTCATCATCTCCATGAAGCGGTCGCGGTCGCCAGCCGGCAACGGCGAGAGGATCCGCTTCTGCGCACGCAGCATCGCGGGCAGGGCCGCCGCGAGCAGGGCCTCGCCCTCCTTCGTCACCGACAGCAGCCGCACGCGCCGGTCGTCCGGCGACGCGCTGCGCAGGACGATCCCGCGGGCCTCGAGGCGATCGAGTACCGCGCCGATCGTCGAGGTGTCGAAGCCGATCTGCGCGGCCAGCGTGCGCTGGTCCATGCCCGGCTGCTTCGACGCGGCGAACAGCAGCGCGAACTGCACCGGCGTGATGCCCACGTCCGCGGTCTCGTCGAGGAAGATCCCGACGGCGATCTGCTGCAGCCGCCGCATCAGGTGGCCCGGCAGATCGTCGAGGTCCGCTGGTCTTCTCTTCATGACGACTGTCCCCGGGTCCGTGTACTTCCGTCGATTTTATCTTTACACTGATCGTCAGTACACGGACTATCTTGTCCATCGCGATCGAGGTCAGCCATGAATGCATCGTCCGACACGTTGCTGCCCATCCTCGTCGCCGGCGGCGGGATCGGCGGCATCGCCGCGGCGCTGGCGCTGACCCGGCGCGGCTTCGCGGTGAAGGTGCTCGAGCAGGCCGCGGCGCTGGGCGAGATCGGCGCCGGCGTGCAGCTCGGGCCGAACGCGTTCGCGGCGTTCGACGCGCTGGGCGTCGGGGAGCGCGCGCGACGCAGCGCGGTGCACACCGGCGAGATGGTGATGCACGACGCGATCGACGAGACGCTGGTCGGTCGCATCCCGACCGGCGCAGCCTTCCTCGCCCGCTTCGGCAACCCGTACGCGGTCAGCCATCGCGCGGACGTCCACGCGGCGCTGCTCGACGCCGCGCGGGCGTCGGACCGCATCGAGGTCGCGACGTCGACCGCGGTCGCGCGCGTCGAGCAGGATGCCCACGGCGTGACGGTCCACGACGCGCGTGGCGGCGTGCATCGCGGCGTCGCGCTGATCGGCGCCGAAGGCGTCAGGTCCGTCGTCCGCCAGCAATACGTCGGCGACGCCGCCCGGGTCTCCGGACACGTGGTCTATCGCGCGGTCGTCGAACGCCGGGACTTCCCGGCGGACCTGCGATGGAACGCGGCGAGCATCTGGGTCGGGCCCGACTGCCATCTCGTGCACTACCCGCTGCGCGGTGGGGAGCAGTACAACGTCGTCGTCACCTTCCACAGTCGCGACGCCGAGCACTGGGGCGTGCGCGAAGGCGGTCGCGACGAGGTGCAGCGCTACTTCGACGGCATCTGTCCACGCGCGCGCCAGCTGATCGACCTGCCGAAGGACTGGAAACGCTGGGCGACCGCCGATCGCGAGCCGATCGGGCAGTGGGCGTTCGGCCGCGTCGTGCTGCTCGGCGACGCGGCGCATCCGACGCTGCAGTACCTCGCGCAGGGCGCCTGCATGGCGCTCGAGGACGCGGTGACGCTCGGCGAGGCGCTGCGCGCGAACGACGACGACTGTGTCGCGGCGTTCGCGCACTACGAGCGCTCGCGGGTCACGCGGACCGCGCGCGTGGTGCTGTCGGCCCGCGAGATGGGCCGCATCTTCCACGCGAAGGGCGTCGAGCGCCTGGTCCGCAACGCGCTGTGGCGCGACCGCACGCCCGAGCGCTTTTTCGACGCGATGGAATGGCTCTACGGGTGGAACGCGGCAACCTGCCTCGCGAACTGATCCGGAAGGAAGCTCAATCCCGGCCGCGCGGCAGTTCGGCGCGGAACAGCGCTTCGAGCGAGGTGTCGCCGTCGGCGAGCCGCATGCCCTGCACGAACGACGCGAGCGGGTCGTCGCGGTCGAGCGCCGTCTCGGCGACGTGCGCGGGGTCGAACGCGAACAGGCGGAACACGCGCTCGAGCCGGACCACCGAGGCGTCGGCGGCGAACAGCCACAGGTCGTCGTTCTTGAAGCGAAGGGGACCTTCGGGGACGACCTGGCGCGTGCGGATCACGATGCCGTCCTGTTCGAGCCTCTCCAGGATCATGTCTGTCGACACGTAGTCCACCCGCGCCTCCTGGCGGATGGTGTACGCGTTCAGGCCCGGGACCTGCCCCGCGTGATCGGTGCGACGCGCGCGATACAGCACGCGCAGCACGCGCAGCGCATCGCCGAAGAGGTCGCCCGGCGCCTGGCCGCGGTTCCAGTTGCGGCCGTAGATCGCCGGCAGGCTCGCGGCCAGCAGCGCGCCGGCCAGCGTGATGATCCAGATGTAGTAGATCCACAGCAGCAGCAGCGGCAGCGCTGCCAGCGCGCCGTAGATCACCGTGTAGGTGGGAAAGCGCGTGATGTAGAGCGCGAAGCCGCGCTTGGCGCCTTCGAAAGCCAGCGCGGCGACGAAGGCGCCCGCCAGCGCGTCGCGCCAGCGCACGTGGCGATTGGGCACGTAGACGTAGAGCGCCGAGTACGCGGCGGTGAACAGCAGCAGCGGCGCGATGTCGAGCAGCGCGGCGACCAGCGGCGGCGGTGCGGTGACGAAGCCCGCGGCGGCCGACGCCAGATACGAGGTCAGCGTCAGCGACACGCCGAGCAGCACCGGGCCGACCGACAGGATCGCCCAGTAGGTGACCAGGCGCTGCGCGAGCGGACGCATGCGATGCACGCCCCAGATCGTGTTCAGCGCGCCGTCGATCGTCAGCATCGTGGTCAGCGACGTGATCGCGAACGACAGCACCGATACCACCGTCAGCGAACTCGCGTTCGCCGAGAACTGGTCGAGGTACTTGAAGATCGAGTTCGAGATCTCCTCGGGGAAGAGTCGTGCGGCGAGGAACGCGTGCAGTGCATCGCGCATCCGGTCGAACACCGGCAGTGCCGTCATCACGCCGAACACCGTGGTCAGCAGCGGCACGATCGACAGCACGGTCGTGAAGGTCAGGCTCGACGCGACCTGGAAGAGCCGCTCCTGGTCCGCGCGGCGCACCCCGAAGCGGACGATGTCGCGGACGGTGCGCCAGACCTGCTGGCCGGTACGACGGGCGATGACGACGGTGCTGGCGGTCATGCGGACGGGCGATGGGACGGGAGACGGGGCTCCGCGAGGACGAGGGGACGGGATGGGGGTTAGTCGCTCCCTATAATAGTCGGCCCGGCTTCGCGCTTCCGCGCGTGGCCCGCCACCCGGCCGATCGCGCCCTCCTTCGCCATGCTCGAACTCCTCGTCCTGTACTACAGCCGCAGCGGCGCGACCCGCAAGCTCGCCGAAGCCGTCGCGCAGGGCATCGACGCCACGCCCGGCGCCAGCGCGCGCCTGCGCACGGTGCCTTCGGTGTCCACCGTGGCCGAGGCGACCGAGCCGGATGTCCCGTCGTCGGGGCCGCCCTATGTCGAACTGCGCGACCTCGACGAATGCGCGGGCCTCGCGCTCGGCTCGCCGACCCGCTTCGGCAACATGGCCGCGCCGCTCAAGTACTTCCTCGACGGCACCGCTGCGCAGTGGTTCTCGGGCGCGCTGTCGGGCAAGCCGGCCTGCGTGTTCACGTCGACCGGCAGCCTGCACGGCGGCCAGGAGACGACGCTGACGTCGATGATGACGCCGCTGCTGCATCACGGGATGCTGATCGTCGGCCTCCCGTACACCGAGCCCGACCTGATGACCACGACCAGCGGCGGCACGCCCTACGGCGCGAGCCACGTCGCCGGCATCGACGGCCAGCGGCCGGTCGACGAGGTCGAACGCCGGCTCGCGATCGCGCTCGGCGGCCGGCTCGCCGCGATCGCGCTGCGTCTGGCCGAACGGGCCGCATGACCGAACGGATCGACTGCGTCGTCATCGGCGCGGGCGTCGTCGGCCTCGCCGTCGCCCGCGCGCTCGCGAAAGCCGGCCGCGACGTCACCATCGTCGAGGCGGCGAACGCGATCGGCACCGGCATCAGCTCGCGCAACAGCGAGGTGATCCACGCGGGGATCCACTACGCGCCCGGCTCGCTGAAGGCGCGGCTGTGCGTGCGCGGCAAGGAACTGATGTACGCGTTCTGCGCCGAGCGCCACGTGGCGCACCGGCGCATCGGCAAGCTCGTCGTCGCCACCGACGACGCACAACTCGGCAAGCTCGCACATGTGATCGACAACGCGCGGGACTCGGGCGTCGACGACCTCGAGCCGATCGATGCGGCCGAGGCGGCGCGCCGCGAACCGGCCGTGTCGTGCGTCGCGGCGGTGTGGTGCCCGAGCACCGGCATCGTCGACAGCCACGCGCTGATGCTCGCGCTGCTCGCCGATGCCGAAGCGCACGGCGCGACGCTGGCCCTGTCCAGCCGCATCGACGGCGGCACGGTCGTCGACGACGGTATCGCGCTGCGGGTCGCGAGCGCGGGCGAGGAGACGCTGACGCTGACCGCGTCGCTGGTCGTCAACTGTGCGAGTCTCGACGCGACGCGCATCGCCCGCGCGATCGACGGCCTCCCGGCGGCCGGCATCCCTACGATCCATCTCGCCAAGGGCAGCTACTTCTCGCTGACCGGCCGGTCGCCGTTTCGCCACCTGATCTATCCGCTGCCGGAACCGGGCGGCCTCGGCGTGCACGTCACGCCGGACCTCGGCGGCCAGGCCAAGTTCGGTCCCGACGTCGAATGGCTGCCGCCCGACGCGCCCCTCGACTTCACCGTCGACCCGGCCCGGGCGGACTCCTTCTACGCGGTGGTGCGGCGCTACTGGCCGGCGCTGCCCGACGGCGCGCTGGCGCCGTCCTACGCGGGGATCCGCCCCAAGCTGTCGGGACCGCGGGATCCTGCGGCGGACTTCATGATCGCCGGGCCGGCCGAGCACGGCGTGAGCGGACTGGTGAACCTGTTCGGCATCGACTCGCCGGGACTGACGTCGTCGATGGCGATCGGCGAGCACGTCGCGGCGCTCGTGGCATGACGATGCACTGCCCTCCCCCATCGCGCTCGTCCGCTTCGACGATGCCCGCGCAGTGCCACACGGACATGCTGTCGCCATGAGCCCGCGCGGATTGATCGGGATCGCGATGGCCGCGGTCGGCGCCCTGATGGTGCTGTCGGCCGCGTTCTCGCAGCTCCCCGCGGCGGGCGCAACGCCGGGCTACGCCCTCGCGCTGGTCAAGCTCGTCGTGCTCGGCTTCGTCCTCAAGCGGGTCCACGATCGCAACGTGTACACGATGCAATGGTCCTCGATGTTCATCCTGCTGTTCATGGCCGAGGGGCTCGTCCGCGCGATGAGCGACCCGCAGCCGTCGGCGGCGCTGGGCGTGGTGGAGGCCGTCGCGTCGGTGGTGTTCTTCGTCGCCGTGCTCGCGTTCCTGCGCCCCGTCAAGAAGGCGGCGGTCCGGGCGAAGAAGGAGCAGGCATGACGACGCCGCAGGCGTTCGTGCACGCGCTGACCGGCATCGTCGGCCGCGCGAACGTCCTCGTCGACGACCTGGACATGGCCGGCTATCTCACCGACTGGCGCAAGCGCTACGTCGGTCGCGCGCTCGCGGTCGTGCGGCCGGCCGATACCACACAGGTCGCCGACGTGGTTCGCCATTGCAGCGAGGCGAACATCGCGATCGTTCCCCAGGGCGGCAACACCGGGCTGGTCGGCGGCGCCACGCCCGACGACAGCGGGATGCAGATCGTGCTGTCGACCGCGCGCATGAAGGCGATCCGCGCGATCGATCCGGTCAACGACACCATCACGGTCGAGGCGGGCTGCACGCTGGCCGACCTGCAGGCCGCAGCGCGCGATGCCGGGCGTCTCTTCCCGCTCAGCCTCGCGTCCGAAGGCAGTTGCACGATTGGCGGCAACCTGTCGACCAATGCCGGCGGCACCGGGGTGCTGCGCTACGGTAACGCCCGCGAACTGTGCCTGGGGCTCGAGGCGGTGCTGCCCAACGGCGAGGTCGTCAGTCATCTCGCCGGGCTCCGCAAGGACAACACCGGCTACCACTGGAGCGACCTGCTGATCGGCGCCGAAGGCACGCTCGGCATCGTCACCGCCGCGACGCTCAAGCTCTACCCGATGCCGCGGGCGCGCGGGACCGCGTGGGCCGCGGTCGCGTCGCCGCACGCAGCGCTGCGCCTGCTCGCGATGGCGCAGCAGCACTGCGGCCCGACGCTGACGGCCTTCGAGCTGGTGTCGGACTTCGCGCTGTCGCTGGTCGAGAAGCACTTCCCTGCGTCGCGTCCGCCGTTCGCCGGGCGGCATCCGCAGGGCGTGCTGATCGAGTTGTCCGATCACGAGAGCGAGGCGCATGCCCGATCGCTGCTCGAAGGCCTGCTCGAACAGGCGCTCGAAGACGGCATCGTGATCGACGCGGTCGTCGCCGAGGACCTCGCGCGCGCGCAGGCGCTGTGGGCCCTGCGCGAGAACGTCTCGGAAGCGCAGGCCGCCGAGGGCAAGAACATCAAGCACGACATCGCGGTACCGATCTCGCGCATCGCCGAATTCGTCGAGCGCACCGACGCGGCGCTGCGGTCCGCCTTCGCCGGCATCCGCATGGTGACGTTCGGTCATCTGGGCGACGGCAACCTGCACTACAACGTGTCGCCACCGGTCGGGGTGGACGAAGCAGCTTTCCTCGCGATGCAGCCCGCGATCAACCGCCTCGTCCACGACGCCGTCGTCGCGCACGGCGGGTCGATCAGCGCGGAACACGGGATCGGGCAGTTGAAACGTGATGACTTGGCGCACTACAAGAGCGCGAGCGAGATGACGATGATGCGGGCGATCAAGGGAGCGCTGGATCCGCGGGGGATCATGAATCCGGGGAAGGTGCTGTGAGGCCGGGACGCGCCCGCGCGCTCCATCCATGGCTCGGCCTCGCCCTGTCGCTGTCGTTCACCGCGGCTCATGCGGCCGCGTACCGCTGCGACGAAGCGGGCCGCATCACGTACACCAACCTGCCTTGTCCGTCCGGTCGGCAGACCGAGATCGTCGATCGCGCCCCGACGCCGAGCGAGCAGGATCGCGCCGTCGCCGAGGCACGCCAGCGATCGCAACGGGCACAGCTGACGGTGATCGAACAGGGACACGAACGCGAACGTGCACAGGATGCGAAGGCGGCGGCGCTGGCGGCACGGCGCAACGCCGTGCGCGGCAAGGAGCTCGCGACCTGCAGCAAGCTCGCCTTGCGCGCGAAACGGGCTCGTGAGGATCTCGATGTCGCCCCTTCGCGCGATCGGACGGCGCAGCGCGCGCGCATGCGGCGGGCCGACGACGACTACGCGGCACTC
>Ga0209724_1000622_pt1 | contig 33631 bp, 19 predicted proteins | sample grotaG_FD_184143 | JGI IMG/M metagenome (GOLD analysis project Ga0209724, IMG submission 184143) | Glacier valley bacterial and archeal communities from Borup Fiord, Nunavut, Canada, to study Microbial Dark Matter (Phase II) -... | ecosystem: Environmental > Aquatic > Freshwater > Ice > Glacier ... | reverse complement strand
AAAACTGAAAATTATACCGATAAGCAGAACGAGCTCGCCCAAATGATGAAAGCTTTGGCCCATCCTGCCCGGATTGCAATCATCCAGCATCTGGTAAAGGCAAATGCCTGTATCTGTAATGATCTTGTTGAAATAATCGGTCTGGCTCAGGCAACAACTTCACAACACCTGAAAGAGCTTAAAATGGCAGGAATAATTCAAGGCTCAATTGAAGGAACCAGCGTTTGCTATTGTATCAATAAAACAAAATGGGATCATTTCCGTGAAGAATTTGAATTATTTTTTGGCGCAATAGACAATCATACAAGCTGTTGTTAAGAAATATTTTACCAGTCCTGGAAATGATTCAGTTTGCTGAAAGTAGAAAGGCCTTTCAGTAGACAATTATAGAATTTCACAAGACGCATACCACAATCAATTGAAAATCATTTAGTTTCCTTGATGAATTTTACCAACTGATGACAGGTAGCTTGCCTGAATATTTTCAATAACCAACACCCCCAACATGAGTGCTCACAATTGTGCCCCTGCGGCAAATAGAAAAAAATTAAGTTTCCTTGATAATTACCTGACTTTATGGATTTTCGTTGCCATGTTTATAGGTATTACTATTGGTTACTTTGTTCCTTCAAGCAAGAATTTTATCAATTCATTTCAGCAAGGCACAACAAATATCCCGATCGCAATTGGCCTTATACTAATGATGTATCCACCTTTCGCAAAAGTAAAATTTGAAGAATTAGGAGGGGTTTTCAGCAATGTGAAAATTCTTTCACTTTCACTCATTATGAACTGGGTGATAGGGCCATTACTGATGTTTTTACTATCAATCCTGTTTTTGCGCGATCACCCTGCCTATATGATTGGCCTGATCATGATTGGTCTGGCCCGCTGTATTGCAATGGTAATTGTCTGGAACGAACTTGCAGATGGTAATCGTGAATATGCCGCAGGCCTGGTTGCTTTTAACAGTATTTTTCAAGTTGTCTTTTACAGTTTGTTTACGTGGATCTTTATAACAGTATTGCCACCTTACTTTGGCATTCAGGGTTTAAAGGTGCATATCAGTATGGGTCAGATTGCCGAAACCGTATTTATTTATCTCGGAATTCCATTTATTGCAGGCTTTATGACCCGAAAAATTTTGCGCAGGCTGAAAGGCGATAACTGGTATTCAACTGTGTTTATTCCCGCTATCAGTCCGATAACACTAATTTCACTACTTTTTACAATCTTGGTTATGTTCAGCCTGAAGGGTAAGATGATCATTGAAATACCATTTGATGTTGTACGTATCGCCATTCCACTCGTTATTTACTTCATCAGTATGTTTTTGGTAACCTTTACAGCCGGACGCTTGCTTGGCGCTGATTATTCTCAAAATGCAGCTCTCTCTTTTACAGCGGCAGGTAATAATTTTGAGCTGGCTATTGCAGTCGCTATTGGTGTATTTGGAATCAATAGTGGTGAGGCTTTTGCAGGTGTCATTGGGCCACTGGTCGAAGTTCCGGCATTAATTGGTCTGGTGAATCTGGCTTTCTGGTTACGTAAAAAATATTATTCATTAAATACCGCTGATAGTATTACAAAAGAAAGAAACCGCTTAAAATCAACAGAAACTTTTACTCAAAACAGCTAGTCTGAAATTATGAAAATTGCACTTTTCTCAGATATTCATGCCAATCTACCTGCTCTGGAAGCGGCTTTTGCTGATATTGACAGTCGTAAGCCCGATGCCATCTACTGTCTGGGTGATCTTGTTGGCTATAATATCTGGCCAAATGAAGTTATCAATGAGATTAGAAAACGGGGTACCCCGACTATTGCAGGTAATTATGATTTCGGTATTGGTCTTAGCAGTAATGATTGCGGCTGTGCCTATAAAACTGACAATGAAAAAGAACTGGGTAAGATTTCAATAAGTTACACAAATCAGGTAATCGGTACTGAAGAACGTGCCTATTTAAGAACCTTACCGGCACATATCAGGGTAGAATTTCAACTAAATGAAGACAAACTGAACCTTTTACTGGTACACGGGAGCCCCCGTAAAATAAATGAGTACCTATTTGAAAACCGTGATGAGAAAAGTATGCTCAGAATTATGGAAACCTCAGATGCCGATATTTTATGTTTTGGGCATACACATAAACCATATCACCGTATCATTCAGTCAGAAGTAATCAGTGAGTCAAAGAATTTAGTTCAGGCAGATGCTATCAGCGAGTCAAATAATCTTGTTCAGTCAGCTGCAATCAATCAGTCATTGAATTCAGTTCAGGCAAAGGGTGAGTCGATGTTTCAATACAGGCACGCCATAAATATCGGATCTGTTGGCAAGCCTAAAGATGGTGATGCCAGAGGAGGTTATGTAATGCTAATAATATCGCCAGAAAGCTCAAAAAATGATAAGAACAGCATAAAAGTAGAATTTATCAGATTTAATTATGATATTGAAAGAGCGGCCCAAGCAATAGAAAAAAGCTTATTACCCAATGAATACGCTGAAATGCTGAGAAAAGGTTAAATCTATATTCCATTTCAAACCGTAACCATCTTTTAGCTTCCTATGGTTGTTTCCCTCTATTTTAACAAGGCAGTCTGATAATATCGTTTAAAAGATGGAAAGCCAGAAAAAACAGTGGTATACAATGCTTGCACCAGACAAATGGAAGTAGAAATACTTTATTACTTTTTCCTGGTAAAGGCTGCTGGCAACTAGATTTTCCCTATGCTGATTTTATCAACCTTGTTTAGCGCATAAACGTATTGACATTCTGCTTGAAATTGCTAACTAATCATTTCCAGGGATAATCTTATCAACCGGTGTTCTGGCTATAAAGGCGTTAACTTTATACTGGCTGGGAGTTAATCCAGTAATCTGTTTGAATTGTGTAGATAGATGTGCGCTGCTGCTATAGCCTAGCTGCCAAGCTATTTCATTCAGATTTAGCTGCCTGTATTCAAGAAATTCTTTAACCTTTTCAACTTTTTGCTGAATAATAAAACGCTCAACCGTTATGTCTTCTGTTTCAGAAAATTGTCTGCTGAGATAAGGATAGTCTTTACCAAGACTCACAGCCAGGTAAGAGGAAAAATTAAAGTGGGCTTCAGTCAGATCACCATGATGAATTTTTTCAATAATAAGTGTTTTAATGCGGTCGATCAACTGGTCACGGGTATTATCTATCAGCTCAAATCCCAGTACCCTGAGTGCCGAACTAATTTCACTCAACTTTACCCCTTCAGGTTCTGGCTTTATATTGACAATACCCAGAACTATATCTATAACCTGCAAATTCAGGTTTTCTAATTGCTGTCTGACTACCATTATACAGCGATCGCATACCATATTTTTTATATGTAGCATCATAGGATAATCAGTTCAGCCTGAAAACCTTTTTCTTTTAATGCTGAAATTATAAGGTCTTCAGACATAGGTGCATTGGTTCTGAGAGTGAAATTTTAATACGTTCATATCTATTGTTTATACAATTAATTTAGTGAATTTCAAGCGTAAGCTATTGCTTACTACAGATACAGAACTTAATGCCATGGCAGCTCCTGCAATCATCGGACTGAGTAAAAACCCGTTAAAGGGATATAGTATACCTGCTGCCAGGGGAATACCAATCAGGTTATAAATGAATGCCCAGAACAAGTTTTGACGAATCGTCTGTAGGGTAAGCTTTGACAGGCGCAGGGCCTTGGGAACCTGACGCAAATCTGAAGATACCAGTGTGATTTTAGCAACTTCCATAGCAATATCAGAACCTTTGCCCATGGCAATGGAAACATCAGCCTGTGCCAGTGCCTGAGTATCATTAATACCGTCACCGATCATTGCCACAGTTAAACCACCTGACTGTAGTTTTTTAATATACGCAGCCTTATCAGCTGGCAAAAGATCAGCTGAATAATGAGTTATACCCAATTCTGAAGCAATAAATGCTGCTGTCTGCTGATTATCACCAGTCAACATATAGGTAGCAATACCTTCTAGCTGCAATTGTCTGATGGCTTCTTTAGAACCTTCTTTCAGCTGGTCAGCTACTGCTATTATAGCAAGTACCGCCTCTTGGTTGCCGAAGTAAATTAGTGTTCTGGCCTGAGCTGAGAGCCTGCCTAACTCCAGGTCTAACCGGTCAGAAACACTTAATGAGCGATCGCCCAATAATTTATGGCTACCTGCCCAGTAAATACTTCCATCAATGGCAAGAGCTTCAACTCCTCTTCCTGTCAGACTTTTGAAATTGCTAAGTTCAATACTCTCAGAGACCCCCTCTTTCTTTAACCAGTTTACAATAGAAGCGGCCAGCGGGTGCTCACTTTTCTGCTCAAGGGCCAGAAGTATTGTTTTAAAATTTGAAATATCAGCTGAGTGATTTGAGGCCCAGATAAAATCGGTTATTTCTGGGCGCCCCTCAGTAAGAGTTCCGGTTTTATCCAATACAATGGCATTTACCTTATAAGCAGTTTCAAGAACCTGTGCATCACGAATTAAAATTCCATTTTCTGCACCCTTTCCCATCCCGACCATAATAGCCGTTGGAGTTGCCAGTCCCAGGGCACACGGGCAGGCAATAATTAATACGGTCACCATAGCAAGCATTCCATGTGCGAAGGCCTGCTCTCCTCCTGCCCAAACCCAGATCGCAAAAGCAATTATAGAAATCAATATAACAACCGGTACAAAGATGCCCGCAATTTTATCTGCCAGTTTTTGAACCGGAGCTTTAGAGGCCTGACTTTGCTCAACCTGGGTTATGATACTTGCAAGAAGCGTATCAGAACCAACTTTTTCAGCAATAAACTGAAAGCTGCCCCGTTGATTTACAGTTCCGGCAAAGACCTGATCGCCAGTCGACTTCTCAGAAGGCAGGGGCTCACCAGTGATACTGCTCTCATCGACAAAAGAGCTACCTGTTATGAGTTTTCCATCTACTGCTACCTTTTCACCCGGACGAACAAGCAAGTGATCACCAATTTTAACCTGAACAATTGGTATTTCCCTATAACCAGATTCTGTTATTAAAATGACGGTAGATGGAACCAGACCAATGAGTTTTTTGAGGGCCGAAGAAGTCGCAGATTTTGCCCGCTCTTCAAGTAATTTGCCCAGCATGATAAAAACGATCACCACCGAGGCCGCCTCAAAATAAACGGTAGGTTTTAAACCCTGTTTTTCCCAGTATTCGGGATAGATAGTATTGAAAACACTAAAGAGAAAAGCGATACCTGTACTCAGGGCAACCAGGGTATCCATATTAGCACGACCATATCTTGCCTGTTGAAAAGCACCAATAAAAAAACTGCGCCCAAAAATGAATAAAACAGGAGTACTCAGGGCGAGCATGATAAAGTCAGCATGGGGAACTCCCATAAAGACCATACTGAGCAGTAAAATCGGTAAAGTTAAAATTGCTGCCCAGACAGTCTTCTTTGTAAGCCGATTAAAACTATTAACAGCGATGGCTGCCTGCTGTTGCTTTCCGGTTTTGGTATCAGTTACCAGCCCATAACCTATTGATGCAACTACATTTTTTAACGTTTCGAGACTTATCAGGGTTTGATCATATACCAGATTCACAGAATTACTTGCATAGTTTACTTCAGCCTTTTCAATTCCTTTTTGTCTGCTCATGACTGATTCCACAGTCGCTGCGCAACTCGCACAACTCAACCCTGTAACAGGTAAAATACGTGACTGAATGTTTTTAATTTCCATCTGATTAAGTAACAGATACAAATTTACATCAATACTCAGGCAGGGAGTTATATGATTGCGTTTAAAATTTACAGAATATGGTAGTGGCTGCTAATAATTAACAAGAATGCTTACTACCGAAAACACGAGTTTTTTGGGTCAGGCAGATTAAGTAACATGAAGCATTGATGCAGGTCGTGGAGATTACTAAAAACCCGGTCTAATGCTTCAAAATAGCTTCATAAAAAGCATTCTGAATTTTGGCTCTGATTCTGAGTGCCGATAATTCCGCATTTTCTCCGTCAGGGCAAATCCTGTTTGAAAGAAATACATATACCAGGTTTACATCAGGGTCAACCCAGATACAGGTGCCTGTAAAACCAGTATGTCCAAAAGTCTCCTGTGATGCATATTTACTGCCTGGATATTGTTGAGGATCTTTTTCAGGTTTATCAAAACCTATTCCTCGTCTGCTTGTCAGGGGATATGGGCGGGTATTGAACATATCTACTGTAGATTCTTTAATATAACTTCTCTCAGCATAGATACCATGCTGTAAGAGCATCTGCCCCAATGTAGCAAGATCAATCACATCACTGAAAAGTCCTGCATGACCAGCTACCCCGCCTTGCATGGCAGCACCCTGATCGTGTACATCGCCTACCAGTAATTGCTTGCGCCAGAGTTTATCATTTTCTGTCGGCATAAATCGGTTCACAGCAATACGGTTTCGGGGATTAAATCCCATTGTGGTCAGGCCCAACGGCTCATAGAAAGTTTTCATTGCAAAATTGTCAAGTTTGTCATTACTGACTTTCTCAACTACTGCACGCATAAAGTACATACTCAGATCACTATAAACATATTTACCTGGTGTTTTTATAGGTGAGGCAATAACCTGTTTCCAAATTACCTGTTTGAAATAATCTGCCCGCTGGTACATATGCTGGGCAACCCGTACCGGATAGCCGGCTGAAGAATCAGGGCTGAAAACTCCAGGCTCTTTCATGGCAGCCAGGTAAAAAGGTATATAGGGCACCAGACCCGCCTGATGTGTTAAGAGATCAATTAACCGGATATTTTGCTTGTTTGTATTGATAAGTTCTGGCAGGTAGGTTGAAATTGGTTTATGCAAGTCAAGCAAACCCTGATCATAGAGTTTCATAGTAGCCAGTACAGTTGAAGAAATCTTGGTTACTGAAGCCAGATCAAACACATCATCCAGCTGGGTAAGTGTTCTGTCAAGATAGGTATGGGTTCCAAAAGCTTTTGCATAAAAAACCTTTCCATCCTTTATGGCCATAATGGTACAACCAGGATAAGCCTTTTTAACGATACCATCAATTGCAATTGAATCTATCTTTAGTAAAGATGCGGGTGAAATACCAAGCTCATCAGGCATCGTATATTTGATGCGGCCAATGGGGTTGATTACTTCTCCATCACCTGCCTTAAACTGTGAAGAGGCAGTAACAGGCAGACGTCCATTGGCACCAATGGCACCGAAAATTAATTGGGCTGTTAAGCTCTGTGCTGTCGGACTATCATCGTAGGCAACGACTACGTTTTGTAAGCCTGCAAAATTTGACAGCAGGTAAGGATTGCCAAAAACAACCAGAATAATTCTTTTGTGCGCCTGTAAACGGGCGATAAAGTCTCGGGTACTACCTCTAACCCCATAATTGTCTTTGTCAGATTTTTCTAAGTTATGAAGGGCAATGATGACTGTATTAAATGATCTTAGTGAATCTTCAAGTTTTGCATAATCACTGTCAGTTCCATCTTTATAGGTACTAAACGTTGGCACACGGGCATAGCGCCCTAATGTTTTTTGAAATATATTGCCATTTAATTCCCCAATGCTGACCTCTGCGAATTTATATTGCAGAAGATCTCTGATCGGGAGCGTTTTTTCAGCATTTCCCAGGACTGTCAGTGAAGCCTCAACAAGCTGCTGGTTCAGGTATTTAGCCTTTTGCATATTCAGACGCAAAGTGATCCCTGAAACTTGAATTGGGGCTCTTTTTACCTTGAGACCGGTAAGATACTTGGCCATTAATATTTTACGCACCTTAGCATCAATCTCATTACGACTTAATTGCCCTGTACCTACTGCATGTAAGATACTGCGAAAAGCCACAGGGATATTTTCTGCCAGCAGAATGATATCATTACCTGCCATCAGCGCCTTTACATCCCGGTCACCTGCAGGATAATAATGGGACACCCCACTCATATTCATAGCATCGGTAATAGCCAGACCTGAAAAGCCCAATTTTATTTTAAGCAGATCGGTTACAATCGGTTTACTAAGGCTTGACGCCAGGTTGATAGTTGGGTCAAGAGAGGGCACACTTAAGTGAGCTGTCATGATCCCGGAAAGCCCCTGATTAATTAATTTTTTAAATGGATATAACTCTACAGAATCCATCTGCCTGGCATTTCTGTCTATTACGGGTAGAGTAAGATGTGAATCTTCGAATGAATCTCCATGGCCGGGAAAGTGCTTGGCCACGGCTAGAATTCCACCATCCTGCAGGCCTTGCATATAGGCTATACCCTTTGCAGCTACAATGGTTTTGTTTTCTCCGAATGAGCGCTCATTGATAATAGGATTGTAGGGGTTGTCATTGACATCAACCACCGGAGCCATATCCATGTGTACCCCTATTGCCCTACATTGACGGGCAATTTCATAGGCCATATTATAAATGAGCTTGTTATCTCTGATAGCGCCCAGAGCCATTTCATGCGGAAAGGTCATAGTACTATCAAGCCGCATTCCAAGTCCGCATTCAGCATCGATAGAAATTAATAATGGAATACGGCTCACTGACTGCAGGTAGTTTACAAGTTGAACCTGACGAACCGGACCACCACGCATAAAAAGTATACCACCAATATGATAGTCTAGAATTTGCGTTCTTATTTCATTGCGGTAATAACTATCATAACGAGAAAAAGCAGGTACCATAAAAAGCTGACCGATCTTTTCTTCAAGGCTCAGCGTGCTTATAAGTGAATCAACCCATTTTAAACCAGGCTGGTCGATGGAAAGAGCCGAAATACTATGATATGGATAAGGCAGGCTGTTGATATTACCAGAAGCTGGAATTTTTATTTTTACAAGGCCTGTATCTATTCTCCAAGTTGGTTTTACCCGACCTTTAGCAAATGCTGAGAGTCCAGGAATTAACAGCATACAGCAACACAGAAAGCTGCCATAACCCGTATTTTTCAGAAAAAAAAGAACTTGTTTACGTAAAGAATTTTTAAAAGACATTTTAAGCGTAATTTTGTACTTACTATACAACGTATTTAAGACCGGTTTAATTCTGTTCATGGTAAAAAATCTATTTATACTAGAAATTGGATGAACAGGTTGCATTTAAACATCCTAGCTCAACCCGCATGGCAGACATAATACAGCTACTTCCAGATTTTGTTGCTAATCAGATTGCAGCCGGAGAAGTAGTTCAACGCCCTGCTTCAGCAGTAAAGGAACTGATCGAAAATGCCCTTGATGCGGGTTCAAACTCTATTATTGTTGTGATAAAAGAAGGGGGTAAAACGCTGATACAGGTCATCGACAAAGGTAATGGTATGTCTGAAACTGATGCCATCAAATGTTTCGACAGGCATGCAACCTCAAAAATAAAAGCTGCTGAAGACTTATTTAAGATTCGAAGTATGGGTTTCAGAGGCGAGGCACTTGCCTCAATCGCAGCCGTTTCACAGGTATGTCTTAAAACATGCCAGTCAGACCAGGAATTAGGAACAGAAGTGCTTATCGAAGGCTCCGATATAAAAAGCGTAGAACTCATAGCCTCACCCGTCGGAACTTCAATTGCCGTAAAAAACCTTTTTTTTAATATCCCCGCCAGGAGAAATTTTTTAAAATCAAATCAGGTTGAACTCAGGCATATTATGGAAGAATTTCAACGACAGGCATTATCACATGCAGGGATATTCTTTTCATTGAGTCATAATGATACGGAATTATTACACTTACCCAAAACAGGGCTTAAACAGCGGATCATTCACCTATTTGGAAATTCATATAGTGAGAGGCTTTTACCTGTTGAAGAAGAAACGGGTCTGATGAAATTACAGGGATTCATTGGCACCCCTGATTCAGCAAAAAAAACCAGGGGTGAACAGTATTTCTTTATTAATGGCAGATATATACGTGAGCCCTATTTTCATCATGCGGTGATGAATGCTTATCAGGAATTATTGCCTGCCGACAGTATTCCTTTCTATGCATTATTTCTTGAGATAGACCCTGCAAAAATCGATATCAATATTCACCCAAGTAAAACAGAGGTCAAATTCGAAGATGAAAAGGTTTTATATGCAATTTTAAGGGCTGCCATAAAGCGTGCCCTGGGTCAGCACATACTTAGCCCCAGCCTTGACTTTACCATGGAAACAGGATATGCAGAAGTTGGATATCAAAAGCGCACTGAACCTGTCAGGCCTCCTGTGATCCAATTTAATCCAGAATACAATCCATTTAAAATACCCACTGACCAGAGAAAGGCATCTATTCCTTCTAACTGGCAGGAACTCTATAAAATTGCCGAACAGCAGCCTACTCCAGCAAAACTTTTCGAAGAGGATAAAGAGCTGAGTGTGACCTTTCAGCAATCAGCAGAACCCGAAAAAAAAACTTTCCAGCTGAACCAACGGTTTATCATAAGTTCAATAAAATCAGGATTGCTGGTCATAGATCAAGAAAATGCGCATGAAAGGATTCTTTATGAAGAATATCTTGAAGCATTGTCGGGTCACGGCTTTCCGAGTCAGCAGACGCTTTTCCCGCAGACGGTTCATTTTAATACTCCTGACGCTGATTTATTAGAAGAATTACTTCCTGAAATCAGGAAACTCGGGTTTGACATCAGACCTTTTGGACCAAGTACCTATATTATTGAGGGGGTGCCTGGTGACCTGGGTCTTGGCAATGAACCTCAAATACTTGAAAAAATACTAGAAAGCTATAAAGACAACTTTTCAACCTTAAAACTAGAGAAAAGAGACAACCTGGCCAGATCTCTGGCTAGAAGAAATTCAATTAAAAACGGCAAGAAATTAGAATCTGCTGAAATGAATCTGCTCATTGACAAATTATTTGCCTGTTCAAGTCCCTCGGTTTCTCCAGGGGGCAAAACTATTTTTATCACCCTTTCTATTAATGAATTAATTAAACGATTTGAAAACCCCATGCGTTAAATTGACACATGAATTTACTTTAATATGAACAGATTTCAATTTTCAGGCGGATCAAATTTGACAACAGTAGTCAAAAACCTGCTGATAATTAATGTACTATTTTTTGTTGCCACCTTTATCCTTGAACAAAAAGGGGTTAATTTAAACCAACTTCTAGGGGTTTATTATTTTGATTCCCCAAATTTCCGCTACTGGCAGGTACTGACTTATATGTTCATGCATGGTGGAATAGGACATATTTTCTTTAATATGTTCGCACTATACATGTTTGGCCCTATTCTTGAAAATATTTGGGGGTCACAACGTTTTTTGTATTTTTATCTTATAACTGCAATAGGGGCAGTAGTCTTGCAAATGGGTGCTCAGGCGATCGAAATGCATATTCTGACAGGAGATTTTACCCGTCATGCAATTGAAGCCACCCAGGTTATTCAGGATAAAGTTGATACCATTTATTATTCACCTGTAATTGGTGCTTCAGGTGCAATTTTTGGGCTTTTACTGGCATTTGGAATGTTATTTCCGGATGCAGAATTATATATTTTCTTTATTCCTATTGCGGTTAAAGCAAAATACATGGTTCCTGTGTATATAGTACTTGAACTGTTCTTGGGTGTGGCACAGTTTTCAGGTGATTCAGTCGCGCATTTTGCCCATCTGGGTGGAGCGCTATTTGGATTTATTATAATTAAAATTTGGAACAGAGGGCAATCAGCCCGCTTGCAATAAAACGATATGAGAAGCTCGGCCAGGAATGATATTCGGATGCTGATTTTTAAACCAGCTAGTGCAATAAATAAATTTATCGCCCTGAACGTGGTGGTTTTTTTGTTAATAAACCTGGTCAGGCTGATAGAATTTATCATTCGCTCGCCTGATGGTTTGTTCAATGAAATTACAGCATGGATAGCAGTACCTGCTGCACTGTCAGTTCTGATAACCCGCCCATGGACAGTTTTTACATATATGTTCGTTCACCAGGAGCTTTTTCACCTATTTTTTAATATGCTTTGGTTATATTGGATAGGCCAGATCTTTGAAGAATACCTGGGCTATCGCAAATTCGTATTTGTTTATATCGCCGGAGGACTAGCAGGGGCGATATTCTTTATTACCTTGTCAAACCTTATACCAGCTTTTCATACCCTTGCCCCAACTATTGGTGCTTCTGCCAGCGTTATGGCAATCATAACAGCCACCGCTACGCTTTTACCTGAATATACTATAGGCCTGATGTTTTTGGGTGCTGTAAAATTGAGATGGCTTGCAATCGGATATATCGTACTTGACATTATTCTGATACCACAGGGCAATATCGGAGGCCAACTGGCACATCTTGGTGGTGCGTTACTGGGATTTCTGTATATTAATCAGTTACAGAACGGTTCTGACTGGGCAGCCCCATTTGTTTCCCTTTTTTCGAAACATGAAAAGGGTAAACTGAAAGTCGCATACCGGTCGCAGGTGCTGGTAAATTCTAAAGAAAATTCGAAAGAAAAAATAAAAGACGGGTCAAGACAACAAGTTGTCGATGAATTATTAGATAAGATTTCTAAATTCGGAATTGGCAGTCTAAGCGAAAAAGAAAAGCAATTACTTCACAAAGCGGGTCAGGATAATGACTAGAAACAAATGATAGACAGACAAGTATCTTTCTGGGGGAAAACAATGATCTCTCTGAATATACTTGTTGCAATGGCGCTTGCTGCCAGCTACCTATCTGTTTTCATTGATCCTAAAGACTTTTGGCAAATAGCATTCTTTGGGCTTGCCTTCCCCTTTTTGGTTGTATTAAATATTTTTTTTATTTTTTTTTGGGTCATTTATACCCGCTGGTGGTTTCTCCTTTCCTTTGTAATAATTATCCTGGGATATTCTTATCTGCGCCAAACAGTTTCTTTGCATTTTCACAATACCGGCAAGGCTGATACAACTGCGCATAGTATACGGGTAATGACGTTTAATGCCCATTTTTTTAAGACTTTCGATGGCCCTTTAACCGCAATTGTAAAAACAGAAATGCTGGATATGATCAGGCGTCAAAAACCAGATATCATTTGCTTTCAGGAGTTCTTCAGTCGTAAGAAAGGGAATTTCAATATCCGCGATAGTTTATTTAAGATCATGCATAGCAGGCATTTCTTTTTTCATCCTGCAGACAGCAACAACTATGAAGGATATGGAATTGCTATATTCTCAAAATATCCCATAACCGGCGACCAATATATCAGATTTAGTACAGAAAGGAATTCAGTCAATGGAGCTGTCATTGCAGATATTCAACTTCCTGGCAGGTTAATCAGGGTATTTAGCATTCAACTACAATCGATAAAATTTGGATCCGGTGATTATGAATTCATTGACCGTATTAAAACAGATATAAACCCTGATATGCAGTCATCCAGAATAATTGGTCATAAATTAAAATGGGCTTTTATCAGAAGAAGTGCTCAGGCTAAATTAATTGCCGATAAGATTGCCCAAAGCCCATACCCCGTCATCGTTTGTGGAGATTTCAATGACCCTCCTGTCTCGTTTGCGTTTCAGACTGTTTCCAGAAATCTTCAAAACTGCTTTGCTGAAAAGGGTAAGGGGTTTGCCCGCACCTATAATGGGACTTTCCCTAATTTTCAGATTGATTATATTTTATGTTCACCCATGTTTGGGGTGTTAAATTATCAGATCGTCAAAAAAGAACTTTCAGATCATTACCCGGTAATTTCAGAACTTTCTTATCATTAAAACCCATCTTGCCTGAGACAGGTTCTAGATTTGCTGGTTTTTCAAGGGCAAGATCTAGCCCTTATATCAATCTTGCAGGGTATTGATCGTAATATTCGTGGCATAAATTTTTTATGTTTGCATGATGGAAAATCCTGTTTACCTGTATAACTCGCTTACCCGTAAAAAGGAACATTTCATTCCCTTAAATGAACAGTCAATAGGAATGTATGTCTGTGGACCAACTGTCTATGGTGATGCACACCTGGGTCATGCCCGGTCGGCAATAGCCTTTGACCTGATATTTCGGTATTTCAAGCATCTGGGTTATAAGGTTCGTTATGTTCGCAATATCACAGATGTCGGGCATCTTGAAAATGATGCCGATCAGGGCGAAGATAAGATCGGGAAGAAGGCCAGGCTTGAAAACCTGGAGCCTATGGAAGTGGTACAATATTATATGGATGCCTACCATAGTGATATGGACAGGCTGAATACCTTAAAACCAAGTATAGAGCCAAGGGCTTCAGGTCATATTCCTGAACAGATTGCCCTGACAAAAAAAATTATTGCTGCCGGATACGCCTATGAGTCAAATGGATCAGTCTATTTTGATTTACTAAAATACAGCCAGGTCTATCCTTATGGAGAGCTATCAGGTCGCATACTTGATGACCTGATTGCAGGAGCAGGAAATATGCGGCGTGAACTTGAAGGTCAAAGTGAAAAAAGAAATCCTGCTGATTTTGCACTCTGGAAAAAAGCCTCACCTGAGCATATCATGCACTGGGAATCACCCTGGAGTGAAGGTTTCCCGGGCTGGCATCTTGAATGTACGGCTATGAGTGAAAAATACCTGGGTGAAACCTTTGATATTCATGGTGGTGGTATGGATCTATTATTCCCCCATCATGAATCAGAGATTGCCCAGTCTTGTGCCTGCAATGGTCACGGACCTGCAAGATACTGGATGCACAATAATATGATTACCGTAAATGGGCAGAAAATGGGTAAATCACTTGGTAACAGCATCACCTTAGGTGATTTCTTTACAGGTAAGAATACGCTGCTGACAAAATCATTCAGCCCAATGACAATCCGGTTCTTCATCTTGCAGGGGCATTACCGCAGTACACTGGATTTTTCAAATGAAGCACTTGAAGCATCTGAAAAAGGGTTGAAAAGATTGATAAATGCCTATCTCCTTATTGAGAAAATCAAGGCCGGGGTTAAGAATACGTTTGATATTCCTGCCCTTATTCAAAATTGTTATAAAGCCCTCAACGACGATTTTAATAGTCCGATTGTCATAGCTGAACTATTTGAAGGCAGCCGCATCATTAATCTTGTTTATAATAATGATGGTCAGCTTAACAGAGATGGGATTGATGATCTGCGTAAATTATTCAGCAATTTTATGTTTGATATTCTAGGCCTGCGTCTTGAAACTGAAGATCACCAGGATTTAAAAAAGGTTCTTGATATTTTAATAGACATACGCGACCTGGCTAAGCAAAATAAAGATTACACCATATCAGATTCAATCAGAAACCGTTTGCTAGCTGCAGGTTATCAGCTCAAAGATGCCAGGGAAGAAACAACCTGGTCAAAAATATAGTCAGACAAAAGAATTATTATCGTGTACACTTATTAACCAGATGATCTGCTAGATTCCATGAACCCAACAAACCCCATTAAAAAACACCGTATTCACCTGTTTATAGTGGCCTTGACAATCTGCTCAGCCTACTTGTTTCAGGGGTGTAATCAACATCAGGGTCCGACAGGATCAAATTCGCTAAAAAAACAGGTCAGCCCTGATTTCAATGCAGATTCTGCACTTGCCTATACCGCCAAACAAGTTGCCTTCGGTCCACGCATACCCGGAACTATCTCTCATAAAGAATGTGGTGAATACCTGATTAACTTCTTCAAACAGCATGGAGCTTCAGTATTCGTACAGGGTGGAAAAGTTACTACCTACGACGGTAAGACCTTTGAGCTTCAGAATATCATTGCCTCAACAGGACCCCAGCTAAAAAACAGAATCATGTTATCTGCTCACTGGGACTCAAGGCCCTTCTCTGATCAGGATTCCGATCAGGCAAATAAAAAGAAACCCTTTGATGCAGCAAATGATGGGGGTAGCGGGGTAGCCGTACTGATGGAAATTACCAGGGAAATACAGGTAAAAAGCCCTGGTATCGGAGTTGATCTGGTACTCTGGGATGTGGAAGATTATGGATCATCTCAGGACACCTCAGAGCGTACCTGGTGCCTTGGTACTCAGTACTGGGCCAAACACCCACCAGTCAAGGGGTATAACCCACTTTACTGCATCAACCTTGATATGGTAGGAGGGCAAAATGCAGTCTTTTATATGGACAAGCCTTCGATGTCGTTTGCCCCCCATATCGTTCAGAAAGTATGGGATATTGGCCATGATCTTGGATATTCAGCTTATTTCTCTTACCAGCGTTTAACCCAGGATGATGTAGATGATCACGTATATGTAAATAAAGATGCAAATATCCCCGCCATCGATATCGTAGACCTGAATGATGTAACCGGTTTTTATACATACTGGCATAAACAGGGTGACAATATGCAGCATATAGATAAGAAGGTCTTAAGGGCTGTTGGCCAGACCGTACTAGAGACAGTCTATCGTGAAGCTACACCCAGCCTATGAAACGCATAGCTTTATCATATAACTTCTTGACGCTGGTCTTAATGCTAGCCTACGTGCAGGTCTCAGCCCAGTATAAAAATGGGGCAGAAAGCATCAGTTCACTGATCAGCGCCGAAAAAGATTTTCAGCAGAAGCAGACTGATAAAGGTCAGCGTGAAGGCTACCTTGAAGTAATGCGTCAGAATACCATTCTTTTTAAACCCGAAGCTGTAAATGGCCCTGAGTATATAAGCCAGAAAAAGAGTTTTAAAGGTGGCATGTTCTGGTCACCCGTTTGGGCTGAAATGTCAAGAGATGGTTATTTCGGCTATACCACAGGACCATATAAATACCTGTTGAACGATACCACCTACCATGGTGAATATGTTTCAATCTGGCTTCGTGGCCCCTACCAACCGGTATGGAAGTTATTTCTTGACGCTGGTATCAGTCATGGCAAGCCTTCGGGACAACCGCCTGTTTTATCTTTTCCAGTTATAAATATTGCCAAAAACCAGCATGTTTATCCCAAGGTCATCTCAGCCAGCAAGGATATACTTTTTGCAACAGATGAACTTTTTGCAACTTTTCTGACGACCCGCACGATTGAAAGCTCATATAGCGAATACCTCGACCAGGGTTCCAGATTACTCATCCAGGGGCAGTTTCCGATTAAAGGGAAAGACAGCATTTTAACCTATCTTAAAACAAGAAAGGGTAGTCAGCGCACCCGCACTACGGCAGCCTATGTTTGTTATGCCCGTGATATGGGATTCACCTACGGCAAGGGCGAATTTGTTGATGCTTACAGGAAAAAGCCTGCTGATTTCAATTTTAACTATGTCCGTATCTGGCGAAAAGGTGCTGACGGCATCTGGAGAATCATTCTTGAGATGCAAATGGCAAGCTCGACATAGATCCTGAACCAGCTTTGCTGATAACTAAACCAGGCTTGCGCCAAACTTATTTCTTTATGCTGATAATTTTTGAGAGTTTGCCTTTGATGGTATTAATCTCAAGAATATAAAACCCCGTATGTAAAGCATTTATATTTATTACTGCTTTTAATGCTGAACGGCTCACGAACAGGGGCTTATTTGGCAGATTCGTTGATAGATTAATTAAAGAAATGTCTCCGATGATAAGATTCTGAGTTTCTATAGTTATATAATTCACTGCCGGAACAGGATAAATCTTTAACTGAGACTGGCTGATACTGCCTGCTAACCGTAATGCGGTTTGAGGCAGGCCGTAAACTTCAAATTCATAAAGTGAATAGCCCGCCGGGTAGCCCCTTTTCGTTCCAAACATTCTTACATACCGACCTGAACCGTTCAGGTTAATTACATTTGTAAACAACGTGTTTCCTACGATCGTTTGAAGTGTATTCCAAGTAACAAGATCACTTGATACCTGTATTTGAAAATCACGCCCAAGTGCAACTTCCCAGTCAAGCACCACTTTATTCAAAATAAATATTGCACCCAGATCAATATAAACCCATGAAGGATCAACGTTGAGCTGACTTGCCCACCTTGACGATCCCAGCCCGTCAACTATATTTCCAGGTAATAGTAGACTATTCTCATTTGAGGATGAGAAAACATTCTTATTCAATGCAATATTAAGCGGCTGGTTTGGTAAAGCCGTTCCCCTAACCTGCATTTCCTGAATGGCATAGCCCAATGTTGTCGCCCTGGCAGTACCATATATTCGTAAAAAACGACCCTGAGTAGTTGAATTAAAGTTGATGATATTTAATCGGCTGCGATTACCTGTTACAGACTGAACTGTTTTCCAAGAACTTGCATCATCTGATACCTGTATTTGGTAATTTTGTGCGAATTGTGTTCCCCATTGAATACTCACCTGACATAACTGGTAGTTTTTACCCAAATCACTATAAATCCACTGGGGATCTATTCCCGGTCTACTAACCCATGAACTTGTAGTATCCCCATCGAATGCTCTAAATTCATAAATTGCTTTATCAGTACTACTTGTAGATGAGCTTGCAGCAGGTCTGTTTAATGCAATATTCACAGGCGGGCAATTCGTATTAACAACCCCTGTATCAGCACTAAAAATAATTGGGACATGACTGAATACAGCTTTCCCTAAGCTTGAATTATCATGACTGGATAAAAAAATGCCTGCCAGGAGCGGTTGCCCACCGAAGCCCAAATCGACTGTCGTACCAACTTGTTTCCAGGTTATGCTATCGGCCGAAATATAACCTGAATAAGTGGTTCCATTTTTTACAACTCTTACGAAATAGGGCAGATTAAAACCAGGTACGTTTGTATTTGAGCTGTAGCCGCCTGTAGACTGCCTGAATTGAAATGCGGCACCATTTGCAGATCCTGGTGTCATTGCCATAATTACATGTCTTGATCCAGAATCAAGTGACTCACGAAACATAATTCCTGCTTTAGCCCAGAGATTACCTGCGATGATACTGTCTACCCGAACTGACACACTACCATTGCCATTAAATGTTTTGTAAGCAAACTGAAAACCGTCAGCAGTATTCCAGACATCGGTACCTGAAGCTTTAAGGGTAAATGCACCCGTTCTGAAACAAGAAGATCCTGTAATAGCAGTCTTACCTACATCCTGATTTGACCACCTTGTCGGTAAAAAGCCACATGAGCCATCACAAATCAAGGTACTGAATGCCTGATTGGCTGAAACCAGACTAAGGCTCCCAATTGCACAAACCGCCTGAACATTTAACAGGTAATCTGTACCGCAAACCAGATTCTGTAATGTGACCTGGCTTCCAGTGACATTTAAGGAGGTAAAGCCAAGAGCCCCAACTGTTTTATAATTTAATTGATAGCTATTGATTCCAGGTACCTGATTCCAGCTGATTGTTGCCCCTGTGCGGCTGATACCACTCGTAAGTATTGAGGCAGGAGGTGCACAGCTGTTATTGGTAGTACCAAATACCTGGAATTCATATAAGGAATATCCGTAGGTTGTACCCCGGGCCGTTCCAAACATGCGAATATATCTGCCTGTCCCTTTTACGTAGAGGATATTCTGTAGAAATGTATTTCCTGAAATTGATTTAACTGTTGTCCAATTGACTGCATCATCGGATACCTGTAACTGAAAATCTTTCGCATATGCGGCCTCCCAGTTGAGAATTACCTTACAAACATCATATCTGTTACCCAGATCAACATAAATTGATTGGGGATCTGCCCCCTGAAGACTTGCCCACCTTGTTGAAAGATTGCTATCAGCAGCGTTTATTGCTGGTAATAAGGATGATTCGATAGAAGAAGCGAATACATTTTTTCCCTTGGCAAGGTCAGCTATTCCGGTACACTGGGCATCGATAGTAGTATCTGTTTTACCATAAACAAGTAATTGATTTGAGAAAGTAGCTATATAAACTTTCCCATTAGCAACGGTTGGACAAACAAATTTGGCATAATTACCTATGTTGTCACCTGGCTTTTGATTAGAATTCCAGAGTTCTTTTGTCACATCATTCGCGTCAAACGCCCGTAGAATTCCTGGCCGTGTTGACTGGTTGGCATCTCCTGTAACAGCATGCGCAGCCCACAAAATGCCCGTTCCGTCTTTACTGCCATTTGATGAAACAGAAAGCAATGTTCCATTACTGCCTGTTGGACCCTGAGCAGTGCCAATAACCACACTAGCCTGGTCAAACGTACTTGTATTTCGTAAAAATGGAAAAGCTTTTAATGCTGCGTTCTCAGACCATGTATAAAGCCATTCTTTGGTCATACCCTTAAAATAAGAGAAAGAAGAACGTAAAGTCTTGCCAGAACCCAGATTAATCGTTTGTAAAACATTATTTGTTGCGGCATTATAGCCACCAAGACTATTCCCGTTCATAACATAAATATTCCCATCTTTTGATCCTGCTACCGCAACAGAAGATGATGGCACCAATAATATTTGAGTTGAGCCGAAATCAAGGTCAGCATTATTTAAGTCAGTAAAATTTTTAGCAGTAAAAAAACTGCTGACCCCCAGCGTATTTCCGGTTGGGAAAAGCTTAATTGCACTTTCACCATAATTTCTCGGATTGCCGGTGTTTGTTGAAATACTTCCATTTCCAACAGCTGCATAAATATTCCCGTTTTCATCAGCTGACGGCCCAGCCCCACTCATCCAGATACCACCGGCATGACCATCGGGGGTAGTATTAAAAACAAATTTTTGTTGCAAAGAAATTTCATCATAGCCAAGAATCCACCCATGATAAGGAGACCAGTCACAATGACCGGCAAACGTAATATAGACAATCCCGTTAACGAGTAATAGACCCGCGCGTTGGTTTTCATGTTGTGGGTTGAAATCTAGCATTCCATTAACACTACCTTCACCAGTACCAGAAATTGAGGCATTTATGCGAACCGGACTATTTGCCCGTTCATTGCCAGTCGTGATATCAATGGCATGCAGGTATTCGAAGAAATTACCCATCCCCCAGCTCCCTGCCGGGCTATCAGTACTACGGGCCACAAAGTACATCGTGCTTCTTGCTGAATCAATGACAGGAGTGCCAATAATTCCAATATTTCCACTGAAATCATTGTAGTTACCACCACAGGCTCCTGTCATATCTTTATTCTGAGGCACCCTCATACCGCCGACCGTATAGTTTTTGAACCAGAAGGTTCCTGCCTTATCCGCATCAAATGCATAAACGGTATTATTTACGGTTGCAACGAATACAGTATTATGACTCGCCCCTCCTATATTCAGATTGCTCACAACAAGTGGCTGTGCATAAATCTGATCATCGACCGGCATGCTGTAAGATTTACCAAACGATGCCTGATTTAAATTTGAAGTTGTTAAAATCGTTTCCCGATTATTCCATCCGGTGCGCCTGTTATCGCCATGCTGGGTGAGAACCGAGATGTTTTGAGAAAAAACTACAGTTATATGCAGAATAAATCCGCAGATCAGGAGTATTAGTTTATTCATATCAGAAGATTTGAAAACTATTTGACAGCTAACTATACCTGGATATTTTTTTTTATTTACTAAAGTTATATTTAATTTCCATATAAATTATAGATGAAATTAAAAATGCGAAAATATTTCGAATGCATATACTCATAGTAGATTTCTCAGACATATTTTACACATTGTTCACCGCTTTTAGCCATGTGCTTTTAGCTGGTTTATGTTAGCTTTATCGTAAACCAGATAAGAGCCAATAAAATATGAGGATTAAAATCATCACCCTTTTACTCGGTGCAATATCCTGCCTGATCAGTACTACCACTTTTGCCCAGTTACAAACAGGTAAAGACGGTCTGCCCACTACCAAAGATCCAGAGGTTACGGAATATTATACACCAGTACCAAATGAAGTCAGCCCAGGTCTTACCCCGTATGCGAGCCCTTCAGATGCTATCGTATTATTTAATGGCAGTGATGCATCGGCATGGCAAAATTCAGCAACTAAAGCTGCCTCAGAATGGTCAGTAGCGTCTGGCATACTTTCAGTAGTTCCGGGAAAAGGAAATATCTCAACTAAACAAAAATTCGGCAGTTTTCAGATGCATATTGAATGGAGAATTCCAGCTACTGTTACAGGTAAAGGTCAGGAGAGAGGTAATAGTGGAATATTTTTACAGGGGCTGTATGAACTGCAGGTGCTTGATTCATATCATCAGGAAACCTATGTTAATGGTCAGGCTGGTAGCATTTACAAACAGGCTGTTCCACTGGTTAATGCCTGTCGCAAGCCGGGTGAATGGCAGAGTTATGACATCCTGTTTACAGCGCCTGTTTACAGCCCTTCTAAACGGATTCTCTATCCAGCAAGAGTAACTGTTTTCCAAAATGGTATACTGGTATTAAATGATTTTTATATCCAGGGCCCAACACAATATATCGGAATGCCAGCTTATACAAACTATGACGGCACTGGCCCAATCATGCTACAAGACCACAATAATCCAACAAGCTTTAGAAATATCTGGATTCGTGAGCTTTAGCCTATTCCGGTAGCTTGACTTTGGCGAGTGGATTAAAGAGATACATTCTGCGAGTTGATACTTCTTCACATTTAAAACGCTTGCGCAGTTTTTCACCCTTTTTAAAACACCGTCCATCAGGAGTAAAAAAAAGTGCTCCATGCAAGACATGCTCAACAAAGGTAGTACCTGGTCTTGGCATGTCGTATTTTTCAAGTATCCGCATCAGATTAACATCAGAGCAGCTTGATGCCGCAGGGTTTATCAGGTAATTTACCAGATGTGTCTGTAGTTCATTTGGAAAAATCTGCATGGCCATGAAAGGGTCCATCAGGATTTTGAAAATTCCTTTCCATTCACTTCCATGAGGCTTGACCTTATTTTTAAACTGGTTATAACAAACAAGGTGTGCAAATTCATGTACGAGGGTAATTAGAAAAGCGTAAGGATTTAAATTGAAATTTACAGAAATGCGGTGTCCCTGTCCCAGATATGGGTGACGGTAATCGCCAAGTTTGGTACTTCTTGATTTAGAAATCTTCAGGATCGCCTGATACTGATCAATCCATGTTGAGATAAGTGGAGCCGCCGGTTCGGGCATATACTTTTTTAGAAGCGCTGTTCTATCTGTCATTTAAGCAACTGAAACACTATCAAGCTTGAAATATAGGCCATTCCCGTCATATACAGAAATTGTATTACTGGCCATTTCCAGCTTTTTGTTTCGCGGTAAACAACAGCCAGCGTGCTGCTGCATTGCATGGCAAAAGCATAAAAGATCATCAGAGAGAATGCAACTGCAAGAGAAAAAACTGGCTTCCCGGTAATAGGTGATCTGGCCTGTTTCATTTTCTGCTGTACAGAAGCAATATTTCCTTCTGGATTATCAACACTGTAGAGTGTTGCCATTGTACCGATGAAAACCTCACGGGCAGCAAAGGAGGTAATCAGGGCAATTCCAATTTTCCAGTCATAGCCCAATGGCTTGATTACGGGTTCAATTACATGACCCAGAATACCAGCGTAAGAGTTTTCAAGCTTTTCAGACTTTTCAAGGCTCAGAATATGGCTTGGACTATACTGATGTAATAATGTCTGATCCTGATACTTCTTTTCAATGATACTAAATCTTCCGGGGGGGCCATAAGAGGACAAAACCCATAAAATAACAGAGACGGCAATAATAATTTGTCCGGCATTCACAATAAAAGCCTTTGACTTATCGATCAGCGATAGTACTACATGTGACCATTTAGGCATGCGATAAATCGGTAGTTCCATGATAAAATACGTTTTGGTTTTCTTACCCACCACTTTTTTCATCACCAGAGCTGCAAGCATAGCCGCTATAAAACCTACCAGATACATAGCAAGCAGGGTCAGTCCTTTGAGGTTGAATAAACCGAAAACATTATAGTCTGGTACAACAAGAGAAATAAGAAGCGTGTAAACAGGCAAACGTGCCGAACAGCTCATCAAGGGTGTTACCATGATGGTGATAAGACGGTCTTTCCAGTTCTCGATTGTACGGGTTGACATAATTGCTGGAACAGCACAGGCAACACTACTCATCAGGGGCACTACTGATCTCCCATTCAGACCTACCTTACGCATGACCTTATCCATCATAAATGACACCCTTGCCATGTAGCCAGTATCTTCAAGAATAGCGATGAAAGCAAAAAGAATGATTATCTGGGGCAAAAAAACCATCACACCACTCAAACCTGATAAAACACCATCGATCAGCAGACTTGTTAACTGTCCGGCTGGCAGAACGCCCCTTAAATATTCCTGCAACCAGACAAAACACTCTCCAATGAAAATCATGGGATATTTGGCAAGGCTGAAAATCGATTGAAATACCCCGAAAAGAATGAATAGAAATAAAAACAGCCCAAAAAACTTATGGGTCAGCACTTTGTCGATTCGGGTAGTAACAGATGTTTTTTCTAACGTAACCTCCTGGCTAACGTGATCAGCGATCAGGGTATTGATAAATTTATAACGGTCAAGTGTCTCAACGGTCTGAACACGCTGGGAGGCAAATGAATGCGTATGCTCAAGAGATTCAATTAATTCATTTTCTTCAGGCGGTAGATTCTGATACTGCTCATGCTGGTGTGCAAGTTGTAATGCTTTGTAACCATTCTTAATACCTAAACCTTCCTGTATACCAGCAATCAATGATGGAGCAAGGGCTGTTACATCTATGGTATCATTGGCCGGCTTAAGCGCCTGAGCTCCGCGTAATAATTCTTTTAGTTCAGCAATTCCTTTTTTGTCACGGGCATTGACGGCAATGACTGGAACATTTAATGCATTTGACAGTCCTGCTGCATCTATTTTGAGGCCATTACGGTCAGCGACATCAATCATGTTTAATACCAGAATAACCGGCATTTTAAGATCTGCGACCTGTGTAAACAGCAGAAGATTCCTTTTTAAATTTGATGCGTCAGCTATAACTATAACTGCATCAGGAAAGTCACTGTTATCAGGATCACATAATACCCGAAAAGCAATTATCTCATCAGAAGAACGGGGATATAGGCTGTAAATACCAGGAAGATCTATCAGTTCTATTTCTGTTTGATCAGGATAAGAAATTATTCCCGTTTTTTTTTCGACAGTAACACCCGCAAAATTACCTGTACGTTGATTTAAACCTGTCAGATCATTGAATAAGGTTGATTTTCCTGTATTAGGGTTTCCTATTAATGCAACCTTTAAACCTTTACCCACTGTAAATTTTTAACTAATACTGTTGAAGCTTCTTTTCTACGCAGACTCAGTTCGTAACCAGCGACGCTTATTGAAATCGGATCACCAAAAGGTGCGATTTTAACCAGTTGAACAGTTTCTCCAGGCAGGCAACCCATTTCCATCAATTTGACAGACATATCTACATCTGTAAAATCCTGGATGATGGCATACTGACCTAATTCTAACTGAGAGAGATTCATACTATTGAGCGAGCAAGATACCCTTTATTTATAATAAATCCAAATAAGAATAAGCTTGTATAGCCTGTATTGGATGAGGTTACACTAGCTGAACAATGAAATAGCAGGTTTGTTAAACCTGGGGGCGAGAACCTTGACTGATTTCATTCAGCGTCCAGTTAATCTGATGATTAGATTCGGATGGGGTCTTACTTACATGTGGGCAATGGCAGCGTGTACCGCAGGCGGTCAACATTGTCATAACAAGCAAAAAACAGATCAAAAAAGAAGATTTACATTGATTACTCATATTAGTGCACATTTTCGATTTGAGTCTTTTTTGCAGTCGTAAATATCAGAATCAGTATCAATGAACAAATAGAACCAGCAGCATCAGCCAAAAAGTCAAACCATTCGGCTGACCGGTATGTGAAAACAAATTTTTGAAGTAACTCGATACTTCCACCATAAATAGCAGCAATCAGAAAGATGACAATGCTAACTTTTAAACGTGTCAAACTGGTATTTTGTTGCCTGGTGCTCTCCATAAACAGCAGAGCACTAAGAACGAAAAAGAAACCAAAATGAACCAGCTTATCAAAGTTCGGGATATGTATACTTCCAGACAAGGGTATTGAAGTCATACGCACAGAGCACATCACCAATATAAACAGGACCCAGATAATAGATAAGGGGTATTTTCTAAGCAAGGTCAACATGTATAATATGAATTCAGGTTAAACACCTATTTGCTGTTTGTACTCTTCACTAGATAGCAATGTTTCAAAATCACCAGCATTGGTTAAACTTACCTTAACCATCCAGCCTGCACCATACGGGTCAGAGTTCACCAATTCAGGATTAGCATTCAAATCAGGATTGATTTCAGTCACTGTTCCGGAAAGAGGCATAAAAAGGTCAGAAACAGTCTTTACCGCTTCAACAGAGCCGAAAATTTCATTTGCAGCCAATTCTTTTCCCTTTGTGTTGATATCAACATACACGATATCACCTAATTCACCCTGTGCAAATTCAGTCACGCCTATGATGGCAATATCCCCTTCTAATTTGATCCATTCGTGATCTTTCGTATACTTTAATTCGTCAGGAAAATTCATAATTGAAATTATTTTTTCAAATATAGTCTTTCCTGATGCACATAATAAAATGGGACACCATTGGCAAGACTTTTACATTATTGACCGATGATATATCTCAATGCAATGCCCAGTGTTGAAAACGATGAATTATAAGAGTTTGAGGTATACGGTTTGGTAGAATTACTATCGTAATAAATTCTAAAATTAAATTCACGGCTCAGATTATAGTCTATTGCAGGACGCATTGAAAAATTGCGCAGACCTCCGGCAACAGTTCCTGTGGGCAAATCCAATTGGTAAATTAATGAGCGGCTGTCACGCAGGGCTACGTCGAGTTTAAACTGCATATCATTTTTAAGAATTACTGTGCTCCCGTTAATTCTAAAAGGCAGCCTTAAATTAATAGCATGGTAACCCGCCCCAACAACAATCTCTTTATTATTTACCTGTGCCAGCTGTGCATTGGCCAGGCTCAGACTAATGATTCTTGACTTGCTATACTGTACATTGGCTGTAACATTGTTTTTAAAACGCATGTCGACACCGAGCAAGGGCTCGAAGTTTTCTGTTATGTTCAGGAAACTCACCTGATAGGCAGGGAAAAAATTATTATTGCCATCTCTGGCCGTAGGGTCGGTATTATAGCTCAGGCTTGATGTAAAACTATTAATGGTATAGGTTGACCTGTATGCATGTGTAACAACAAGCGAGGTAAATACATCTCGCAGATAAGGCAGTTTACCAAGTCCATTATAACTTAGTCTCCATCCTGGCAGGGGAACAGACCTGAATAGATTAAATTTAACTTTTGAAGCATCAGTACCGGTATAAGCAGCCAGAAAAGAATTAATAAGCACATCCTGAGAATAAGGACCATAACCACCGGCATAACCTAATGAATCGCCTTTAGAAAGTGGGTTTTTTGCACCCAGACGGTGAGATATTGGTTGACGATCAGCTTCAAATTTCAGGAAGGTTGTTGTCAGGCCGCTGATACCACCAACCTGCTTTTCAAAAGCTGAGGCAATGGTGATTGTTGAGATACTATAAGTACCGCTGGTTATTGGATTCTGACTCACATATGACTGGCCTGTTGAATCAAACTTAAAAGTCTCCTGATGAGAGTATAAAAAATCTTTTGTGGCCGTAAAGTCAAGACGAAGATCTTTCAATGGTTCAAGGCCTATCTGTCCATTTATATTCTCACGATAGGTTCTGACAAACTGGGCCTGAAGATATTTGTATCGGGTGATCCAGTTATTTGCTGCGGCCTTTGCCCTGATATCTTTCTGACTGCCAAATATAAATCCGTATCCCGGAGCATTATTGCCGAGAGCATCACCAAGTAATGTTGGAACTGGTAAAAATCCTGGCAAATAGATTCCCTGAGCCTTGGTAAACGTACCATGTATGGTTTTAACACTTGTGATCAGGTTTCCAAAAGCTCTCAAAAAGGGGTTTACATACCTGATATGTTTTCCCAATGTATCACTTGGTTTATGAATAATAATTGCAGGAGCAGTAATCCGGCTCAGCCACTTAAATTTCCGATACAGGATCGTCAGGTCAAAAGAAGGATCCATTTCAAACTGACGCTGGTTTTGTATTGAATTGCCGAGCTTTGCAGTATCACTTTTTAAAACTGCAAGCGATGCCGATCTCCACTCATAAAATGCAGAATACTTAAGCCCAAGAGTAATAAAGTCAAGGTATCTCAGTTTATTGATCGGCACCATATAAGAAACCGAAGCTGTCTGGGTATAATCAGTTGTGCGACCCATACGCAGGAAGTTTCTGCGGGTAGAATCACGGGTGAGGGCAGTCGATGCACCACTAGGCTCATCAACAGTTGAATAATTTGTTGCCTGGAAATCAATATGCATTGATTTAGTCAGATCCCAGTGAAGGCCATAATTGCGGGTGATATAAAATGTTCGGTTATAGGCTGTTGGGGCCTGAAAAAATCCATTCCCCTGATTGGCTCTGAGCGTATTTGCTGCCGTGAATCGGTCAATATCCATTCTGAAACTATAGGCTGATGGCAGTGGACTCAGGTTAAGATCATGTAAAAATACCAGCCATTTCGATTTGAACATCTTTTTAAAGGGCTGAAAAGGTTTATTATTTGCCTGGAAATTATAGTCAATGATACCCTTATAGGTTTTTGCAAAATAATTTTGAATCAGGTAATTTCGCTGCGTATTTTCATTAAAAGAGTAACTGAGACTAAAATTTTCAATATCCCAGAAATGTGGTTTCAGGGCAGGGTTTGTACGCATTTTACGCACATTACTAAAATTAATACTGCGCCTGGTGTCAACCTCAATGGCTGCATTTACCAAAGAGTCGCGCTGATGCCTGTTGGTATAAGAATTGGCCTCATCTTTCAATTTGACATCCGGATTATTGGGGTCGAATTCAGGACTGATCCTGTCATGTGAATAATAAAGGAACATCGGTAAATTGAGTCCTAGTTTTGCAGGAAAGAATTTACTTAGATCAACATTCGTTGCAATATCATAACTGGTCTCATTGAATTTATTCAATTCATTGATTCTTGACTCAAGGGTTCCAAATCCAGCACTTGAATGAAAACCTGTGGCCGTTACATTTGCCAGGTCAGCCAGCTTCAGATTCATTCTTGCTGTCGCTGCCCAGCCTCCTCCTTCATCAAAATCAGTAAATCTCAATTCATCAAACCAGACCTGTCCACTTTTTGGCATACCATCATCAAACTGGTTGCCAGTATGAAATGGATTTCTTACCCCCATCATTCCAACCCTGATATTACTCAGATCTGGATTTCCTAAAAGTCTGACTGTATTTTTAATATTTGCAGGATCTACGTATTCAAAAACTGTCGTCACTGGCCATGGCACACCTGCAACCAGGGCCTTGTTTCGGGCAAGCTTGGCGTTTTTGAGTGTTTGTAACACAACATCAAAATTATTGGTAGAAGGCCAGATCTTTTCCTGGTTGGTTCCTGTATTATCAGGTGTAACGGTCAGCGGAATATCGTACTCGTAATAATTCTGAATAAAGTCTGATCCCAGACGTATTACTGCGTGTACATCACCATCACGCAGACTTCCAGCATTAAGGCTTGAATTTCCCTGAGCCGCTTCAAGGTGTATGAATAACTTTATTTTCTTATACCTGCGTGAATCTACCCCACCAAATATTTTGTAGGTATACCTTGAAAATCCATCACCCAAACTATTAAAATTGAAAGCAAGAGACTGCTCATTTAATTTTAGATTCTGCTGATAAGAATTCAGGTTTTGCTCTTGTTGAATACCTGGTGGTATTACATATTGAATGCCATTGGGGCGGCTGGTTGAATTTTCTTCTATACTTACTGTCGTCACATTTGTTGATGACTGGTCAATTGTTCCTGGCGGAACAGCCGGATCCTTTATGATATTTAAAGCGGCATTTGCCTCATTGAATTTGCGCCATTCACCCCTTAGCAATTGCAGGCGTCCAAAACGAAGCACGGTTGTATCCTGAAAACCAGTCATGAACATCCTGATAAAACGTATGGTCTTAAAATCTTCAATCCCACCAAAATTTGCAATCGGATTGCGGATCGGAACTTTAATCTGATACCATTTTACTGATGGTGCAATCTTACCATTGGCAAGCTGTACATTTTTATTTTCCTGAATGGCTACTATATTATTATGCCCGATCTGCATTGAATCAGCATTAATGGCTACCCGATATTCATAATAGCTTTCATCAGTACTCATATTATTATCCCTGTTGATATCTTCCTGATCAGGTAATGATGTACTGGCCGAACTGGTTAGCCCGGTTGTAATCCGGGAGTTACCTTCCATCCCGTTGAAACGCTGATAGCGTTGAAGAATTCCTGCATTTTGCTGATCAAGATCAGTACCATTATAATAGTGAAAGTTATCACTCGACGGATCGGCATCTATTGAGCTGATTGCTGCTGGATTTGTAATTTTGTTGCCGATTCCACTAAGAAAATTTTTGAAGAAGATACGCTCATTCTGATCACTCAAACCATCAAGACCCACATCCTGATTCGGTCTGGCATTCGGGTCATTATCAAAACTTTGAGTAACTGGCTGATTTCTTGAAACTGCACCCCAGGCTGTGGTATCAACCCCCGTTGAATCAGTCGTTTGAAGTGCAGTGGCATTAATACCAGGTATCCCCGTACCATCGGCGGGTAATGCATTTTCCAAACTTTTACGACCATCTTTTAGAATATCTTCAGAAATACTTCCCAGATCAAAATATAACGAGCCTCCTTTTGATGTTGGATTGGCAAGAAATGGATCCATGACCCACATTTCAATGTATTCAACATTTAATGACTCGAAATCTGTCGTTTGAAGGCCTCTGACAATACCACCCCAGCGATTTTTAGGATTCAATAACTTTCCATCAGTACCGACATTAGAAATATCGTAATTATAAGGTCCCCTTAAAGTTGGGTAATAGGCAAGATCAAGCGTATTGGTAATCGAAGGCTGCCCATCAATAATAGGTTTGGCCGGGAAAATTTCCTGTTCATTAACCTGACGAACCCGATGATTCGACAATTCGGCCCGGTTATTCTGAATATTACCAGGAGTAAGATTACTATTTGTACTGTAAAATATAGGGTCTATATTGTAGAATGAAAGCAATGCCCTGTTATAGCCATATGAGAGGTTATCGATCAGGCCCGATTCAGGAAATAATTGAGGTGTACCAGAAATATACCAGCCTGTTGAACTTCGGAGATCAATAATGGAACTGGTATTTTCAAAGTCATCTATGTAAGATACACCCTTATCGCCAGCAAAATCAAGTGCTTTATTATGTCCTGGAACCAATTGGGCAAATTCACCATTGAAGCTATAACTCGATAATGCCTTGCTTTGTTGAATGAAGGGAAGTTTATTGACTATTTTTGTTAGCCATTTCGATGTACCCCTGTATGAACCATCTAGACCCCATATCGTATTATTGATTGACTCATCTCCAAGATTAACTTTCTGGGTAAGGGGTTTTTCAGAAAGATTCATGATGGTACCACCCAGGCGAAAATCATTATTTACTATATAGTCAAGTCTGGTACCTACTAGCGAGCGCTGCTGTATGCCAAAAAGCGAATTATCTTCAACATTAATCTGTATCGGAATACCTGCACTCAGAAGACTCTGATTAATAATGGTAACCCTGCCCAGATTATAGTCTACCGTAAAATCCTGACCTTCTACCAACGGAATATTTCCGGCCGTTACTTTTACCGAACCCTGTGGAACATTAATTGAGTTTAAGCTAAACTGGTTACTATTGGTACTCTGGTAAGTACCTTTTAAAAAATAACGGTTTAAGCTCGGAAACTGCTGGGCCTGAAATTTAGTTGAATCATATAATTGCTGATAAACATATTTCTTGATTAGCCCTGTTTCTGAAGGGGAGAAACGGGCAGCAAGGTCAGAACCAAAAGGTTCGAGAACCGGAAAAATGATCAGCCCGTTATTCGCATCTATTGTAATACCCTGGATAAAGTCAAACTGACCATCGGGCACACGGTCTTGCTGGGCATTTATATTATCAAGATCAAGTAACTGAAGCCAGCGCTTAGAGGTAGTAAGTGCTCCTTCTGTCATTACCTGTTCTTCAACCCCACTTTTTTCATCTAGCCGGGTGATATTCAGTACAAAATTCGTTGGATTAACCTGGTAGGTACCCAGGGAATAAATATTTTTCATCTGTAGTTTCCAAACTGGCAGATTGACCTTCGTAACAGCATTTTTTAATAATTTGGTATAAAGCACTTTTGGTTTGCCATTATCAACTGCAATATCAGTTGAAAGATCACCGACCTGATATTGAATACCGTTTACGGTATACTGATAGGCAACTGTTAGTATTTCATCTGCATTTAAGGCCTGGTTAATAGAAATATAGCCCAGAGTTTGATTCAGTGTGTATTCTGTAGGGTCAAGTTTACGAGCATACTGAAGCTTTCCAAAGTTATCAGTGCCTCCGCTAGCCTGAAAAAATGAATAAAGACTGGTGCTATTGGTAAATCTTGAATCTACCGGTATTACGTCAAGCAGATTATTCGATGGCTGCGTTTTAAAGACAGCATTCCGGGTACTATTGGGAAACGGAGAAGTATAAGATGGAATATTAGCAGCAACAGCTGGATTATATGGATGACTCTCACCCAGATCCATAAATCCAATGACATCTCTGGCATTTGTATTAACACCGGTAGTTCTATTGGTTACCCAAACATCAAGACGGGTTATAACTATTGAAGAATTGACAATAGGCAGGCCATTTAATGCTCTGTTATAATTATTTCTAAAAAACTGGGCTAGAAAATAATGCCGGTTCGCATCATAATTATCGGCAGTCAGCTTGAAATCATTTTGCTGGGTGCCGTTATTAATATTTATCTGTTTACGCTGGCTTTTCTGCTGTGAGAAAATACTGGTTATGCCCAAACGACCAAACTGTAGCTGTGTTTTTATTCCAAATAAATTTTGTGTTCCAGTAATGAGCTGTGTATTGAGGGGCATACTTACATTACCCAGCTCAATTTTCCGGATAATTTCATCAGGTTTGCCTGTATATTCAAGTTTAATCTGATTTTCAAAATCAAACTGAGACTCTGTATTGTAGTTGGTCAGGATTTTTAGCTTATCACCGATCTGACCTGTAACATTAACCTGTAATCGCTCCTGAAAATCAAAACTACCCTGCCGGCGTTGACGCTGTGTAAACAAGGGGTTATCATTTCTATTAAACCTGTAGGCAAACGTAAGCTCAGCTTCACCCTGAGGCCTGATGTCAATGGTGTTACCCCCAAAAATCTGCTCAAATAATTTACTGTCTACTGTAAGTTTCGGTATCAGGCCTCTGTTTTGGGCAATGGCTGAATGCCCTGTTTTTTGTCTCCAGTACTCCCTTTTACTTTCGTTTAGCTGATACTTTGAATATTCGTCAAAGTTCATATAAACTGGTATGGCATAGGGTTTGCCGCCAACAGTTTCAGTCAGCACATACATACCTGAAGCTGAGTCAAATTCAACTTTCCTGATAATGTTTAACGGGTTTTTCAGGTCAAGGGGTGTGTAGGCTGGGGGAATTGCCGTTAATCTCTTTTTCAGCGGGTAGCGTAATCTGCTGGTATCTGTATCGCTTCTCATCCTCTTTAATCGAAAGTGATAATCTGCTACAATTGGAATTCGGGTTTCAGGTTGCTTCAAAATTATACTTTTAAAACCTGAGCCCGGCTT
>Ga0209724_1000621_pt1 | contig 33660 bp, 28 predicted proteins | sample grotaG_FD_184143 | JGI IMG/M metagenome (GOLD analysis project Ga0209724, IMG submission 184143) | Glacier valley bacterial and archeal communities from Borup Fiord, Nunavut, Canada, to study Microbial Dark Matter (Phase II) -... | ecosystem: Environmental > Aquatic > Freshwater > Ice > Glacier ... | reverse complement strand
TCGTTATCGCCGTTTAAGCAAAGATTACGAATTTTATCCAGAAACCAGCGAAAGTATGATTTATTTAGCGATGTCGTTCCTGATGGTTCGCCGAATTGCCCCACCCTAACCTTTCAAAACACGCTCTTAGCGACGCAACCTACCCTGTAAACATAGAAAATGGTGTTGGTTCAATGGACATCAACATTTTGCAGCAAGGAAGCATCAACCTGAGAATCAAGGGCGGCGTGGGTAATATACATATGAGTGTACCGCACAATGCCGCCGTGCATTTGATCTCAAGTAGTGGCTTGGGTAACGTCAAAGTGCTGCCTAATATGCAGCGCGTCAGCAGCACTAGAAACTCCGCTAAAGGTGGCACCTTCGAAACGCCAGATTTCAATAATGCTAAGTATCAAATCAGTGTCAACTATGATGCTGGAATCGGTACTTTCAATATGGATGAAGGCCCATTAAACACGAAGTAAGTTGCTCTGACCCTATTTACCTAACGTCATACTTCCAGTGTAGAAAATTTTGCCAAGCGTTCAAAACCGTACCTAAATGCCTAACTGTTTTATCAGGTACTTATGACTAAAAGCCTAAAACAAATGGAAAGCCTTACCCTTATGAGCGATTTGCAAATGGGAACATTGATCAGCCGACTCGCGCAGCTTGCTGCTAACGCTGCTGAACATGCTGAACGCGACGACAACACACCACCCGGCTATTGGCAAGGGGTGAGCTTTGGCTTGCATAAGGCGCTTGCTGAAACCCAATCATTTGCTCAGCCGGAAGCTGAACTACCGGACATCGCAGTACACGTCATGACTGAACCGAACGATGTGCAGGACGGCATAGAGCCACTACTCGATGAAAGCACGCCGTTTTATGCTTCTGATGAAGCAGATGGCGATGCCGATGATGATTGAGCAAGTAAAATCACTGCGTAAACAGCCTCATCAAGTTCATGGTGATTACCCACAGAAAAACATTTCGCGTTTTCATGTGCCAAACGTAGCAAGTCAAGCATGATGACAGCTATCAAAAGGGATGCTGCCATAGCCCCGATAAACTCTAAATCCAAATCGATTTGGCGTGATGCTATTTTGTTTTGCGTACTGACCTACGTTTTGAGTTGGGGTTGGTGGGGGATCAGATTTGCCCCATTCTGGGTAACCTTATTTTCATCTGGACAGCCCATTAGCCGGTCGCAAATCGGCGCATTCGATGTTCAGATTGGCATGTTCGGCCCGCTCATAGCCGCTGTCCTCATGCGGCTTTGGGTGAGCAAAGAATCTTTCCGCTCCTCGCTGCGTTGGTCACGCGCCTGGCGGGCCTACTTGTTTGCAGTGCTGCTGCCGACTGCACTGGTCACAACAGCAATAGTCACCAATGAGGTTACGGGTCTCGGACGCTTTAGCGCGGCTGGCAGCTCTGTTTTGCAAGTTATCCTGGCTGTTGTACTGATTATCCCGATAGCGACAGCCTCAGCCCTGGGCGAAGAATACGGCTGGCGCGGATATTTACTGCCCAGGTTGCTTCAAGGCAACGAAATCAGAGCAACCCTTGTTACCGGGTTTGTGTGGGCATTGTGGCATCTACCGCTTTTGCTCACGGGTCTCAGTTTTCCGGGACAGCCGCTTGTTTTAGCAATACCTATTTTCGTATTCGCCATTGTGATGAACTCTTTTCTGTTCACATGGCTTCAACGATTATTCGCCGGAAGTTTATGGACCGCTGCACTTTTACACGGCACACTGAATGCGCTAACCGAGCTAACATCTGAAAAACACTATCCTGACGGGAACCGACTTGTCGTGGACGTTTTTGGCCTGACCTACGCAGTCATCCTGTTGGTGTGTGTCCTGGTGTATTATGTCGTATTGAAACGCGGTTCGATGGTACAACGCAGCGCTAGTGCCGCATGATAGCGGCACTGCTGCTACACGCCTGGCGCGGATAAGTAATCCGTCGCCAAGGTACGCATATCATGGCTTAGGAAGATACGTCGTCAACGCGCGCATGTACTGCGAGCGCTCAAATTCGGCGGGGTTGTCACAATGAACTTGGCTGAGTGTGCCGCGCATAGCATCGAGTGAGCTGTACTCGTATTGATCCATCCATTCGCATAACTGCTGTTCGACGACACGCAAATGCTCGATCCCGTTCATGAGCAGTGCCGAAGCCATCATCGTCACGTTGGCACCCGCCATGATCGCTTTGACCACATCCTGACCGTGATGAATGCCACCTGTTGCGGCAAGCTGCGCGTCGATACGTTGATACAGGATACCAATCCAGCGCAAGGGCAGTCGTAAATCTTGCGACGTACTGAGCAAAACATGCGGATAAACCGTGCGTGTTTCCAGATCGATGTCTGGCTGATAGAAACGGTTGAACAGCACCAATGCATCAATGCGCGCCTCGTCAAATTGACGAACCGTGTAGGCCATGCTCGTGAAATACGGACTGAGTTTGACCGCTACTGGAATCTTGACCACCGCTTTTACGGTGCCCGCAATCCCTACATAAGTCGATTCAATATCATGCGGCGACACGCGCGGGTTGGTCTCAAGGGCGTACAGGTTGAGTTCAAGGGCGTCCGCGCCCGCTTGTTCAATCTGACGCGCGTAGTGACTCCAGCCGCTGCCGCTCGTGCCGTTCAAGCTGGCGATAATCGGAATTGCAACGGCTTCTTTGGCTTTGCGAATATGTTCAAGGTACACGTCGGCGGGTACTTGAAAAAGCGGTTGTTCCGTGTACTGGTTGACGTGTAACTGTTCTTCGAACAACGAGTAGAGCACAATCGCACCTGCACCAGCATCTTCCATGCGTTTGATATTTGCCAGACTTTCGGACAGCGGGTTTGCCGAAACGACGAGTGGCGAACGAAGTCGCTTGCCCAAATAAGTGGTTGTTAAATCCATGATAGTTGCTCCTGACTTGAGACGATCTTATACTTTGGATGCTTGCGTTATAGATAGCGCGACGGCTAATTGGCGAGTTCAACGGCTCGCACTGGGATCAACAGCATAGGGCAAGGCGCTTGACGCAGCACCGTTTCAGCAACGCTGCCCAACAGCGCTTTAGAAAATCCAGTACGACCATGGGTTGCCATCAGGATCACTTCGCAGCCATTTTGAGCAGCATCGATAATCGCTTTGACCGGATCGCCCGTGCGCACCTCAAGTGTAACGGTGTAACCCGCCTCGACCAGTTGGCGGGTGACCTGTTCAAGGTAACTTTGTCGGTTGTGCGCCAGATGTGCATTATTTTCTGCGGTGAGACTGTTTTGGTTGGCAAACACATCTGAATAAGAAAATGGGGTGAAGTAGGAACTCGAGCGCGCCACGCCCGTGAGTAAATCGATTGGCTCATGGACAAGCACTGATACCACATGAATAAGCGCCCCTGGCTCGGCCAGGCTAACGACATGTTGTAACGCCTGCTCTGCAAATAAAGACCCATCAAGGGTCAACAGAATGCTTTTGTAACCCATTTTTGCCTCCTCTTATTTTATCTTCGACTACTTTTCATTATCCGGCTGAACCCATGACCACACGAGTGCAGAACATCACTCTTTGACAGGATAAATGTCACCCGGCAAACATCAAGGGACACCGTCGCTATGAAGAACGTGCCATTTGGCGCATAAATGTATGACATATAGCACCTGAGTTGATTCGCGAATAACGCTACTATGGTGTTTGACCAAAGCGTAAAGCACATTCAAGAAAGCGAACAACAAATCATGTTTAACAAACGCAAACTGTTGATGACCGGACTCGCTGCCGCAATCGCCGTCAGTCTTTCCAGTGTCGGGATACACACCTTGCAAGCGCAAGATGCTGAGAAGGCAACTGTTGTCACGCTCAATATGAGCGAGTATGCATTCCAAGTGAATGGACAAGCCGTCGGTGTCCCACTGACCCTGAAAACTGGCACGCTTTACAACCTGATCATTAAAGGCACGGGGACGATGGGACACGAAATCTGGTTTGGCAAAGACCTGAAAAAGCAAGAAGGTCGGATCGATGGTTACTCGACCAACTTGTTCACCGGCGTTGATATGACCGTTACCTTGCCAGCGAGCAATGCGGAAACGCCCTTGGAAATCGATACTACTGCCTTTTATGAGGTGTATCTCAACCCCGGCGAATCCGTTCAATTAGCGTTCACACTGCCCGCCAGCACCGTTGGCACCTGGGAACTTGGCTGCTTCCGAATGCTGTCAACCGCTAAGCCCGCCACCGAAAGCGCTGCTGCTGCGACTATGGCGATGCCAGCCGCGACTGCGAGTGTTGCACCACCTTCTCCAAGTCACTACGATGTTGGCATGAAACTGCCGCTGATCGTTCAATAACGCTTCGCGACCAGTTTGAATAGCTGCGAACAGCCTTGCAATTGCAAGGCTGTTCGTGTGTTCGCTATTTTTGTTCTGTCAGACGCGGCGTTTAATCCGCTGGAACGTGATCTTTGGCGTGATGTTCGACGGCAAAAGCGGCGGCTTCGGCGCGATTAGACAAGTCGAGTTTGCTGAGTAGAGTGCTGACATAGTTACGAACGGTGCCTTCGCCCAAAAACAACCGACCTGCGATCTCACGATTGGTCAAACCTTCCGAGATAAGGGTCAGCACACGCATTTCTTGAACAGACACGTCTTTGAAAATCGCGGTTTCTCTGCTTTGTCCGCTCTGAATGATTTCTTTGAAGACGGCAGCGGTCATAGCCGGGTCAAGCGTAGAGTCGCCACGCGCAGCGGCTTCGATCGCGAGTACCAGATCATTGCCGCCGATACGCTTGAGGACATAGCCACACGCGCCCGCTCGAATAGCCGCGAACAGCAGATCATCTTCCGCAAAGGTGGTCAGAATGATCACCCGTGTGGACGGCAATTGATCGACAATCTGTCGACAGGCATCAACCCCGGACATGCCAAGCATCCGAATATCCATAACAACCACATCCGGCTGCTGGATAAGCGCCAGCCGCACGGCTTCATCACCGGACGCGGCTTCAGCGATAACTTGCAAATGGGCGTGCTGCTGCAAGAGGGCTTTAATGCCCAAACGGACGACTTCATGATCATCCACCAGTAAAATCCGAATTGGATTCATACGGCTCCTCGCTACCAGTATTGCTGGTAATATAATGTGTAGAATCGACAAAAGGTATCTCTATAGGATAGAGCGTTCCATGAACAATGATACTGATGAAAGTGAGTGAATCGGTATGACAAACATCCCATCTAACCCAACGCAAGCCAAAATTGATGCACTCAGTGAGGCAGTGCGTGCCACCACCAGTGGTTTGAGTCTGGAACGTGTGCTGCGTCGTTTGGCAGAGATCGCAGCCCATCTGGTCAACGCACGCTATGCAGCCCTCGGCGTCCCGAATGGCAAAGGCGGGCTGAAAAACTTTTACACCTACGGCATGACCGACCACCAGATCAGCCACATGGATCACTACCCATTAGGGTTGGGGTTGCTCGGTGCATTATTGATAGAAAGCAAACCGATCCGTATAGAAACGATGCAGCATGATAAACGCTCAGTCGGCTTCTGTCCCGGCCACCCAAAAATGACGAGCTTCCTGGGCGTTCCTATCATGTCTAAAGGCAAACAATTGGGCGGGTTGTATCTGTCCGATCGCATCGATGCGCAGCCGTTCAGCGCCGAAGATGAGCAGATGATCGGTTTGTTGGCCGGACACGCGGCGATCGCGATTGAGAATGCGACGCTGTCCGAGCAACTGCGCCGCTTAGCGATTATCGAGGAGCGTGACCGGATCGCGATGGAACTTCACGACGGCATCATTCAAGCGATCTATGCAGTCGGCATCAAGTTGGAGCTTACCCGCATCACGCTGGTCAAGAGCCCCGAAGTGGACGCCCAAATTGTGAGCGCCACGCATGACTTGAATCGCGTGATTGAAGACCTGCGCCGCTACATTCAAGACCTCAAAGTGGGCATTAACTATTCAGTGAGCCTACAGGAACAGTGTCAGGAGATCGCGGAAGGCTTCCGCAGCGTCTCGGACGCACGCCTCGTGATGGAAGTGTCACCCGTCTTCATCCATCTGACCGAGGAGCGTTTGCACACGTTGGTGCAGATCGTTCGCGAAACGCTCTCCAATATCGTTCGACACGCCAACGCAACTGAAGTGTATATCGACTTACACGAAACGACCACCGTATTGACCTTGACGATCGGCGACAACGGTCAGGGCTTCGACCTGCAACAAATCTCAACGGGGCGCGGCTTGCAGAATATTCGTCAGCGGGCGCAGCAGCTCGGCGGAGTCCTTGATTTTCAGAGTCAACCAGGGCGGGGGACTACCTTGCTGTTGATGCTCGCATTTTAGCCATGTTTGCACTGATGAAACTTCTTTCAGTCTATCGAAAGGGATCAATACGATGAAAATCGGAATCGTTGGCAGTGGGTTTGTGGGTGCTACGGCAGCTTATGCGCTGGTCATGCGCGGTGTGGGCGGCGAGGTCGTTCTCGTGGATAAAAATACTGCGCGCGCCGAAGCAGAAGCAAACGATATACAGCACGCAGTGCCCTTCGCACATCCACTGCGGGTGCGGGCGGGTGACTACCCTGATCTGAACGGTGCGCAGGTCGTGATCATCACCGCTGGCGTCAACCAGAAGCCAGATGAAACGCGCTTGCAACTTTTGTCGCACAACGCCGCAGTGTTCCGCAGCGTGATCCCATCGATTTTAGCTAACGCGCCGAATGCGATTTTGCTGGTTGCCACGAACCCGGTGGATGTGATGACACACCTCACGGCAACCATTGCGGCTGAGCAGGGTGTTCCGCCCCATCGCGTGATTGGTTCTGGTACGATGCTCGACAGTGCCCGTTTTCGCGTTTTATTGGGTGAGCATCTCGGCGTCGACTCGCAATATATTCATGGTCATGTGTTAGGTGAGCATGGCGACTCGGAGGTGCTGATCTGGTCAACGGTAAATATCGGCGGCTTATCGCTGGCAAAGTTTGCGGCACGTCGCGGGTTGGCGATTGACCCAGCCATACGTGATCGGATCGATGCGGGAGTACGACAGTCTGCGCACGCTATCATTAGCGGCAAAGGGGCGACTTATTATGGGATTGGCAGTGTGCTCGCCCGCATCGTTGATGTGATCCTGCACGATCAGCGCGCGCTGTTGACGGTTTGTATGCGTTCCGAAACGGTCGCGGGCGTCTCAGATGTGACCGTTTCGCTGCCCCGTCTGGTCGGTGGCGAAGGCATATTGGATACGATTGTGCCGGAGTTGAACGAAGCCGAATCAGATGCACTTCAGCACAGTGCTGAGGTGGTGAAAGGGGCCATTCAGAGTATGCTCGACTCCTAAACCTGCCAGCGTTGTTGTGCGATATGACGTTTGGCAGCATTCTTGTTGACTTTCCTCACTACGCCATGACACCCCTCAGCCGCATAATGAAGGCAACTTCAAACTTGAAGCGTGTAGGATGAGGAGTTAAACGATTATGAATACGCACAGTGTTAAAACAACCCACGGTACAGAAATTACAAACCCACCCATTGCGCGTCTTTTATTCGATGATACGCGCTTCAGCGTCGTTTGGCTGGTCGTGCGCGTGCTGCTCGGCCTGACCTGGTTACAGGCGTCGCTCCATAAACTTGGCGATGCGGGCTGGATGCAAACGGGCGATGTGCTCAAAGGCTTCTGGACACGCGCGGTCATCATCCCCAATGCGCCTGCCCAACCTGCGATCGCTTTTGACTGGTATCGCAGCTTTATACAAGGGATGCTCGACTCCGGCTCGTATGTCTGGTTTGCCAAGCTGGTCGCCTTCGGTGAATTGTTCATCGGCCTTGGGCTGATCTTCGGCTGCTTTGTCGGGATCGCTGCCTTTTTCGGTGGCCTCCTCAACTGGACTTTCATCATGGCCGGTACTGCCAGCACGAATCCGGTGTTGATGGTCGCCGCGATTGCCCTGATGATGGCCTGGAAAACGGCTGGTTGGTACGGCATTGATCGCTTCTTGCTGCCACGGTTAGGAACGCCCTGGCGCGCTGGTCGAACGGCTGCGCCACCCATCAACGCGGTACTGCCCGCCCCGCACGGCGCTTAACGCCTACGCAGTTCCACTTAAGCGCTGTCAGCAGGAAACCGCTGACAGCCTCTCCAATCCATCAACCAGGAAAGACGACTTTCATGCAAACTTTTGATAACACGGCTGAGGCTTCCAGCACTGGTATTTTAGCGGATGCCCGCTCGTCGCTCGATTACATTTTTGCTCCTAAGCACATCGCGGTGGTCGGCGCTACCGAGAAAGTTGGCAGCGTAGGGCGTACCGTACTGTGGAATCTGATCAACAGCCCCTTTGCCGGAACGATTTATCCGATCAATCCCAAACATTCGACGGTGCTAGGGCGTCAGGCATATGCGAGTCTGAGTGATGTTCCGGCGCAGATCGATTTGGCTGTGATTGCTACGCCTGCGCCAAGTGTGCCGGGCATCATCCAGCAATGCGTCACAGCGGGTATACCGGGCGCGGTGATTATCTCCGCCGGTTTCAAGGAAATCGGCGCGGCAGGAATCGTACTGGAACAGCAGATTATGGAATACGCGCGGGGCAGTACGCTGCGGATCATCGGCCCCAACTGTCTAGGCGTGATGAACCCGCGTATAGGCCTCAATGCCACTTTCGCCAGCAGCATGGCCTACCCCGGCGAGGTGGCATTCATCAGCCAAAGTGGAGCATTGTGTACGGCGGTGCTGGATTGGAGTCTCCGCGAGAAAGTCGGCTTCAGCGCGTTTCTGTCGATCGGCTCAATGCTGGATGTGAATTGGGGCGACCTGATTTACTACCTAGGCGATGACCCGCACACGCGCAGCATTGTTTTGTATATGGAAAGCATCGGCAATGCGAAATCCTTTTTGTCTGCGGCTAGAGAAGTGGCGCTGACCAAACCGATCATCGTGATCAAGGTCGGCCACACGGCAGCGGCGGCGAAAGCGGCGGCTTCCCATACCGGATCGCTCACGGGCAGCGATGAAGTGCTGGACGCAGCGTTCCGGCGCAGTGGCGTCTTGCGGGTCGATACGATTGCAGATTTGTTCGCCATGACGGATGTGCTCGCCAAGCAGCCACGTCCGCGCGGACCCCGTTTGACGATCCTGACCAATGCGGGTGGCCCCGGCGTCCTGGCGACCGACAGCCTGATCGCGGGCGGTGGCGAACTAGCCGAGATTTCACCTGCCGCACTCGAACAACTCAATCAAGTGCTGCCGTCTGAATGGAGTCACAACAACCCGATCGACATTTTGGGCGATGCTGACCCGGAACGATACAGCAAGGCGCTCGCGATCGCAGCCAACGATCCGAACAGCGATGGGCTGCTGGTCATCCTCACCCCGCAAGCCATGACCGATCCCAGCCAGACCGCCGAACATCTGAAGGCGTATGCCCATCTTCAAAATAAGCCAATTCTTGCCAGTTGGATGGGCGGCCCGGCGGTCGCTGCGGGTGAACAGACGCTACGCGAGATGGGCATCCCTACCTTTTCGTATCCCGACAGCGCCGCGCGTGCCTTCAATTATATGTGGCGCTACGATTGGAATCTGCGCAACCTGTACGAAACGCCAACACTCGCGACCCATGACGGCAGCAGTCCCGATCGCGCGGCAGTGGCTCAGATTATCGAGACGGCGCGCGCCGCTGACCGAACAATCCTGACCGAGTTCGAGTCCAAACAAGTTTTGGCGGCTTACGGCATTCCAACCGTCGAAACGTATATCGCCACCAATATGAGCGACGCGGCAGCCTTTGCACAAAAGATCGGCTATCCGGTCGTGCTGAAACTCTACTCTGAAACGATCACTCACAAAACCGATGTGGGCGGCGTGGCATTGAATTTGAGCGATGCGCAGGCGGTCGAGAATGCCTATCGCACGATACAGGCTGCCGTCACTGAAAAAGTGGGCGCGGCGCATTTTCAGGGCGTCACTGTGCAGCCGATGATGCGACTCGACGGCTACGAGATTATTCTGGGCAGCAGCATCGATGCGCAGTTCGGGCCAGTGCTGTTGTTTGGCATGGGCGGTCAGTTGGTCGAAGTTTTCAAGGATCGAGCATTGGGCTTTCCGCCGCTCAACACAACCTTAGCGCTTCGCATGATGGAGCAAACGCACATCTACAAAGCGTTACAAGGCGTTCGTGGACGGCAGCCGGTTGATCTGGCGGCGCTTGCGGAACTGCTGGTGCGCTTTAGTCAACTCATTGCCGAGCAGCCCTGGATCAAGGAAAGCGACATTAACCCGCTGCTCGTATCACCAGACAGGATGCTCGCGCTGGACGCCCGCATCGTGCTTCACGGCTCGGACATGAGCGCTGATACGCTGCCCGCGCTCGCCATTCGCCCCTACCCGACACAGTACGCGCAACCGTGGACGATGAAGGATGCCACGCCCGTCTTGATCCGCCCGATCCGCCCTGAAGATGAGCCGCTCATGATCCAGTTTCACGGCACGCTGTCCGAGCGGAGCGTGTACATGCGCTATTTCAGCCAGCCTGATCTGGGTTGGCGCGTGGCTCATGAACGGCTGGCGCGCATCTGTTTCATCGACTACGACCGACAAATGGCGCTGGTGGTCGATCACCATGATCCAGTCACAGACGGCCATGAAATTCTCGGCGTGGGGCGGCTCGCCAAGCTACATGGCAGCCGCGAAGCCGAATTTGCCATTCTGATCGCTGATCGCGCGCAAGGGCTTGGCCTCGGCAAAGAACTACTGCTGCGCCTGTTACAAGTCGGGCGCGATGAAAAACTGAGCCGGATCGTCGGCTACATCCTGACTGACAACGAGGCCATGCGCAGTATCTGTAAAGAAGTCGGCTTCCGTTTGACGGCGGGCAGTGACTTTACGACGGTCAAAGTAGAAATTGATCTGGCGCTCTGATTTCGCTTACTCGCACGAACTTTGCAAGCAATAAGGACTACTCTCGTGAAACAATCTATCCAGAATTCAACACAACAAACTTCGGTCACCCGCCGCAATTTCCTAAAAGTCACCAGCGCTTTCGCTGCCACCTTCGGCTTCGGTAGGATCGCGGGTGCAGCGCCCATTGCACAACCCGCAGCGCAGGAAATGACTTCCGACGAGATGGACGCCATGCACGAGGCGGGCGTCAAAGCGTTTGTCGCCAACATCGGCAAAGATAAAGACTTTTGGGGCGTCCTGATGCCGTACACTGTCGATAACGGCGTCAAGGTGTTCACCATCGAATGTACTGAGGGCAAATGGGAAGCACAGCCGGGTACATTGGTCGATGCGATGATGTACAACGGACGCGTACCGGGTGAGATCATCCGCGTGACTGAAGGCGATCGCGTGCGGATTTTGGTGACGAATCACATGAAGCAAAGCACGGCCATCCACTTTCACGGTATTCACACGCCGAACGCCATGGACGGTGTGCCATTTCTGACTCAGCCGTTGATCAAGCCCGGCGCAAGTTTCACTTACGAATTCAATGCGCGTCCGACGGGCAGCCACATGTATCATGCGCACCACAATTCGACCGAACAAGTCACGCGCGGGCTGCTTGGCGCGTTCATCGTTGACCCGATCGATCTGACCAATGAGCCGCGTATCGATGCCGATTATGTGATGCTGCTCAACGATACCGGCATTGGCTTCAGCATCAACGGGCGCGGCTTTCCAGCGACGCAGCCTATTCTTGCCAAAAAAGGCGATCGTATTCGTGTGCGCTACATGAACGAGGGTTTGATGATCCACCCGATGCATTTGCACGGCATGTATCAGCAAGTGATCGCCAAAGACGGCGCGAAGTTATCGACACCGTACCTGGCCGATACGTTGAACATTGCGCCCGGCGAACGTTACGACGTGCTGATTGACTGTCAGGAACCCGGCGTATGGGCGTATCACTGCCATATCCTGTCGCACGCCGAAGGGCCAACAGGCATGTACGGCATGGTCACGGCGTTGGTGATCAAGTGACGCGCGCTTTTGCAAAATACGGGCGTTGGCTTTTGTTGATTGCGCTGTTGGCGGCTGGCTGTGGAACGCCCGTCGTCTATGGAGTCGGATTTATGCCGAGCGCCGTGAGCAATCCAGCCGCTACGCCACTTCCGACAACATCAAAGGCCGCAGTGGCAGCGCTTCCAACCGCTGCGCCAACGATTACAAGCACAGCGACCGCGCCGAAAGCAACAGCTACCACCATGCCTGGCATGGACACAATGCCGACGGCTGCGCCTGTCACAGTGGTGACCAGCAATCCTGACGCAACCGAATTCGTGCTTGACGACGTGTTATATGGAACGCCGAGCGCGACGGCAAAACCGCTGAATATCAGCACTCTGATTACCGCTACCTCACGCGCCGGACAGTGGCAAGTTACCACGGTCGGGACGCCGCAGCCCACCGTCACCGTGCCCGCTCAATCACCCACTCAAGCAGTGCTTAACTCACCCACTGCAACAATACCTACATTGCTACCAACGACGATCGCTGTAACTTCCGTCCCTCTGCCGTCCAAAGCGGACTCTGGTGGCGCAACTGCGGGCAATGCCGTCAGCGGCAAAGCGATCTTCAATGGGAGCAGCGGTTGCAACGCCTGTCATGATGTCGCTAACGGTGTAACGTTAGTCGGGCCATCACTGAAAGGGATAGCAGGCCGGGCGGCAGCGCGCAAAGCAGGCATGACCGCGATTGATTACTTGCACGAGTCGATTGTCAGTCCAAACGCTTACATCGTGCCAGGTTTCACCGCCGGAATCATGACGCAAACGTTCGGCCAAACGTTGACCAAGCCGCAGATCGACGATCTGGTCGCCTATTTGCTGACGCTCAAATAAACATCACCCAACCACCTGCAAACGTCCACGCGCTCAACAGCAAAGGCTGCGGCGCGTTGGATCGCCTTGAGTCTGAGTGAATACTTGCCGGGTGTCGAGTAGCTAGGGAACTTTTATTTACCGAGGCTAACTTATGATGTTTGGCACACGGAACAGCACTTTTGATTATGTAATCGTTGGGGCGGGCGTATCAGGCATGACACTAGTACTACAGCGACACTTAATACTGATTTGAAAAAGAGAGTGGGCCAAGGATAGCAACAATGCGGGTCCAGAGATTGGATTTTGTCCATTGGTTGTAACGGGTATAGACAGTTTGCCAAGCGCCAAAAGAAACGGGAATGGCGTGCCAGGATAGGCCGCGATGCATGATGTAGAGCATGGCTTGGAGCAAGTGACGATGAGAAACCGCAGGTCGTCCGACACGGGCAGGAGCAGGAAGTAGCAGTTCAATGAGGGGCCAGCGCGCGTCGGTAAGAACGCCTATGCCAGGTAATAAGGGTGGAATAGGAGCGGCGGGTAGTAACGACGCTGCCGTGGTGGATGTTTGGCGTTGGCGGGTTTGGCGTGCTGCTCTATCTCACGATCAATTACACCATTCCACGGCTCGGCGCAACCACGGCTGTCGCGTTGATTATTCTCGGCCAATTATCACTTGGGCTGATCATCGATACGTTGGGGTTGTTCGATGTGCCGATCAAACCGCTGGACGGTACTCGTATTGCTGCGATCGTATTTTTACTTATTGGCGGCTATTTGATCACAAAATAATGCTACACGAATTTGGCTCACCCTTGAATAATGCGGTCAAACACACTTTGCAAGCTGTTTTTGTAAGCTGAGTCACTCATGATTTTGAGGTGAATGTCAGCGGCAAGACATTCAAATGTGCTATCATGAAAAGTGATGAGGAAATGGCGTGAAGCATAAGTATCAAATTTTGGAAATGCAACACGATTTTGCTGATCGATGCGTTTCAACCACGAAGGATTCATAATCTCGAAAATCCCATAATATTTCAAGCCGAATGCGTAAAGTGGATGCCCAGGAAGTGCCTCATCATTTGGATAGCCAAATTGGGTGATTATACATCTTGGAAATTCAACTAAAGCACGGCCTGCGCAATCGGTCTGATCACCCATTGCGTACCGGACACCGAAAGTGAGAAAAGCCGATAGTTCGGTCTGGATTAAAAGTGCTTCAGAGATTCCGGCTTCAGGAACGCAACCAAGGTCTAATTCAATCACTTTGTCTATATTACTTGTCATTATGTTATGTCCCAAAAGCCACTTCGTTTTGAGGGTTTACCCTGTGAGGTTACTCACACGGCGAAGAAGTAATCATCATTGAAGATATCGCCAAGCGCGCTGTACGGCACGAACACCACCGATTCACCTTGTGCATAGGGTCCGACCTGATAATCCGTGAAGCTGAACAGTAAGCCGCCGTGCGTCATATTCCAGACCCCGTAATTTTCAGCTTTGGGCAGCGTACCGTCAGGAAAGCTCAGCCGATTTTCGCGCTTCAGTTCAGCGCTGACAAACTTGGCGATCGGCGTCAAATAGTCCGCTTTGGGCTTGAACAAATCGGCCAATGTGAGCACTTTGCCCGTGTTCAAGTTGTAATTTATGCTGTAAATATTGTGCAGCGGATGTGCCGCGCCTGCGATGAACTGATCGATCAGGAATTGAACGCTGATGAAACCTTTGTTAGATGCCAGCACATTATAATCAATGTGCAAACTGCTGCTGCTGCCGGGAGGAGCGCCCGTGGTATCCGTCAGCCCACTTTTTAAGTCGGCTTGCGCACTCGCGACGAATGCATCAACCGCCGTGTTGAAAGCGTCCGCCTTACCGCCGGAGGATGCGCCGGTGGATTGCAATACGGGTTGGCTGATCGTGACTGTGAAGTCAGGGGTTTTGCTCTGTAGATCGATATGTTTGACCGTCAACTGCCAATCCAGATCAGGGGTGGGCGTAGCAGCCTGCAAAGTCACAGCAGCGAGCGAATGACCACCGCTCAAAGTCAAGGCGACGAGCACCATCAATACGGAAAAGCATGGCAGTCCGTGGCGGATTATTGTATGAAGCAAGCCTCGGAGTCGCATTTTGTTCAGGTTCCTTTTGTTTTTGCAAATACGCTGATTATAGGGTGACGTGTAAAAAATGCCATTTGCGCTATAGTAGATGGAGCAAAAGATAAATCCGCTAGCCCAATACGAAACGTTTCTTGCATCAATGTTTGTTAAACTATACCGAAAGCGTACAGAATTCTGACAGGGTAACAATAAATAGTCAAGTTATAATATCCTATAATATCAATGGCAATTTGCCTCGCACCCTATTGCAGATTCCTCACATTGTGCTTGTTCGTTTTTGGAGGTCTAGTGCATATATTTTTATCGCCACATTTTGACGATGCCGTTTTTAGCTGCGGCTCGCACATTGCAGATTTGGTACGTGCGGGTGAGTCAGTGCTGATCTTTACGGTCATGGCCGCACCTGCGCCCCCGGACTTCAAGCCTAGCTTCCTGACCCGCCGTTTCCATAATCGTTGGAAGGTCAATGGCGATACGGTCACCACTATACGGCGCGACGAAGACAGCGCAGCGGCGCGTATGCTCGGTGCGCAAGTGGCGTTTGGGCCTTTCGCAGATAGCCCGTATCGTCTGAATCCGCGCACCAAGAAACCACTGTACCCGTCGTTTCGGTCGCTCAAAGGTGCAATTCAAGCCGATGACGCTGCTGCCCAACTCAGCAATCCGTCAACAATCGACAGGTTTTTGACGGTGCTTGGCGCAAAGCCAGGTGACACTCTATATGCGCCGTTGGCCGTCGGAAAACACGTCGATCATCAGGTAGTACGCAATATGGGACGCGCCCTTGCCACTCATTTCCCACAATATTCGACTCGTTTTTATGAAGACTACCCATACATTGTAAAAGGGGCGCATGAGATTCCACAGATCATAGCGGGGCTAGGCTTCAGGACGGTACGGGTGGTTAACAAAGTGAGCGATGCGGCGGTCGAGGCCAAAATCGCTGCGATTGCCTGCTACAAATCGCAGCTAACTAGCTTTTGGCGAGATACCGAGCACATGCAGCATGAAATGCACAGCTATATGGCTCGTCATGGCGAAGCGGAGTGGCAAGCTGGTCAAGCCGCATTGCAACCGCTGCCCATGCTGTGATGAACGCTGCCTATATAAAGTTACACAGTTGCGACATTTATGAAGTTGATATAGACTTCTGCCATCACGCAGGAGATGAACAATACGCATGTCTACACGACGTTTTGGGGATGATGCCGAAGAACCAATCGCCAAACCCCAACCACCAAATCGCCCCATAAACGGCCCACAGCCACCGCGTGCGCCGCGTCCGAACCGTGCCGCACCCAATATGCCACGTACACTTGCGCAGGTTATGAACGAGGCCAATGATCAGGTTGTACGCGGCGATTTATCCGATTTCGTGCCAATGCCCACCGGCTTCGATCCGCTGGATGGCTATATCGGCGGCGGCCTCCGCAAAACCGAGCTAGTCTTGTTAGGCGGCGCACAAGGAATCGGCAAGACGATCGCTACGCTGCAAATCGCACGCAATATCGCTATGCGCCCGGAACAGTTCGCGTTTTACCTGTCTTACGAGCACACTGAAACGCACCTGATGAACCGCTTGTTATGTTTGGAGTCAGTCAACCCGCCGGAAATCGACACGCGCAACGCGATCAAACTCAAAGATTTGTACGATGTGATCATCTCGCAGCGCGCGCGGGATTTGATCGGACGCGATCAGCGCGGCGGTGGCGGCTCGCTGCAAACGATTTTGCGCGAACACCCGAAAACATCGCTGGCACTGGCACGCATGAGCCGTTATGCCGATCGGCTGATCCTGGTGAAGGCTAGCCCCGCCGTGACCACGCTGCGCACTATCCGCGATATGACCGCGCGCTTATCCGAAGCGACCAACGGTAATGTCACAGTGTTCGTCGATTATCTGCAAAAAGTTGCCATTCACCCGGAACGTGCGCGCGATGAAAACGATAAAGTGACGATGGTGGTCGAAGGACTGAAAGATATTGCGCTGGCGCTGGACGTGCCGGTGTTCGCCATTGTGGCGGCGGATCGTGAAGGGCTGAAATCAAAGCGCGTGCATTTGTTTCATTTGCGCGGCAGCTCGGCGCTTGATTACGAATGCGACATCGCCATCATCATGAATAACAAATACCAGATTCTGGCGAAGGATCACGTCGCGTTCAACCCCTATCAGGCCAAGCAGTACCGTGACTGGGTAGTGTTCACGATAGAGAAAAACCGCGCCGGACGCTCCATGCTGGATATGGAGTTTCAGATGTATGCGCCTTACTTCGCCTTCGATACGCGCGGCCAACCTGTTCAGCAGCAGTTGATCGACGATAAAATCATCGAATCTTAGTCGTCAACGGATATCCTCACTCTGAAGCATTTTCCGTTGGGAGAACAGATCAGCAGTGAGGGGTGTCCGTTTCAACTCAACACCAGATCGACACCCACTGCACGGCGTGTTGGTTCTTCTCCCGTCATCTGTGGCATGACTGGAATATCAAAGTACATGGCACCTGCCGATTGAATCCGATCGATCTCTGCCACCTGAAAAGCATCGATGCGAATCCGAACGGCGCGCGTCGCTGGACGTGCCGATAAGGTAACACGAGCAGGTGCCGCCGCTTTATCCGGTGGCACTTCGATTCCCAAATGCGTTTCCGAAAATTCACCGCCAACCGCGCTTAAGCGGAGTTCAAGATGCGCCGCTTGAGGCAGCGCGGTATCGCCGTTAGCAGGTGGGTTGATACCAATATATAACGCGACCGGTTGGCCGATCACGACCGAATGGGGCAGCACAATCGTCAAGCGGCGTGTGATCCCTGCCGTTTTCCATTCGACGCTTGGTTTACTACTGGCTGCGGTCAATTCGCTTTCGGCAAGCTGTTGATAAGCACGCCGGCCATCTCCGGTCAATTGGTAGGAACTGTTGAAATCCATCTGGATCAAGCTGTAATTGACCAAACGGCGAATGGCGCGACCGACTGCACGGGTGCCGATGTCGAGGTTTTCGTCCATGTCGTGAGTTGTGGCCGTCGCGTTACGACGTCCCAGGTAACGGAGCACGCTGATAGCTTCGGGTGGCAATCTCTGGAGGTTAAACGGCAGCGACATAATTACCTATTTTCGCAGGGTCAAGTAAGAGATGATGTACAAGTGTATCCAACACGCCGCAAAGGTCAAACCTTTTGCCAGCAATTACCAGTTGCGCTGTAAAGCCCCGCCTAAAAGCCTTGTGCGGCGCTCAACAACGCAAACCAGCATGGGCAAAATCAGCTTTGCCCGGCCACCGATTACTATTTCACCGTAGCGACCAATTTCTAAATCAGGTGCATCTGATACGAAAACTTGTAACCGGATTCCAGCAAGCAGTATTTTTCCAACGTATCCGGCCCACAGCTTGCCGTTCCTAGCCCGCGCTGCGCGAGATCGAGATTAAGCATGACTTCGGCGCGTGGATGCAGATCGCAGGTATGTTTAGCATTGAACAGATCATTCGCCTCAAAATGGCTGGCGGAAAATTCGATCAGCGGTTGACCCGTCACTTTCAAGCCAGCGCCTGCTAATCCGGTCAGCGCCAACCAGCGGACATCCGTTTTGTGACCATGTTCTTGCGGCATGATGTAGGGCACATATTGATCGGTGACCGTACTCTGGTAGCGCCCTACCATGGCTGATGCTTTGCGATCCGCATAGTTTTCCCATGGCCCGCGTCCAAACCATTCGAGCTGTTCGAGTGCTGGCGCAAGTACAAGGGTTACGCCGATGCGCGGTATATCATGAACACCGTCGCCTAGCGTGACCGTATTTTCCACAAACAACGCGCCAGAAGGAAGGAACCTGTAACGGTGAACATGCTCGAAGTCCTGCCAGTTTTCGCGTCCAGAGATCTGGTGAACGATCTCCACAACAGGCTCATCATCGTGAATGAGGCGCATAGATTTAACGCGATGCCTGGCTTCATTCAAGCGCAGTGTCAACCAGCGAGGCAGTGCCTTCCACGCTTGCCCATCCTGCAATTTGATCCCATCGTTATCAGTACCCGCCCGCCATACGTTCAACAGCGGGCCGCAGATGATGGGATTGACGCCGTCCGTACTCAGCTCCATTAATCTGCCGGAAGATTTATCGAACACCGCCGCTGCGTTTTGTAATTTAAGCGCGAAGGTGTTTTCCGTTTCTTGTGCCTCGACGGATGCGATCTCAATGTTCTTCTGATTGATAGTGCTCAATTCCAGCGCAGGCAGTGCGAGTTGTTCCCATGCTACTTCGTGTCCAGACGCTGCCCAAAGCGTGTTTTCGCGTTGGCGGAAGCGGAAATTCAAAAAACGTTCGCCCGTTGAACGGTTGGAAGCGACAGTTTCAAGGGTGATTTCTTGAGAAGCACCAGGCGCGATCCGCAAGGCAGGCAGCTTGCCAGAGAGCACCACTGCGCCATCGACGGTTAATTCCCACTCACCTTGTAACCAGGCAAGCGGCGTAAAATATTGCTTGTTGATGATGCGCACTTTGCCATGCTGCGGATCAATAAGTTCAACGCGCACGGGTTGAGCCAACTTTTTGAACTCATACAGGGCAGGGTGGGCAGTGCGATCTGGCCAGACGATCCCATCTGTGCAGAAATTAACATCGTTCGGTACATCGCCAAAGTCACCCCCATAAGCCCAATATGGCGTGCCATCCGGCGCAATCTGGCGTATCCCGTGATCAATCCACTCCCAGATGAAGCCGCCTTGCAAACCCGGATATTTTTCAAAGGCTTCCCAATAATCGGATAGGCTGCCGTTGCTATTGCCCATCGCGTGTGAATATTCACAGAGGATCATCGGGCGTTGGTCTTTCGTTCCGAGTTTGGTCACAGCTTTGGGATCGGATGCCCATGCTACAATATCTTTGATGGGTGGATACATGGGGCAAACAATATCGGTAACGCGCTGTCCACCATCCCAATCTTCGCCGTTGTTACGAGAAATAGCGCCCTCATAATGGAGCGGTCGAGATGGATCCGCGCCGCGCACCCAACCAGCGGCAGCGTCATGATTAGGCCCATAACCACTTTCATTGCCCATCGACCATAGAATGATGCAAGCATGGTTTTTGTCCCGTTCCACCATGTTTTGCACGCGCGCGACGAACGCGCTTGTATAACGTGGATCGCGACAAACATCATGATAAAAAGCGTGCGACTCAATATTGGCTTCATCAATCACATAGAGGCCGTATTGATCACACAAATCGAGCCAATACGGATCGTTCGGATAGTGAGAAGTACGTACCGCATTGACATTGAACTGCTTCATTCGCTGAATGTCTTGCTCCATCACCTCATGACTGACGGCTTTACCGGTGACAGGGTCATGATCGTGACGATTCATGCCTTTGATCAGCACCGCTTTACCATTGATCAGCAGTTCGCGATTCTTTATCTCGATTCGGCGGAAACCGATTCGACAGCTTACGCTCTCCGTGCCTTGCGGTGTTTTGAGGGTGACAACAAGTGTATATAAATAAGGCGCTTCGGCTGACCAGCGTTTTGGAGCGGTTACCGTTTGCTCAAGTGTAATCTGGTTGCGAACACTGATAGCTCGATTCCGGTGATCGAGGGGAACCTCACCTTTGCCGGTCAGCGGAGACGAGAAAACGGCTTTTCCACTGGCATCGAAAAGGTTTGCTTCGATGCTGCTATCGGTGTGAGTCTCACCCGGCCAGCCGATTTTGCACGTCAGATGTAAAGTCCCTTCGCGCAAATTCTTTGTCAGTTCGCCCACTGCGAAAACATCCTGCAAATGTGGCGTTCCCGTGCTGTACAGGATTACTTCACGTTGCAGGCCAGCTTGCCACCAATGATCCTGATCTTCTACAAAGCTGGCGTCAGACCACTGCACAACCATTACGATCAGTTCATTAGGGTGATCTTCGCCATAGTGCACAACGGCGGAAATGTCAAATTCGGCAGGCGTACGCGCATCTTTGCTTATGCCGATGGGTTGACCGTTCACATACACATACAGCACACCCTCGCAGCCGCCAAAGTGCAAGACGACACGCCGCCCATGCCAACTCGCAGGCACATTAAACCCGCGTCGATAAATGCCTGTTGGGTTTTCCTCTGGAACGTGCGGAGGAACCTGCGCGAATGGCATTGACACATTCGTATAATGCGGATGGCCGAACCCTTGCATCGTCCAGTTTCCCGGAACCTGAATGGATGACCACTCGCCATTGCTCAACACATCGGTAGTCACGGCTTCAGGGCGTGGCCTGATCTTAAAATCCCACTGACCGCTGAGATTCTGAAACCACGCTGATTTCGCGCGATCCATGCTGAGCGCTTCTTCTGCGGAGGGATACGGAATTAAAGTTGCATGAGCAGGCAGCTTATTCAGACTGGGCAGTTGAGGCATTTCCCAGGTCTTTGCGCCAGCAATGAACAACAGCGGAAAAATATTTTCAGGCATTATGAGTTCCCTTGGTGAAATAAAATTTGTCGGCTAAAGGTTGGGATGCGTGCAAAATGCCCTCACCCCGTCTACGCTCCTGGTAATGCAGACGGCATTCTATCATGATATACATGGTTCTTACAAACAGGGACGCCCATTTTTACTCATCGAATCGACTCCTGAGTACAAGCAAATAAGTTTTGTGCGATAAAACGTGTTGGGCAGCAAGTCGAGACCATTCAGAAGCAACGCTTTGCTGCTTTGCACGCGCTCTGTTGTTCGCGCCATGCTGCAAGCTGTGTTAATATACACCGCTATTGATTGGTTTTCGTTATCTAGAATTTTATTTCGCATCGGGGCGTCTATTTTATGATCGGCTCGAAACTCGGTCCGTATGAGCTTCTCGAAGAGGTCGGGCGGGGCGGCATGGCAGCGGTCTATCGTGCCTTCCAACCCAACGTCGATCGCTTCGTAGCCGTTAAAGTCATTTATCGCTCGATCGCCGCCGATGATAAGGCGCTAGAGCGCTTTCAACGTGAGGCGCGCCTGATTGCGCGTCTGGAACATCCGCATATTTTGCCTGTGTACGATTACAACGGCTTGAACGATCCGCCGTACATCGTTATGCGTTATTTGCCAACGGGCACGCTCAAAGATGTGCTGGAACGCGATCAACTGCCATTCAGCGAAGTATCCTATTTATTGACGCAGGTGGCATCAGCGCTGGATTACGCGCATCGGCAGGGTGTCGTTCACCGCGACATCAAACCATCGAACATTATGATCGACCCTGAAGGCAGCGCGTACCTTACCGATTTTGGTATTGCGCGCATGGTCGAGGCCAGCCAAACGCAAGGGCTGACCGGCACGGGTATGGCAATCGGCACGCCCGGTTACATGGCGCCCGAACAGGGGCTTGGCACACCGATTGATGGCCGCGCCGATATTTATTCGCTTGGGGTGATGCTGTACGAGATGCTGTCCGGCCAAATGCCCTACAGCGCGCCAACGCCAATGGCCGTGATTATGCGACACATCAGCGATCCGCTGCCGGTGATCACTAACGTAAATCCCAATGTGCCGCCTGGGGTGAACGAGATCATTCAGAAGGCGATGGCTAAAAAGCCGGAAGATCGCTATTCAACCGCCAGTGAATTCGGGCGTGCCTTTGCGAACGCCGTAGGCCCTAGCGAGAATGTGGCACCGCTGCGTTTGCAGGCCATTGCCGCCCGTACCAATACCGAGCTCGCTGCGGTACGGGCTGAGAAAATTCGTGCCAATCCAACTCCGCTGATGGGTGTCACCGAGTCCACCACGCCTGTAGTACCTGTTGTATCTCCTGGCGGGCCGCTTCCCACACCACCACTTGTGCCGACTAATCGTCCGCCAACTGGTACGCAAACAGCGATTAACCCGGCAGCCGCACGGGGTGCAGCAGTCGGCGCAGGCATCGTGATCTTGCTGGTGGCACTGATAGCAGTCGGTGCATTTGTGATCACGTCAGTGAGCAATGGGAACGTCAAAGCGACGAGCGACTCGTTCACGCAAGTAGCCGTCGCCATTGCCGCGACCACGCAAGGCAATGCGAGCGCCACTCAGAGCGCGGGCGTTCCTTTGACGCAAACTGCCACTATCCAAACGGCAGCCGCACAGCAAGCGGCGGGCAGCGCAACTGCACAGCGTGCACTGCTCATCGCTGCGCTGCCAACTACTGAGCAAGTGCATCCGTCGGCAACGCTTACTTTAACTTCAGTGCCTACCACAAGCGTTCCACCGACTACAGTTCCGACTACTACAGTTCCGGTTGTGACGGTGCGGCCTACTGTAACGCTTCTCCTGCCAACAAATACCGTACATCCTGGCGTCACACCGAGCATCCTACCTACGAGCATCCCACTGACGGTCACTCCTATCATTGTGACGCTCACCAGTGTGCCTACTCATACGCCGCAGCCGAGCGCTACATATACGCTGCAACCGACTTTCACAGCCAGGCCGACGGATACACCGCTGCCCACCCATACGCTCGCCCCAACAGCCACCACCAGACCGAGCGCTACCTTTACGCCTATCCCGCCGAGCGCAACCGCGACTTTTAGCCCGCTGCCACCAACCGCTGTGCCCGCCACCAAGACGCCTACGGTTGTGCCGACGATCGCGCCGACCGTTACCGTTGCCACCATTACGCCCAGTAACACAACAGCGCCTACACCGACCGCCACGCTTGCGCCCACTCTGACACTCGTCGCTAACACCGATGTACCTCCAACGAATGTGCCGGTCGTGGTCGTACCCGCTACCGCTGCACCCATACTCACGCCGACGCCTGTCCCTGCCGGACAGCTTCCATACGTTAATGATATGGAAGCGCCTGACGCACTCACTAATTGGGACCTTGATCCTAGCGCCTGGCGCATCCTGCCCGATAGTGGCAACAGTGCGCTGGTCGGCAATAGTGGTTTGAACAAACCCGCTGTCGTGCTTGGCAAGGCCAGCCCACCGCCAGCATGGGCAGACCCCAACAATCGTAACCTGTATATGTCGCTAAACATTCAGTTGGATAACCAACTGAGCGTCGGACGTGTCATTTTTCGCTATTCGGACAGTGGCTATTACGTGATGGAACTTGGCTCCGGTTTGATCAAGCTGAGCCGTGGCGCATCCAATAAAATCGATCGGCCTACCGAAAAGCAGTTGCAAGGCGGCATTTATCCCAATGCGCCGATCCGCAGCGGCACGTTTTATCAATGGAACATCTGGTCGGATGACAACCGCGTGTATGTCTACCAGGACAACCACCTGGTATTGCAAGCCAAAGATGCGGGGACACCCCTTCCCGGTGGTTCGATCCTGTTCCAGACGTTGAGTCCGCAGTTGGCGTACAGTGTGCGCTACGACAATTTGAAAGTACAGCGCCCTGTTCCGGCCAGCCAACATTTTGAGGGGTCGGGGTGGCCGTCTACCTGGACGCGCACCGATCAGACGACCGCGATTATCGGTGACGACAATCAGGGTAATCACTTCATTGAGCAGTCTAGCGGCAACGTCAGCCCACGTACGGGCAGTTTGACCGACTTTCTGATTGCTTGTCGCTTGCAAAGTTTGCAAGGCGGCTTTGATATTCACCTGCGCGAAAGCGGCCAGGGCTATTACCTGATGCACTTTGCGGAAGGCAATATGACGCTCAGCACGATCGACAATCAGGGCAAACCAACGCTGATCCAAACCTTTCCAAACTTTTATGCACGGAGCGCACTGCAAGATTTCAGTTTTGAGTTTGTAGGCGATCGGATCACGATCTATACGACTAAAGACATCTGGACGAAGGTAATCGCCAATGGCCCGTCAAGCGGTGAGATTAATTTCCTGGTCACGCGCAAAGACAACAGCGTACGCATTGACGACGTGCTGATCACGGAAACGGCAAAATCATCAACTGAGCTTGCCCAATGGGCGTTCGACAAGATTGCTGCTGTCGAAGCGCGCCCCGATCGCGAACTGTACACCGAGTTTTACGATTATTTTGTCGATAAACTTGCCAAAAAAGATTGGTGGGAAGGCGCGTACAATGCTCCTGGCGAGCCTAAAACCGATCCAAAAAGCCGCGATTTCAATACCTATCTGCAAATGATCTATAAGGATGGCGCGTCTTACCGTATCTTCCGTTATGTGCCGTCGTTCTTGCTGTTCGGCGTTGGCAACGATAAGCAAACGTTCCGCGACTCGAGTGATGTATATGTACGCGTCAACATACGGCTGAATCAACCAAGTACGGCGTGGGTGGCAGCGCGCACCACAAAATCGGTGGGCGGCGGCGCGCTCGATGGCTACCGAATGAGCTTGACGCGCAATAGTGACGGCTCCTATTCCGTGAAGGCCAGCGGTATTTCACCAACAGGTCAGGAAGTAATTTACTACAACGGTCCACTGCCCGTTTCGGCAGACAACGCAACGCCCACCTGGATTCCACTGCTGATCGTCACTTATCAGAACCGGGTGGCCTTTTTCGCCAACAATCGTTTTGTCAACGCGCAGGAAAACATTACCATACTTGGCGGAACGGTCGCGTTAGGGGTCGAGTCGGGTACAACGGCGGACTTCAACTTCTTCCAACTGCGCGATGTGTCGCCGGATAAGCATTAGCATAAGGAATCGCAGCGATGATGCAGCTTCTCAGCGTGAATGTCGGCCACGAACAGGCCATTCAATATGCCAAAGAATCCGGCGTCACCGGAATCTACAAAATTCCGACTGATGCACCGATCGCTATCACAAAGTTGGGGCTAACAGGTGACACGATCAGCGACACCGAAAATCACGGCGGCGTTGATCAGGCGGTATACGTGTATGGCAGCGCCGATTATGTGTGGTGGGTGGAAGCGTTAGGCCGTTTGTTAGCGCCCGGCACGTTCGGTGAAAACCTGACGATCAGCGATCTGGAAAGCGCATCGCTGAACATTGGCGATCGCCTACAGGTGGGCGCTGTGCTGCTGGAGATCAGCGCCCCGCGTATTCCATGCGTCACCCTGGCAACTCGCATGGGCGATCCGATGTTCGTCAAGCGTTTCCGCGAGGCCGAACGTCCCGGCGTGTATTGTCGCGTGATCGACACTGGTGCAGTCACGGTGGGCGATCCAGTGAGCCTGATCGCTTATACGGGCGCGACAGTGTCGGTGATAGAAAACTTCCGCGCGTTCTACGATAAAGAAACGCCAGAAGCTACGATTCGCCGCCTATTGGCAGCGCCGATCGCCATTCGCGATCGCCAGGATAACGAGAAGCGTTTGCAAGCGTTTTCCACTCCGCCACGCTAATCCGACTCCCTTGCCCTGTACACGGGGAAAGGGTTGGGGTTAGGGGAATACTACGCGTTACGACTCGCGATCATGCTCCTTAAGTGCTCGCTCAATATCGCGGCGGCTGTCTTTCTCGGACATTTCGGTACGCTTATCATAGGCTTTGCGACCACGCGCCAACGCAATCTCCACTTTGGCGCGTCCATTTTTGAAGTACATTTGCAACGGGATAATCGTGTAGCCGCGTTCGCGCACTTTGGCGAGCAGCTTTTCAATCTCCTTGCGATGCATCAGGAGCTTACGCTCACGTAGCGCTTCGTGTCCGAACATGCCCGATTGAAAGTATTCCGGGATGTTGACTTCCATCAGCCACAACTCATGACTGCGCTCGTGAACGAACCCATCACGCAAGCTGCATCGGCCATCGCGTAATGATTTGACTTCCGAGCCGGTGAGGACTAAGCCTGCCTCGAACTGCTCGATCAACTCGTAATCGTGATAGGCTTTGCGGTTGGTAGCGACCACTTTATGGCCGCTGACTTCTTCTTTCTTTGCCATGTGGATAATCCTGAAACTAGTCTCAAACTAGGGTGTGAGCTTCTTCTGCAACTGTCGGATCGCCTCGCCCAATTCCACATCGCGCCCGGTTGGATCAGCGATCATGGGTACATCAGGCGTCAAGCCTTTGCCATTGAGAGGCGTTCGGCTCGGTGGCAGCCATTCGGCGGTCGTGACATGAATTGACGAGTGATCGGCCAGATCGAAAATCAACTGAACGGAACCTTTGCCATACGTTTGTTGGCCGACGACTAAACCGCGCTGTCGATCGTGCAAAGCGCCTGCTACCAGTTCCGCAGCGCTGGCCGTGCCGCCATTGACGAGTACCACCATCGGCAAATCAGTGGCTTGCCCCTCAGGGGCATTGTAGATTTTTTCATCGGTACGTGACTTTTCAATCAGCACCACGCCGCCATTGAGAAATTGCCCGGTCACTTTGATCGACTCATCCAGCAAGCCGCCCGGATTGTTGCGCAGATCAAGGATCAGCCCGGTGACCTTCTTACTTTTGAGGTCTGTCAGCGCGTTTTTGAGTTCATCCGGTGTGCGTGCGGTGAAGCGCATAATCTGCACATAACCGAATGCCGGATTCTCGACCAGCACGCGCCAGGCCACCGACGGCACATCGATCACGGCAAAAACCACGGTGAACGTTTGCTGCTGTGCCGATGGCTGGTGACGTACCGTGAACGTGACGCCGTTGGTATCCTTGACTTCGCCGCGCAAAAGCTGATCGACCGCATCCTGTTGGGTGGTGATCGGAACATCCTTACCATTGACATTGAGCAGTACATCCCCATTTTGGACGCCTGCTTTGGCGGCGGGGCTGTCCGGGAACGGATACAGCACAAAGTTACCGGCTTCGTCGCGCTGCAACTGTACGCCAATGCCGCCGTATTGTCCGGCCAGTACATTCGATTCGCTTTGCGCAACAGGCGCTTCCACGAAAAAAGTGTACTTATCGTTGAGCGCCGCGATTAAACCACGAATCGCACTGTATTCAAGCTGTGTTTGCGCAGGTGGCGTGTGGATAAAATACTGATTGATGTCGTCTTGCGCTTGCGACAGCAGTTTGTAGCGCTCGTCAGTGGCGGCGCGCGTCGTATCGTGACTGGAATAACCAAGGAAAAAGGCGGTCATGGTGATCGCCGCCAGAAAGCCTCCGCCGAGTGCGGCAGGGATCAAAATTTTCAAGAGTGATTTTGGACGTTGGGGCATAGGATTTTCTTACCAGTTCGACTCAGTTCGGATTGCTCAGGGGTTATTTTAACAGCTTATTTTAATGCGCCGTCAATTTCTCCTCCAAACGAGAGCGATTTCCAGACGACATGTTGCACCCCTCTCCTTTGGGAGAGGGGCCGGGGGTTGAGGGCTTTTTATTCGTCCACACCGTCCAACAGCCGATGCTTGCTGGCTTCGCGGGCAGCATCGACTTCGCGGCGGCTGGTCAACATCCGAAAGCCCAGGTTGAACGTCTCGGTTTCACCCGGCGCGAGCATTCGCAAGCGTCCGTTTTCGCGCGCCGCGATGCGCCCTTCAGGCAGGCAGTTGCCCGGCTCAATGCCGAACACATAATCGCCATAGCCCATCTGCTTCCACTCGGTGAGCTGTGTGAGCGTACGCGTATCCAGCACCATTTCCACGCCCAAGCCTAGCGGACGGTTCAGCAGTGCCGCGATTTGTGGGGTATCCGACGGTTCAATGTGATGGTAAAAGACTTGTTCGGCATACCCCGGCTGCGGCGCTTCCATCTTGTTCCAGGTGGCGATTCCCGTTTCGGCAGTCGCATCACGCGCCGTAACTTTGGCCGCTGGAGTGAACAATTCACTGTCCGGCGAAACGATCGGCCAGCCAAAATTGCAATGATACAGCACCATCAGCGGCGCAGGCGTCCCACCCATGTTGCGCACTCGATCCTGGATCACGATGTGTGGCACTCCTGGCGTAATTTCAAAGGTGCGCTCAAGCCGCAAGCGGTAACTGAACAGACTTGCTTCATCGACAACCCCATGCAAGCGCAGCACCCAATGCTCATCGTCTGTCCAGACGCGTTCGATTCGTACATCGTGCGCGGGCATATGGCTGATGCGCCCATGTAGATTCAGACGCTCGCCATTTTCAGGATCGATTGTGTCATCGTTGGCGGCTCCGGCATGGCTCAGCCCGCACAGCGTCAGCAGCCCGCCCGGAAAAGTGCGCAGCCAACCCCGTTCGCGCGGCTCAAAGCGTGACGGATGGGCTGCACCAGTGCCGCTGTGCCAGGCGACCGGAATCCCATTGTAAGCCGCATTCCCAATATCCATCGCGCGATCGAGCAGCACTGTAAAATCAAACCCGCTGCCTGTACGCACGTCGGCTACCCGCACGCCGCGTTCTGCGCCATCGTCAAGCGTCGCCAGCCGAATATCCGCGATCTGGCGCAAATCGCCGGTATAGCCTTCGAGTTCGCGGCGCGTGAAAGTCCGTCCCCATAAATCCATAGAACACTCCTGTTATTTCTAGATTCAGCAATCTCGTATATTATTAAGTATCCACTCGACAGCAGCCTGATCAAAATTGCGGTGAAAACGATGATCCCCGTGACTATTACCTTGCAATATTTGCATGAAGGCGTCAAAAATTCAGCCAGTATGCGCCTCTCGATCGACATGACGGCGCGCGAGGCAGTACAAGGTATCACGACTTATTTGAGCTTGCCTGCTGGCAGCACCTATCGACTGTTACGGCAGCGCCAACTGCTTGAACACGATATTCGCTTGTTCGAGGCAGGTGTCCAGGAAGGCGATATTCTACAACTAACCGAGATTGATTCCAACACGACCATTGGTGCCAGCAATTTGGGGCGCAGCATGGCGGGCAGCTTGCTGAGTCGGCTAGGGGGTAAAGCGGGCGATGAACCGCTGCCGATGCGGGCCGCGCTGTTGACTCAGGATGGGCGCAGCTTTTTATTACGACACACGCGCGCGTTGATCGGGCGTGCCGATGAACGCGTCGGCTATCCGCCGGAGTCGTTCGATGTGGAACTCACCGCAATGGACAACGATCGCACCGTTTCGCGCCCCCATGCCATGATCGTTTACGCCGAGGGCTGCTTCACGGTACGCGACCTGTACAGTCAGCGCGGCGTACAGGTCAACGGTCAGATGATCTCACCGAGCCAGGTACAAGCGATCAAAGATGGAGACATTCTCACGATCGGCGTTGTTGTGTTACAATTCAGGTGCGAGACAAAATAGTAAGGACTAAAAAATGCCCATCGAAGTGACCTTGGGGCTTGCTTTCGTGGTTCTGCTCGTTTTATGGACGTTTGCACGTCAATTTGTTAAGCTCACTCAAGAATATGAGCGCGGCGTCATTTTCCGGTTAGGCCGGATCACCAGTGCTCCGCGTGGACCCGGTCTGATCATCCTGGTGCCTGGCCTGGAGCGGATGCAGCGTATCGATTTGCGCATTGTCAACATGTCGATCCCGGCGCAAGATTGTATCACGGCGGATAACGTCACGGTGCGCGTGGACGCCGTCGCTTATTTCAAAGTTGATGACCCCATCAAGGCTGTAGTCAAGGTGCGCGATTATATGCAGGCCACCATGCAAATCGCTCAAACCAGCTTGCGCAGCGTGATCGGCCAGTTCGAACTTGACCAGTTGCTGACGCATCGCGATGTGATCAATCAGCGGCTGAGCGAGATCATCGATAAGCAGTCCCTATCGTGGGGTGTAGACGTTACCGTCGTTGAAATCAAAGACGTGCAACTGCCCGAACAGATGCAGCGCGCAATGGCGAAACAAGCCGAAGCCGAACGTGAAAAACGCGCTAAAGTGATCCTAGCCGAAGCCGAACTGCTTGCCGCTGAAAAGCTGCATGAAGCAGCAGTCATTATCTCGCGCGATCCGGCAGCGCTGCAACTGCGCTATCTGCAAACCTTGACACAGATCAGTGAAGAGAAGACGACGATCATTTTCTATGACACGTCGAACTTGATTACAGCAGTCTCGCGCGTGGCCGATGTGGTAGGGCTGGTCGCTGGCGGGCAGCCGCATGAGCAGCTTGGCGTACCGCCTTCTATGGTCGCGAAAACGGTGAGCATCGGCAGCGGTAACAATGCGCCTGCCAGTGTACCGCCTGCTGTTAAAAAGCTGCCCGAAATCAAGTAAGGGCGAACGATCTTTCAAGGCTGTGGACAGCACGTTTTGCCCGCTTGACGATCCGCGCACTTTGTGCTAGTATATCCGATCAAATAAAACACTCATCAAGAGCAGCCGAGGGACATGGCCCTGTGACGCTGCGGCAACCCCTGAAGCGTCGGGAAGGTGCCAAATCCAGCCAGCCGATTTTTAGCCGCGATAAACTGCTGAAATGGGCTGCAAGATGAGACGCACCGCCTGATAGGATAGTATCGGATCAACCGAGTCCCTCAGCACGCGCCTCCCATTTTGCGAGGCGCGTTTTTGTTTTCCGCAACGTGATAATGGTAGGCATAGACAGGAGATTCCCGCAGCATGGCTCAGAATTTACGCTACCTGGACGCGATTAACGACCATGTATTGATCTACGATGGCGCAATGGGCACCAATATCCAGCTTTACAAACTCACTGCTGAAGATTTTGGCGGCGAAAAGCTCAATGGCTGTAACGATTACCTGGTGATCACGCGCCCTGACGTGATCGGAGAAATTCACGCCAGCTTTTTGGAAGTCGGTTGCGAAGTGATCGAGACGTGTACGTTCCGCTCGAATCGGCTGACGCTGGTTGAGTACGGTTTGCAGGATCGCGTCTTGGAGATCAATCACGCGGCGGCACGACTGGCACGCCAAACCGCCGATCGCTATGCCGCAAAAACGGGTAAGCCGCGCTATGTAGCGGGCAGCATCGGACCGAGCGGTAAATTGCCGTCGTCGGATGATCCTGACTTGTCGAACATTACCTTTGACCAGTTGGCGGCGGCTTTTGCGGAGCAAGCGCAGGGCTTAGTCGAAGGCGGCGTGGATGTGCTGCTGTTGGAAACCAGTCAGGACATTCTGGAAGTGCGCGCGGCGGTGGCGGGCATTGCCCGCTATTTTGAACAGAGCGGCAACCGGGTAGCGCTGCAAACGCAAATCACGCTCGACGTGTCCGGGCGGATGCTGCTCGGCACAGATATTGCCAGCGCGCTGACCACGCTTGAGGCGCTGCCGATCGATGTGCTCGGCCTGAACTGCTCGACCGGCCCTGAACACATGCGCGAACCGATTCGCTACCTGACCGAACACAGCACCCTGCCGATCAGCGTGCTGCCGAACGCCGGACTACCGATCAACGTCGATGGTGAAGCGGTGTACCCGATGGAGCCGGAGCCGTTCTCGCAAATGATGGCCGAGTTTGTCGATTGGGGCGTGAGCGTGGTGGGTGGCTGCTGCGGCACGCGCCCCGAACATCTCAAGCAAGTGATCGATCGGGTGGGCGATCATCGTGCGCAAAAGCAGCGCGTCCCGGAAACCGAGCCGCGCGCGTCGTCGGGAATGCGCGCCATGCCGCTGATGCAAAATCCCGGCCCTACCATGATTGGGGAGCGCGTCAATAGTCAGGGCAGCCGCAAAGTCAAGCGCCTGCTGCTGGAAGATAACTACGACGGCATTTTGCAGATCGCGCGCGAGCAAGCCGAGTCAGGCGCGCATATATTGGATGTGTGCGTGGCGCTCACCGAACGTGCCGATGAAGCTGAGCAGATGAAAAAAGTCGTCAAAAAGCTGAGCATGGGCATTGAATTACCGCTCATGATCGACACGACCGAAGTAGATGTGCTTGAAGCGGCGTTGAGCATCTATCCGGGGCGCGGCATTATCAACGGCAACAACCTGGAAAATGGCCGCGAACGGATCGACAAAGTGCTGCCGATCGCCAGAAAGCATGGTGCGGCGGTGCTGTCCATGACCATCGATCAGATCGGCATGGCCAAGACGGCGCAGCGCAAACTTGAGGTCGCGCAGGCTATTCGCGATATTGCGGTGAACGAATACGGGATGCAGCCCGAAGATTTGATCTTCGATGCGCTCGTCTTTACGCTGGCAACGGGTGACCCGGAGTTTGCCAACAGTGCCGTTGAAACGTTGGAAGGCATCAAGCTGATCAAGCAGCACATGCCCGGCGTCATGACCTCACTCGGCGTCAGTAATCTCAGCTTTGGGTTGGGCGAAGCGGCGCGCGCGGTGCTCAACAGCGTATTTATGTATCACGCAGTGCTGATCGGTTTGGATATGGCGATCGTCAATCCGAAGTTCATCAAGCCCTACGCCGAACTTTCCGAAGAACAGCGCGAGCTTGCCAACGATCTGATCTTCAATCGGCGCGAAGATGCATTGGCGCGTTACATCACGTACTTTGAACAGAATAACGTGCAAATCGATGATGGTGACAGCGCGGTTGATCCGACGGAAGGCATGACCCCTGAACAAAAGCTGCACTGGCAGATCGTTCACCGCAAAAAAGAAGGCGTTGAAGCATTAGTCGATGCGTGCCTCTTAAATCAGAGCGCGGTCGGTGTGCTCAACCGCGTTTTGCTGCCCGCTATGAAAGAAGTGGGTGACAAGTTCGGGGCGGGCGAATTGATCTTGCCGTTTGTGCTGCAAAGCGCTGAAACGATGAAGAAATCGGTCGCGTATCTGGAGAACTTCCTGGAAAAAAAGGAAGGATCGACCAAAGGCACGGTAGTTCTGGCGACCGTCTACGGGGACGTTCACGACATCGGCAAAAATCTGGTCAAGACGATCCTGAGCAATAATGGCTACACCGTGCATGATCTGGGGAAACAAGTCCCGGCCAACGTGATCATCGAGGCGGCGCAAAAGCACAACGCCGACGCGATCGGTTTGAGTGCGCTGTTGGTGAGTACATCCAAGCAAATGCCGCTGATCATCAACGAGCTGGCGCGGCGCGGTCTGAACTATCCGGTATTGATCGGCG
>Ga0209724_1000618_pt1 | contig 33708 bp, 46 predicted proteins | sample grotaG_FD_184143 | JGI IMG/M metagenome (GOLD analysis project Ga0209724, IMG submission 184143) | Glacier valley bacterial and archeal communities from Borup Fiord, Nunavut, Canada, to study Microbial Dark Matter (Phase II) -... | ecosystem: Environmental > Aquatic > Freshwater > Ice > Glacier ... | reverse complement strand
ACCGGCACCTCCAATGCTGGCAATGATTCAAATGATCTTTCAAGATTGAGTAACTGACTTTCGGAGGCCAATCGGTAATTAAATTCATAATCAAACAGATCGTCAGCAGTTGATCCGACAATCTTTGAACTCGCTAAAACGATTGATCGTACAGCACCATCTTCGCCAACCAGGTAACGGCGTCCGGAATAGAAAAAGTCTTCAATCCACCGGCTTTCATCGACAGTCAGGAATCCAGTTGACTGTTTGATTTCGCGTTTCTTATCGGTTTGATATTCCTGCAGGGATTCATCGCCCATTTCAGCAATCAAATGCTCCAGCTTTTTATCATCTTCAGCGCTACCGGTGAGTGATACGGAATCAATGCCTCCCATCGTATTGGCCCAGATAAATATCTTTTCTTCGTCATCTGAATTTCTCAGACAATATCGTTGCACATAACTTAACCGGGTACCGGCAAGATCTTCAAACCACACTTCCCATGCAATTGGGTTTTTCTTTACGAATAGCGAGTTGACCGAAGCCCAGCTCACATCAACAGCCAACAACTTACCGGCATCGAGCGCGGTAAGCAGCATCGAAGCATCAGTATTGTCCTGATAGTAGGCTTTTGCCTTCAGGTTTCGGGCTGCATTGGTATAAACTGTCAGCCATTCGGGTTGATGCTGCAGTATCTGTTTGTCCTGGATCTGCCAGGTAAGAAAATGCTCATTTACAAAAACGTTGGCCATCGATCCAAGTTCAAGTACTCCACCCTTGATCACGCGGAATGCGACGGCGGTACCGTCAATTGTCGCGGTGAAATCAGCAAAGCCGGATGATTGTTCAGTGATCAGGTTTGTGCCTGGTAACGTAACCGACAGTACTTTGTCGATGATTAATCGAAGGTCGATTTCGACAATATTGCCTGCACCGGGCTGGTAGACTTCATTCAAGATTTGTTCAGCTCCCTTGTTCAGCTGCAGTGCGACAGCCACAGTGGAGGTGACAACAAACTTTTTGAGGTTCCCTGCAAAAGATAGTGAATCGGGTTGTTGAACAATTACACTCATTTATTTGATTTTTCTGCAAGGTAGCGTGATGGGGCAGTGTATTAAAGGACATAAAGGTGACGTGGAGTAGTGGCGAAAAAACCCGCTGCGAGTGGCAACGGGTTGTGATGTTTTAAAAATTCAGAGCTATACGGTGTAAAGATCCGCTTCAATGGGTGATATGCCGTTTTTACCAATATCGAACTTGAGCGAATTAACCAGGTAGTTGACTGAACTGATATTCTGAATTTCTCCCCAATTGAAGTTTGCGTAATCAAGAACCGATAAGATGAAGGATTGACGCTTAGGTTTGCGTCGGATCATCCAATCCTGTTCGTCTTTTGCTAACTGTTCAATGATGCTTTTCGCTCCGGATGTCCGCATAGAGATACTACCTTTGTCAACCTCGTCAAGTCCATATGCATCACCTGATATCACCGGATAAAAAACGGAGACACGCGGATCCTCGGCGTTCGCATAAACTTTCATTCCCCAATTGAATAAAAATACGAGTGGAGTATCTTCATACTTGCTGCCATTGTACCAAACATCGACGAGGTTATTCATCTTCTGATTAATTTCAGGCATTTCGATATTGATATCCCATGTTTTAGTAATTGTAACCGGCCCTGTAACGGTTATTGATTTCGTAACTGTCCGTGTTTCTTGTCGCTGTCCGACTACTGTAGCATCAATACTAATCTTTTCTTCACCACCGGCAACTACTAATGGCTGATAGTTTGCTGCGTTCTCCCATTTATACACGTTGGGAGATCCTGAATTTTCTTTTGGCTGTAATACGGTTACATAGTAACGTCCGGTTGAAGTAGTGCGGTACACATATGCTGTTGTGATGCTGCTGGCAGCCGGGATCTCAGCATAATTAGTTACTATTATAAGTATTTTAGAAATTACAGTATGCAGAACCAGCGGTTTATCAATTGGCGATACTATTAAATCGGATGTAGAATCCGCATATCCAATCGTGTAACCATCTTTTGGTATTGACATGATTGGGATCTCTTTTAATGCATTGCCATTTAATAATGTACTTATTTCCGGATTTCTGAAAACATCTCTCACCAATTTGATTGATGCTGTACGCAGACGATCATTAGTGACTATCACTATTCCAAATTGCCGTATAACTTTCAAAAAATCACGCACATTAATTTGTGAAAAGGAAAATTGGTAATTTGTATTGTATTTTCCCCATGCGTTATTAAAGGATAATAAGAACCAACGATTTAAATCGGTGATTGTTGACATATCATCACTTTCCAAGGTTAAGCCAAGCATCTCAATGATGCGTTTCAGAATATAACGGACATAGAAATTGTAAGTAATTGTATTGCTTTTACCGTCTGAAAGATCAACCAGTAAACTGGTAGTTGGGTCAAATGCATTGATATAATCCGGAATAACCCATTCGCCTTCCTGATCGGTCCAGGCTTTATTGTTGTAAAATGGTGCACATACATAGTCACTTTCTCCATACTTCTGATACAGTGTACCGGTACGTCTTGCTATTACATTTTCGGCTGTAAGTGTATCGGTATTTTCAATTCCAAATTCAAGATCTTGCAATTTTTTTGTTTCTGCAAGTTTTACGAACGATGTCTTTGCGCTCCGGAGTACAATAGGGAATGCGTCATCTATTACATCTCCTTGAGCAATCGCCTCACCTATTAATATCTGTATGCCATCTACATACAAAACAGCATCCCAAATAAACGTTCGGGTAACATTCTGTATCCTGGCAGCATGTTTAAGAATTCCCATGTTCGGGATATATGGAATTGTGAAGGGATACGAAAAAGCTCCGATTTCATTAAAATACGGGTTGTTTGCGGTAACTCCGATCTTTGTGTCCGGGAACAGCGCCACCGGTTGTCCGTTTAAGGTTAGTTTTATCATTTCGTCAATGCGTTGAACTTGTTGATATCAGAGATTGATTCGTCGATGCCACCGTGACCGAATTTGTTGACACTTGCTTTGATGCCTGCTTTGAGTTGATAATTTAACTCTTTGATAGCAGATATTAATTCCGGATCTCTCCCTGAGATTCCTGATGATGGGATTCCTGATGATTGTGAAGCTGGAGACGCGTAACCCCCGGACTGCCTTCCAGCTTGACCAAGCATTGCCGGCAGATTCAAACTGCGTATTGTTCCTGACCGCTGGGCAATGTCAATAATATCAAGAACAGGTTTGATCGTTGGATTCCGCACTGCAGGCCCTGAAGCAATAAACTCATTTGCATGATATACGCCAACCGGTGTGGAGTCGTTTGAATCACTGTCTGCATATCCTCCTGATTGTTTGCCTTTTTTGCCACCTCCAAGAATTATTGCTTTTGCGGTTCCAAATGCTGCTTTCATCAGAACAATTTTAGCTACAGCGCTGGCTACCGCAACAGGATTCCATGCATTTCCAATAGCCTTTAGTGTTGTTTCCGTAATTTGCATTATTAGAATCTTCTCAAGGGCATCAAGTGCCATCACCAAAGTATTTTTCAAGAACTGTCCGAAGTCTTGCTCCTGCGACATTAGTGTATCTGCAAATGAGTCTCCAACACTCCCGGCAAGATCGAGGTATGATTTCGCGCGTTCCTGATTTATATCGATCTCTTGTTTTTTAATTTCATCTAATTCATTGATTAAGTCATCTACTGATTTAATTGTTTCCTCAATTTGACTTACAACAGTTTCCTGTTGTGCTTTTGCTTGCTCATCATACTTTTTTGCAAGATCTTCAATTACCGTATAAGCATCAGCTTGTATTTTGATTCTGGCATCTGCAATTTCAAGTTCAATTGATGTTGTGTCTTGTTTTTGTAAAATCAACAATTGTTTTTGCGCCTCAAGATGAGCTAAGGAGGCCATCTCCATTCTTGCTTCATACTCTTCTTTTGCAAGACCTTCGTTGAGATAAGCATTTTTAATAATCACTAAACGATCATCGTAGGCAGCTTTTAATTCTTCAAGCGCGGTCTTTCTGACGTCCTTTTCCTTTTTTAGGGCATCCTTTTCCTTTTTTTCTCTTTCTTTTTTCTCTTCGGGGGTTTCAGTAGGTTTTCCGCCATTCCCACCACTGCCCCCGGAAGGTTTCGGTGGTGGTATATAATTACTGGAAGTATCATCATTGAGTGATAACTTTTCTATTCTTAATTCTTCAAGTCTGGCATTTATGTTTTTCTGTTTTGAGGATGCGTTTAATTGGTTGTATAAGAATGGTCTTGATACAGCATTCCAAACTTTGGTTCCCACACCTGGTTCACCTCCAATTCCGGCATTGAGCGAACTTTCTTCTTTCTGAATCTCTACCATTCGGTCGAAATTGGCCTGTGCCTTCGCTTTTTTCTCAAGGCTTAATATATACTGTTTCACTGCTGTTGTGGCCTGCTCAGTGTTGATCTTTTCGAGTGTCAACCCTCCCAGGTATTCGGGTGATATCAGGTTGATTTTGGCCATTGCTTCCTGACGTGCAACCTTCGAAAGCGCTTCATTTTGTGCTACTTTCAATAACTGCTGCAATTCGACCCTTTCGCTTGCAATGTTTTGCTGAGCCGTTACACTGATTTCATTGATCGATCTTTGAGCCACTGCTGCAGCATCCGCACGTTTGGTATAGGCAAACATCGCGATCCCTGCCGATGCAATAAACGAAGCCAGTAATATAAAAGGGTTTAGCTTCGTGACCGTATTAAACAGTCGCATGGCTGCAGTTGCCCTGGTGAGGTTCCCGGTAAACAACGCCTGCGCTGCCGATGCCAGGATAACAGATCCTTTCTGTGCCACATCCCAGAATACTTTCAATTTTGCCATAACAGCATAAGCGGCTAAAGCTGCGGTTAGCGGTATCAGGATGGCCCTGTATTCAATGGCGATTTTCAACAGTTCGGTGCCAGATGTGATCCCTCTTGTGATTAGCGGTGCAATTTTTTCACCAAATTCGAGGTAAAGATTATTGATTCCGTTTTGCGCCTGTGCCCTTCTTGCAGCCTCATTGTCGGTGTTTTTTGCTGCCTGTTCAATTGCGATGTTTGATCCTGTAACTGCCCTGGTATATTCATCCATTTTGCCTCGGTTCAGTACTAATAGTTCACCCATTTTAGAATGCTCTTTCAGGAAAATGTCCGTTGCAGATTCGCCTGAAGCATATCTTTTTTCAAGTTGATCGAGAGCAGTATTCAGATCAAACACCCCGTTCACATAACCAATTTGCTTTTGCTTCATCGTGAGCAAAACCTTATCGAAACTATTACCGGCCTCCGATGCTTGTTTGTAAAATGGTGCAATGGATTCAATGGCACCTGCCCATTGCTCAAGCGGAATTTTCATCAGGTTCGCTGTCGTTCCCGATTTCTCCATAGCTTCGGTCAAATAGGGTATTTCTCCCGCGCCAACCATTGACCCTGCAGCTAAAACATTGATAATACGTCTGCTTTGATCAGCAGCCATATCGAACTGATTTAGTGTCATGGTTAAACCTTCAACAGCAGGTTGAAGCTCACTTTTTGCAGCTGCTGAAAGTATAATAGCTTCCTGAGAAACACTTGCCAAATCTTCTTTTACTTTTAATAACTCAGGTCGCTGACTACCAACCTTTGTATAAGCATCCACGATAGATTCTGCTGATTGTGTGATGCGAACATTACCTTCAACCGTTGAAACTGAAGTTTCTTTTGCTTTTTTGCTAAGCCAATCAAGTTGTTCGCCTTCCAACCCGGTTAATGCAGAAAGATTATCAACGCGCTCTTCGAATTTTACATACGACTGATCAGCCGTGGAAAATATGTTTTTCAATCCCAAAGCAATAGCTGCCAATCCAAAGGCGGGTAATAATTGTGCAGCTGTATCTCTCAGTTTGCCCAATATCCCTGTTTGCTTAGTGGCAACACCCGATATCCCACTCAATTCGGCACGCAATAGTCCCAGGTCTTTTTGTTTGGCTGCATACTCTTCAGTCCCGCGTGTCATTCCTTTCATCTGGGCAATCACCGCCTTCTGTGCTTTTTCCAGATCTTTCCAGCTTACCTTATTGATATTCATTAATACACTCTGCACATCAAACGATTCCTTTGTAACGCTTTTTTGAACAGACTCCACCCGGCTTAATTCATTTCTAAGCTTATTGAATTTCACATTGTCACCTGCCTCCAGTGCGTCGTTGAGATCTTTTCTGAGATCCTTCGCTTTATCTGCCAGTGCTCCCAATGCAGCTTCAGCCTGTTTGCCATCGAGATAGACGGTTGTCCTTGCAGTTTCATTTTGTGCCATCGTCGGTAATATTTGTGATGATTGTTAATTGGGCTTTGTATTCATATTTACTTCGCAGGATTACGCCGAGCTGTTTTACCTGGCCAAAAAACACTTTCGAATACCAGGGCTTTTTCTTTCTGGTTCCCGATCCGGCTTCACCTGCAGTTACACCGGTTCCGACTCCCATATCACTGAACTTGCCATAGTAGTTAAATGCAAATTCAATCTTATCGGGGTCTCCATTTGCCTGTGTGAAAACATGGATGGCGAAGCTTTTGTAAAGATCACCAGTGTTGTGTATGCGAAGTCTGACAATCTTATTTTCCCAGCGCTCTACTACGATCTTTGCCCAGGCTTCAACGGTGAGTGAAAGGTTCGTATTATCGGCCATCTGTTAGATTTCAAAGTTTTCGTTTTTCACGATGAACGAAAATGAGTAGCCATAATATCCGTTGCCAATGGGTCCGAGTTTCGCGAAGTCGATCCTGCTCCGGTCGAATCCAAAAGCGATATCGCCAAATTCGCCGGCATCTTTTCCAAGTTGACTGAAGAATTTCTTTCCCAGGGAAAAGGTTACTTCCTGTGCGCGTCTCCGATCGGCACTATCGTTCAGTTTTGCCTTATCGAAAAAGTAAACGGTATTGTATTCGTTTGCAAAGTTTCCATTCTCCAGGTCAAGATATCCATCGGCGCTATCTTCAACTACCAGAACAGGTGTTGCCGGGCTGCGAAGGTTTTGCAACATCCCTTCCATTTCGGCCAGTCCGGAGCAGGCATATATTGCTTTTATTTCGGGCAATTGTGAAGCTCTGCTTTTAGCGTATTCAAGTGCGTCAAACATGACTTTGCTGATTTTCAAGTTTCTGATTCAGTTCATAGAATACCTCATGCACATGTGTGTGAAGGATCTGTTTATTTCGCGTTACATCACCATTGTTCAGCGAGGTAAACAACCGTAGGATGTGCTCATCGGGTGATGGTGCCGAAGTTTCGCCGGTGGTACCATCTCCAAACATGTAGGGATACTTATCGATGATCCATTTTTTTAATCCAGAGAACCAGATATACACAGCTGTTTTCGCGTGATTGGGAACCGAGCGCAGGATATTGACATACATCTTGTATTTGCGTTCATTCCATTTTTCACCAGGCTTCCGGTAGAATACGGCTATCAATTGATTCAGATCATCTACCCTTTTACTTGCTGAATAATTTGCATAGAGCTGATCAGCCAACAGGTATTCTTCGAGTGTGACACCAAACAACCTGGAATCAACTGGCGATAGTCCTCCGAGTTTTTCTGGCAGGCGACAGAGACCAACACTATCAATCAGCCAACGCAATTCATCCAGCAGGCTTTTCATTTCGTCAGCTGACAGCGAAAAGACTTCGCCGGCAGGATCCAGAAATTCAAAAAGCAATTCACCATCACCAGTTTCTAAACCATGTTTTACAGGTTCAATACCAGTGAAGGTGATCATACATCTGGTCAAAAATTCAGCTTCTGATAGTTGATCTTCGAACAATTTCGATACAAACAGGAGTTGCTCCGGTGTGATATCGTGCCATCCGGACGGGGCATGTAAATGTATTTCTCTCATAATCCTGCGAAGAATAAAGGTGAATCAGCATTGTTGATGGCTGTAACTTTTTGCGCTGCAAGCCAATTAATATAGATTTCGCTATCGCGGAACAATGGATATTTATCGGGTGAAGCATAAAGCAACCTTCGGACCCGCGAGAGGTACGACTGTGCGGTTTCTTCCTGATGCATCGTGAAATTGGCGAATGCAAACCGGAGGTGCTCGAGTATCGTTTTATTATCTGGAGTAAGATCTCCATCGCGCAGCTGCTCTACTACCTGATCGGATAATTCCTGACTGATCACCGGGGCTATCTTCAGGTTAATGGCGTTCAGCATTTCGGGCTTAAGCGCCATAAATTCACGACGGCTTCCGGGGTAAACCACATAACGCCGGAATTCTTTTACGGTTGTGAGATAGAGATTTGAAAGCAGGGTATAGGCGGGACTTCCTTTCCACTCATCGTGATAATCGACCGTTTCTTCAAGGTACTCAAGTAACGACTCGACCGCTTCATCCAGTTTCCGGTAGGTTGCAGATTGCAGCGCTGCAACTCGTGCCTGTGATGCCGGTGCAAGATTGGGATTACTCACCACTGCAAAACCTGATTCGTTTTCTACGAGGTCAAAAAACGGGATCCCATCGCCATATGCTTTATTGGCGACAATTGCCCTGGCATAGTTCAACAACGCTTCGTCCTCCTCGCTGATGATAAGAAAAAGTTCTTTTCCGGTGATCTCCTTTATTAGCCAGGCTTCAGCATCGGCAATGTATTTTTCATACTTTGCGAAGTCAGCCGAAACGATTGTGGGGATATACTGTTTTAAAACATCAATACTGCCAATGATTACCATAGCCTATTTATTTACAGCAGTTTCCTGCCCGGTTTTATTTTTATCGAGAGTTGTGAAAACAGGTTCTGGAATTGCAAAAACAATATCCTTATCCCATTTATTATAGAGCTTTATCAGCTCAAGCGGTTTCAACAGCCGATCTCTGAAGGGTTTCATCAGTGCTTGTTTAATCTGGAAGAGTTCCCGTTTATCGGTACCCGATTGGCTCCCGGAATTCTTCCCTGGTACTGATCCGATCAATGAAGGATGAACACCCATCGCATAACTGATGATATTGCTCACCTCCTCCGAATCTTCGAGGTATTCACCACCGGCAATCTCTGTTTTGAGCGGAACGATCTCGATGTATTTTTCTTCGGTGGAACTGGTGCCGGAAGCAATGAGTTTTTTCAAGGCCACAATTCCTTTCCCGGCATTCTTCTCACCGGCAAGGAAGTCACGAAAGCGGCCATACTCCAGGGCTTTTCTTGCTTTCATCGCTTCGACATTGGAAGTGTCGATGCCTTCATCTTTAAATATTTCAGTAAAATACTTATCAGACAGGTAAATGATATACTTTAATGCCAGCTGATTCTTTAGCAGTGCCTTCTTAAATTCGGGGATCATCATCAGGAAGTCGTACCATCCGGACAGAAATATACTCCACCAGTACGGATCCTGATAATAGGTTTTGCCTGGAGTCGGGAAGTTGACCGGAACAATAAAACGCAGCTGGGAGTAACTGCCGGTACTTATCCTTGATACAAGATCCTGGTATGGGTTATAATTATTGAGAACATCTGACTCAGCAATCGTCGCTTTATTCGCTCCATCGTTCCACTTTGCAGAATAGTAGTGCTTTGTGATACAACCTTTTTTAGGATCCATAACACCCCACCTGGAGAATGCTGCCTCCTTACTCCGGAGTGAAACGATTTTACGCTTATCACCGCTCAGAATGATCTCCGGAAATACATTGTAAAAGTGATGCATGTCGGAGAGTTGTTCCAGGAAGAAACCGTTGATATCGTTTTGTGCAAAGAAATCAACCACTTCGCCTTCATAGATCTCCTCATAACATACCAGTTTCTTCCCCTCAAGAATCCTGCGCATGGGTTTGATACCCTGTCCGTAACCAGATTGTATATTAAACAACAGATTCGATTGTACAATTTCGCTCTTTTTGGCTTTCTCAATAATGAGCTGTGGCATATCGTTGGTTGATCCCCAGGGAGAAATTGTATAGCCATCAACCGATACTGGCTTCAGGTCTGTTGCTTCTGAAAACATTTCACGGCTCGATTCCATCGCTATGATAGCCTTCGCTTCAGGGAGGTAGGTAAAACCACCAATCTCTATAAAATTATCACTCATAGCGTAACCTCCTCTCCATTGAATTCGATAACCGAAAGCCGGCGCACTTTACGGATCTCTTCACTGTCGCAAAACTTCAGGTTCATTGTCCGGCCCGTAGCGTGGAACGAAGTGCAGATACAGCGCGGACCATGGATAATGGCACCGCTCTTCTCAACGAACTTGATTGAGAATTCGCCGAGTTCTACTACCTTGTGTAATTGTGAAATGTGCAGCATAGCTTATCTTTTTTTATTGCAAGATAAACCGTTCGCACAGCGGGTTAAAGGACAATGCAGAGAGGTTGCTTCGCTTCGCTCGCAATGACAACATTGCTGCGCTCGCAATGACAGGGCGAAAAAAACCCGCCTTTTGGGGAGACGGGTTTAGTGAAATATGCAAAAATAAAGAACAGGTATTAATCAATTTCGTTTGTGTCAATAAAATATCCCCAACAGGTGAACTCATCACCATGGAACATCTTCAGATAGTTTTCGCAATCATCAAACCCCGTCATCAATTTTTCATCTTTATTGTCACGAATGAAATGAATATTGTCAAAGTTCATCTTTGCCTGTTCACAGATACGGCGAACTTTGGCCTGTAGTGGTTCTGATAATTCACTGGCCTTTAATTCTTTTACGGTTTGTAAGTCTATTGTATTCATGGTTATACGGATTTATGGTTTCATTAAATCTTTAAGACTACGGTTAAAAACGTTTATGTATTTAATTGTATCGAGGACTTCGGTTATCTGCTTATCAGTGCACCATTCAGTGTATAGAATCAATTGTGATATAGCATTGTTTATTTCATCACGAGTCTCTTTAATGAGATCGTTATCACCATTCTGCATTGAATCTAAAAAGGCAATTGCCTCCTCTGTGAGAACCACACCATTGATTATTGTAGCTGTTTTTGATTCGCTTTGTGATTTTCTCATGGCTTTCTTAAATTGTTTACGTTATCGCGGTGATGGCTTAGGTTATTCATGATCAGAATGATTTTCCCATTATCGGGATTATCCAGATCATCAAGGCAACTGGCAAGGAAGCAAACCGCATCGGCAATATCAACACGCATGGCGTCAAGATCTTCATTGTCTTTCTTCTGAAGGTTTTGCAATTGGGTAATAGCATCCATGGTAAGGGTAACACCTTCAATCTCTACCGACATGCTTGGTTTTGTTCCTGAATTTTTCATATTTTTGTGGTGTTGAATTTTTAATGAGTTGAAAATTTAAACTTGCCCCCGGTTAGTGTTGATAGCACTGCCGGGGGTTTTTGATTTATCGATATTTCTGATCAAAGTGGATACATCCAAAGTTTTCACCTACTTCAGCAAAATAAGGGTGCAGATCGTCCTCGGAACAATCAGTTATGGTACTATTATTGGAAATTAATCTCTCTATTCCCATTATCATACATATACCTTTGTGTTCGCCTTCCTGATTGTTATAGTGACCACATTCTTTGCAAGTATTCATTGCTTTTCTTCCTTTCCTTTTTGTGAAAATAAATCTTCCATTGTCTCCCTGAATTTGTTCTTTGTGGCGTTACTTCTCCGACTTTTCGCATTGATCAATTTCTGATCAATTAACAGATATTCCAGAAAGTCAGGATCCCGTTTTGCAAGTTGGGTTTTTAAATCATCTTGTTTCGCTTTTAATATTACGGTTTCGCTTATGGACTCTTGAATTTCTTGGGCAAATCCAGAAATAAGTTGATCAATGGTTATATATACCCAAACTTCAAACTTTGGACTTAACCATGCAGCAAACTTTAAAGCCAAAACACGGTGCATCCAAGTGCCAGATTTTTGACTAGAAACTATCAAGTCGTCTCGTTTTTCAACAATTAAATAACGGGAATTCCCGTTATTTAAACACTCTAAAATGAAATCTTCAGTGTTCTGGCTTGCTAAAAAATCACTCATTCTTTTGTTTGGAAACGCACTCATCATTTCGGTTGCATTTACCATCATGTTTTTTCCTTGACGGAGATCAAACTCGATCTCAACATCACCAAAATTAAATTTTTGAATATTCATACTTTGAAGTATTAATTAATAATGGCACAAATGTACATTATAAAACAATACAATGTATCACAAAATAATTTATTTTTTTAATTATTTTGCATATCTTTGCAATCAAACATTTTATAATGAAAGAAAATATATCATTACGTCTGGACTCAGAGCTTATTGAGTTTCTTAAAAGAGAAGCAAAGGATGATTTTAGGAATGTAAATAACTACATTGAAATGATCCTGTTAAAGCACATGCAAGAAAAGCAATCAACAGAAAAACCCGGCGAATGACCGGGTTTTTTATTGGATACAACTATGGTGATCAGCCCCACAGTTGCCTTGGTGAGCAAGGTGACTGAAGTTAAATAATAAACGGGAATTCCCGTTTATTCTAACCACTATAAACGCGGAATTCCGCGTATTCAAACCGGAGATTGCCGGAATGAAATAACCCACATATGGGTTATTCTTTTTAAAAACGCTTGTATATATAGCGTATTTGTTATATATTTGTAATCTAATAATCCAAATAGAATATGAAATGGTCGGAATTAAAACGCAAGGCAATGAAGAAGGGGTGGTACTTAATAAGAAATGGCAAAGAGCATGACATTTACGGGCACCCGGATACGAGTAATCAAATACAAATACCAAGGCACGATGCTCACGAAGTTAAAACAGGTCTTTACAATAAACTTAAAAAGCAAATAGGGTTGTAAAATCCTGTTTGCCAGATAAAAATAAAAGATAAACATGAAAACAACAGCATTAATCGAGAAGGGGAAAGATGGTACCTTCGGTGTATTTACACCAGACTTAGATCATACCATCATCGGCGAAGGCAATACAGTTGCTGAATCGAAAACCGATTTCGAAAACTCTGTAAAGGAAATGCTTGCATCGTATTCCGAACGCGGAATAGAGATGCCAGCCGAATTGAATGGCGTCGAGTTTGAATATAAATATGATATCTCTTCGTTGTTCAATTATTACAATTTCATCAACGTCAGTAAGTTTGCACAGGTAGCAGGTATCAATGCCTCACTGATGCGCCAGTATAAGACGGGCAAACAATACATTTCCGAAAATCAGGTTTCTAAAATCGAAGAAGCCTTTCATAAAATGGCCAATGAGTTTGCAACTATCAAACTGATCTGATATTAGATTGTTCTATATAACAGAAAACCCCGGCGCATGACCGGGGTTTTCTGTTTTAAATACCTGTGTTTGAAGGTTTATTTTCGCTTTATCGCAAAGCCTGAAATGATATATCCATTAATACTAGTCGGGTTCGAGATGCCTAAATAGGGAAAGGCGCTTGGTTTAACTTCAAAATTAACCAGCGCATCGGCACCCATCTTTTTACATTGTTCATACATCCCTCCCAAAACTTCCTGTAATGAAATATAATTAACCTTCCATTCTTTCAGAAAAATAACAGCTGATGCTCCAGTGGTTTTCCCAAATTCGGGATTCGGAATACTCGATGTCTTAACATACGTTGCACCTGGATAAACTTCGTAACGTACAATGCCAATCGAATTATATTCACCCATGTACTTTTCGGGAGTGATGAAAAACCCTTTTGCAGTGTATGTTGTGAAATCAATCGAATTGAAGTTCTTAATTTCAGCAATTTCCTGAAGTTCATCAAGCTTTGCTATTTTAAACGCAGTGGTACAACCCGATAAGAGAACAATAATAAATACGTAAAACAGTAGTTTTTTCATTTTGTTGATTTTAAGTTTATCCCACAAACTTAACAAAAAACTTTTACAGGTCAAAACCAAAACCCGACTGTAATTACCAGGCAACCGCCAGCAATTTCCATCCGTCAAAATACGTTTTTCCCGGTATCACGGCATTCCGGTGAATAAAATGCTATTTGTCTAATATTCTGTTATGTAGTATTGACAAACACCCCGTTTTTTCCCCCTTTCAGACGGAAGACCCCGCCCCGCCCTGTCCGGATATGTCATTACTTTATACATAATATTACGGTATATGCCTGGCTGCTTATGATTATTGTATGTCGATTACATCGTGCAAATGATCGCAAACAAGCATGTAATTACATGGTTGATGTAATCACATGATGATTGTTACGTATGTATAAGGGATTGATTACTTAGCTATTGTATCCATGAGCTGCCAAGCCCGCCACCTACACTACCTTTGACAGGGTAGAGCATCATGCCTATCATCAATGTATCAAAGGCATCAGTACCATCGGTGCGATGTTCCAACAGGCTTTCCTCTGTCTCCTTGTTCTTCTCCTCAGACTTATCCTTCTGGAAGCCATACCTACCAATGCGTACACCTGCATGTTGCAGACCTAATACCAGGGCTTCATTGTTAGGCTGATTGATCTGTGGCATCAGGTACTTCTGTCCTTTGAATGCCTGGTCAAAGATCAGGTACTTTTCGTTGTGGCGTAATGGGTTGCCTATGTGCTGCCTGTTTACTGTCCATCTGTTCTTCTCGAACTGTGAGCAGATAACAGATGCAAAATCTTCATCACTTACTGCATAGTTGCTGCCCAGCGCTGTATTGTCATAGTAATAGACCACCTCTTTCGAGTGATGGAAACGATAGTACTTACAGAAGTCATCTACTACCTCACGTAATTTACGCTCATACTTCACATAGAATGATTTGATTACTTTAACCTTCGACCATGATGGCTGTCCACATACGAGCCAATTGATATCAGAGTTATAATCGAATGCAACCCTGATAGGGTCATCCAGATCTAAGTCTCCATCCTGCCGGCAGTCGGGTTCTTTGATCTTATCCAGATCATAATCAAGATTAAGCAGGTATGAGTTATCGTATGCAGAATACATATGCCTGGTCTCTGATAATGCGGGATAAAACCCGTCCTTCAGCTTCCCAGGGCGAATGCAAAGAATAGAAGTTTGGAATACAAGGGGAGGGAGATCCCGCTTCATTTGCTGGATATACTTCTTTCCCAATAGTTCAATATTTTCAATAGATGAACATTCACGGTAATAGACAGCGATGCTCCGGAACTGTGCGAGCTTCAGCTGATATTCCCTGATCATTCGCACAGTGTAGGTATTTTGTGTTTGTAATTTAAGTCTGAAGATCTCTCTTACCAGGGATTGAATCATATGGATTAACTCCGGGTCCATCTTATCAGCATAGTTCAGGAACCATGATCCTTTCTTGGTCGTTGGCATATCTGAGATAAACAGCATGCTATTTAACCAGGGACAACTGGCCCAATCTCCTTTAAATCCACCATTAGCCGGAAAAGTCTCATCCTTTAATTTATCGAAGTTCAGGAACTTTGCTTCATCACCCATTACGTACTGAAGCGTGAGTGAGTTGGATGATCCCGGAATATCCTGCGAAATCAAATATTGAACAGATCCGTTATACCAGGATACAACATGGTCAAAGGAAACCGGTTCCCGGACAGGTTTCTTAAAACCTGCTGATTCGGGCGGTTTTCTGCCAACAAAAAAATGAACATTACGACGAAAACCCATATCTTCGAGAGCGGTCAATGTTCCAGGGAGTGTCCGGGTAAGGATCTGCTGAAAAGTGGAACCGACAATAGCTCCTGCACTCCGGGGCATATACTGAAGATTTCGAAGTAACCATGGAGCTGCTATGCCGTGTGTTTTCCCGATTCTACGTCCCCCAACAAATACAGAAGTGTGAGCAGCTGTGTATCTAAATTCCAGTTGCGGATCGTTATAATAGATCTTTTTAGTTTCAATCGTTTCGCTCATGATCTACCTCCTCATAGCCAATATCTTCAATATCAATTTCACCTTTGTATTTTTCGTACATCTTTCGGATTTCCTCTTCTTTATTGGCAAGCGGTTTCACCTTCAGAACCGTCACATCGTTGGTTGGCTCAATTGATGTTGGAAGGATCTCTTCCCAGGGATATTCAGTTGCATCTTCTTTGTCCAGTCTGTTATATTTACCCAAAACGTTTGTAGCCAGAATTACCTTTTTCCAGTCGCCGGTTAATTTACATGCTGCAATGGCTTCTTTCAGGGTTTCATTGATCAGGTACCTCATCCACTCTTTGCTGGCATTGCGAACGTTCCCAAGTAAAACCCTGATATTGGCAATATCGCAATAAGCCTGTGTCGTTGATATTCCAAATTCATTAACCAGGTAATCGCGCAACTTGATGTCGGGAATAGACGGGTTTTCGAGTGATTGAGCATAGGCAGCCCGGTAACGCTTCAGCTGGTCACATTCAACCGGCGTAAGATGCTGCTGTTCGTCGAAATCGTTGAACAACACATCGTGAAACTTATCGAGATTGGGTTTTCGGCTCATTCAGGGTTTTAATAGCAAAAGAGCCGATAAGATAATTATCAGCTCTTTCGAATTTATCAGACAGGATATCAAACACATCGTGTGAATGTTAACCCAATTCAGTTTCGTCGATGACGCCATGTTTGGCCAGTTTAACCAGCGTTTCAAGACTGATATCCGCTTTCTTCGATCTCAGAAATGTTACCCTGGTACGAAGATCAAGTTTCATCTTTTCGTGCTTCTCATCTTTCAGCGTTTCCATTTTAGAGATATTGCGTGAAAGGTAGGTCCTGGCAGCATTGATCTGTTTATACTCTTCCTGCTCTCCGGTTGCTGCCACTAAATCATCAGCCGATATTTTCCCTGCAGCCCAGTCATCAATGATTTTCCAGTTGGCAGTGATACCATCATCAAGCGTGTCGATGATAGCCCGTTTTTCGGCCCGTTCCTCGTCGGTTTTAGCGAGCTTCATCTGTTCGTGGAGCGTACGCATGTTTTTATAACTGGCAGTGTTCTCGTCGTACAGCTTTTTAAGCTCTTCCGGAAGATCATCATACTGAACTTTGCCATCCTTGATGATCCGTACCTTCTGCTCTGCAGTGTCGATTACATTGCCGGCATCGGTAATTCCGTTTACTTTCTCCCCGGAAGATTTAACCATCTTCAAAATCGGACCTATCGGCATAACCGGAGCATCCTTCAGTGTGGGCCGGTCGCTGATCTTTTGAAGCTCATACGTCAGCTTCAATAAATCGTGTTTCCGTGCCAGGTATAACGCAAGTGCCCGGTTGTGCGAGAATCGTACAAACAAGACATAACCGGCTTCAAAATCCTTTGTTTCAGAATCCAGCCAATCTTTTATTTCTTCATGTGGTGTCATAATCACAGTTTTAAAAACAAAACCGGAGCGTTGGCCCCGGCTTTATTTTAATTGATAGTGTCTATACAGTGGGGGTAAATACGCCGGTTTCAATATCAAGTGAGCCTTCTGCTGTTACCAATGCACCGACATAATTCGGGAGCGGGGTAGTGGCAGGGGCTGTTACCTCGATGGTAATACCCTTTGCGGATCCGGGTGCATCGCCTGAATCGCCTTTTACAGTTACTTCAAGGTCATAGTTTTCGTCTCCAAGTACAATGTACCGTTTTTCACTTTCGTGAGGAAGGGGCACAATAAAAATGACATTTGAGTTGATAGCTGATTTCGCCAGGCTTTTGGCCTCGTTGCTGATATCAGGAAATTTGAATGTCCCTTTGTTGTTGAACATTTTACAATCCTTTTCTCCAATTGGTTCAAAATCAACTTTCCCTTTTCCCTGGGTTGTGTAGAGTCTATTCCACTTTTTACCTACTACAAGTCCAAAGTCACCTGCTAAGGTAACGTTATCAGTAGCAGTTAGCGGAGCGCCAATAATTTTAGGCCAGGTAATAATGAAGCTCTTGTCAATAAAGTAAACTTCAGTCTTGATGCCAGACGGGTTTATTTTCCCGGCTGGCCATAATAGATTTTCGAAGATCATATTTCAGAGATTAAACTGAGTATTTCATTACTTTCATAAACCTCTTGTCAAGAGTATCGAAACCAACACCATAATAGGCCATCATAAAGAACTGAACCATTTTTGGGTTGTCGCATTCGCGGATTTTAACATCCTCTTTGTCGCTGTCCTGATCGCAACCAACAAGCATATTGCCTGGAAGTGTAAAGATTAACTTATCAGTACCCTCCATATTGTCAAGAGGAACAAAGTTACATCTATTGTCAGATCCAATCAGCGTCCTTTGAGTAAAGTCGGTATTCCATGGAGCATGACCAAATTCATTAAAAAAACCATCTTCGTACATTTCAAGAACTGAATATGGAAGATAAAGATTTGGGCGTTGCTTTTTCAGCAAAGGATTTAATCCGCGCCATGCATCCTTTAATACATCTACAACATTAACGGAAGTAATAGCAGTCACCGATACATCGACATAGTTACCTTTTGCAGTAGTAAGTTCTCCTGCTGTGATTTTGGCAGCCAATTGAGTGGCCCAACCATTGAACAGATCGGCAGAGGTAGTGCCAACAGCATTACGTACTGCGGTGAAAGATGCATCGTATAATGCTTCACCAACTTTCTTTGCCATCTCTAAAGCAACCATTTTCGCGATTTCGCGCTCGGTAGGTTTTTTGTTGGTCATTTCGGTGTAGAGCGTACCAAGGATCACGTTCGGGTCGAACTCTTTAACCACATCACCCAGGAATGTTGACCATTCATAAGGAACGATGGTAGTGTTGTCCGTCGCATCTTTGGCAGTGCGGTAAGGTCTAAGCTGAGCATCGGTGTCTAATGTTCCACCGACTACTGTGCCCTGAATGCCTTGTCTAAGCGTCATGTATTGAAGCATGTCGCTTAATACAGCTACCGGCATGGTAAGAAGTTCCTTCCTAAACTGTTTGCCGGCGTCGATTAATGCTTGATTGATATTTATCATTGCTCAAAAAAATTAAGATTTCTTTAAATGTTCCTGGCATGCACTTAAGCGGTCCCAGAAGGTTGTTTCACCTGATGCGCCTTTATCGGTGTCCACAATTACTTTTGCAGTTCCGGCACCGGCAGCGCCTTCGAGTTCAGCCACGCGGGCTTCGAGTTCCTGAACACGGCCATTAGCCGTTCCAAGTTCGGTCGTGCGCTCAGTAAGATGGTTTCGCTCTGCCTCTGCACTCTCAAGTGCAGTCTCAACAGCCAAAGCCATCTGATCAGTGAGCGCGATGGTGCCGTCAGCGCTCTCAAACGCTTCGACACCGGCTACTGTAGCAAGTCTTTTGTAACTCATATTTAAAATTTTGGGGGTATTTACTGAAGCGGAAGGTGCTGAAGCAAGTGAGGCAGCACGCTGGACGGCAAAATCGAGGTTTCCGATTGAATCGACAAACGATCCGATTGCGTCCTGGGCAAAATAAACCTTGCCGGTACAATGAGCATCGGTTATTCCCGGACGGTTGCCCTGGACTGTAGCAATAAACTTTTGTGCCAGCGGACCTAGTACTGTGTTTTTGTACTCCTCGTAATTACCGGCACGAAGATCTTCAAAGGTTTTTGTTTTGTCGGTTGACTGGGGAGCTGTGACAGTATGAAATTTCACACCCTTTGCTTCCCACATGGGCTGTGCATCGGCAAACGACATTAATACACCGATACTGCCAAGCTGTGCCGTTGAATTATTTGCAATTACCTCATTACAGCAACTTGCCAGCCAGTAAGCAGCTGAGCAAGCCATGTCTTCAACATAGGCAATAATTGGTTTTGAAATTCCTTTGATGATGTTTGCCAGTTCCTCTGTTCCGGATACTGTTCCACCAGGAGAATCGAGGCACAAAACTATTGCATCAATATCAGGATTTGAATCGGCACTCTGGATCCATCTGCCTACAGTTGCCATTCCTACTGGTCCGCAACTCTGATCATACTTGGTCAGACTTCCCTGAATGGGAATAATGCGAACGGTTTTGGTGGTACCCGATTTCGGATCGGCGTAAGCTGATGCCGATGGCTGCATTGGTTCAGATGCTTCAAATGCCATGTTCGGAGTGAACAGGCCGGCAATAAGCGGGCTCATCGTGTCGATGGCCAGGCTGTCGATTGCCCAGGGCTCGGAAAGAATAGATTTTATGAGCTGATAATTCAACATCTGAGTATCATTTTTTACAATGTTACTCTGGTGAATTGCCAATTTAAAGGACTTTTAATTTCAGGATATTAACGGACTCCCTTTAAATTTAAATGTAATTACCGCTTCATAACCGTTAAAGCCACCCGCTTTTCCATCGATGGTCCGGTTATACAATAACAGTGCTCCCAGTTTTGAGGAACCTATTTTGTGAACGCATCCGTTTGCATCGGTAGCCTGGTAAATGGCACGTCGCTGTGAGAGTGATAACATCAACCGGTCTTTTTCAGCATCACATTTGGGAATCCGGAACTGAAGTACGGCAGTATGAAGTACTCCCGCAAAGGATTTAGTTGTTTGCGCTGTCAGACTTGCCGAAAATCCGGTATAATCGATCGGCGTGAATAGTTCAACATTTGGAAAACGGAATTCTATTTTTATGATTACTGCGCTGTTCATTTTCTATCGGTTTTTCGATGATTATTGTTAACAATCTTGCAAAAAGTATCGGAACATTTATTTCGTGTGTAATATATTATTGGTATTCAAATATTTGACACTCTTTAAGGAGATCATTGAACCGTGTTTCTTCCACTTTACGCCGATATCGGTAGTCGATTTTCTTAATCATGTCGAAATTTGCGGAATTGTTCCGGTCATTCAGGCCCCGGAGAATCGCTTCGATGATTACCTTCTGCTGGTAGCCTTTTTCGTATCCTCTGTCAAAGCAGTTTTTAATCCAGTGTCTAAATTCGTATTCAATACCTTCCGTGATCTTCTGTTCTCCCCATCTGGAGACATGCAAAAAATGATACCGCAATGCAGTTTCATTAATATTATCCAGTGCCAAAATAAAGGTAATTGAATCGGCTTCGAAAGGCCGGACCATTGATCTGTCAAAGGCGATCACATTTGAGTGTATCAATTTTGCGATGTCGTGGTTTCGACGAAGGCGGATCTCTTTCTCATTGGGATCCGAATTAAAAACAAACCGGCAATAGGATTGCAGCAGCGGAGAAAGCGAGATGGTAATTGACGGACGTGTATTCATAGGAGTATAGGGTTTCACGGTTGATGAAAACCCTGTTTGTGGTGGGAACATGCGAAGATATGAAATTTTGCTTAAATAACAATAAAATAATATTTGTCTGGTGTTTTAGGATTATGAAAAATTGATACTGAAAAAACATACCCCATAGATTTTATCAAAAAATGGCTAAAATTTGTAACCGGCCCTGTTTTGCCCTTGCAACATTTTGATATACAGTGGTTACAAAGTTACAACTTGTTTTAGGGGTGTTTTGTAACCTATTGAAAAACAGTTAATTCAAAGGGGTGCAAAAACAGTGAAAGTTGTAACCGGAGCGGAAATTGGGAAAAACCGGAGGTGCTCTTCGGTTACAAATTCAAAAAGTTACAGTTTTTTTTTGAAGTTGTAACCAAGTTGTAACCCTGTAATTATTTGATTCTTCGTATATTATAAATAAAGTTACAGGTTACAAATATATATTGAAAATTTGGGGTTTAAGGGGGAAGGGCGACCCACCCAAACCAACTACTTTTCTAGTCCAAGTCTGTTTCGCTACATAATACCTGCTTGCGCACGCAATGATCATTCACGCGGTGTACCGGCCATGGCCGGTACGTATTAAAACAGCCTGACCCTTGCGGGATCAGGCTGGCTACATGATCGGATTGAATAGTGTTGGGTTAGTGGTACTGCCGACTAACTGCTTTCTTTACAGAGCCCCTCACAACCATATTTGCAGGGTTCGTTTGTTTTATAACAGATATCAACCTGCTTAATGGATATTGCAGGTATATCTACCTTTTTAATGTAATCTACTGGAAGGTCTGGAAGTCTACAGCCATTCTTTTCTTGCCAATCAATCATCTTAGCAGCGTGCTCTGCTACCATATTGGCCATCTTCTTATCACCACCACGATGAATTAGTTCTTCAGCCCAGAGTATCAAACATATCGGTGCCAACACATCTTTGGCCCTGAGTAGAAATACCGGTTCATCTTCTCCGATTTTTCCGGAAGGATCTTGAATCCTATTGTAATCTTTACGTGCGTGTAACATAGCTTTAAATTTAAATAGATTGTATTATATACTATTGGGTTATCTGTAGTTTTATAGGCGTTCAAATGGTCTCCAATGAGTTACTAACTGCATTTCGTCAGACCAGTCTTCGTTATACCTGAATATTTGTCCATCTTCCAGTTTAATCAGAAAGTCGGTGTTCGCCGGCATTGGATTATCCCTGTCGTTTACATCAATCCATCGCTGGGCCTCTCTTGCACCTAACTGCGCCCAATCAATGTAACAGGTAATGTCCATCCTTTTATGTGCCGGTAAGCTTTGATCTGATAGATAGCGACCAAATGCTACTTCTTCAATTGTTTTCATTGTCTGATATTTAATTTCGTTCTATGTATCTCCAACAGATTGGAATTGTATCGGACTCGAAAAAGTCTCCTTCATCAAGGTGGTACCATTTGGAGCTAATCTGATTGTAACAGAAGAGGTGTGGATAGTTAATCATAGGAACTTTTCCTAAAACAACTGTTCTGTGTTCTGGCAATTCTTCAGTTGGTAAAATCCATCTTTGAGCAAATTCAACACCATGTTTAAAAGCTTCAACATCTAAGATAAATTGAATTTCTTTCTCGTTGTTTCGAGTTTTAGAAAAATCACTTGCTGCTTGTTCAATTGTTTTCATTGTATTTATTGATTGTTAGATAAACGATTATATTCCGATTCCAGAATTTCAATTACATCAGCTGGGGCCGTATATTTTGCACCATCAGGGACGGATAATAAAACACAATCTTCCCCCCATACCAATCCAATACAACTAACCCATTGTAAACCACCATCACAACATATTGTCTGTGGTGCATTAAAATTGACTATTTCGTTTATTTCATCGTAACTGATTGTTGGAAGTTCATTGAATCTTTTGATCAGGCTGTTTAGGATCACTTTTGGATAGTAAATTTTTTGGTATTCTTCGCCTACCATTTTCCAGCCTTTCGGTTTTTCGTCAAACTCAATTGCTGCAATTCCTCCAAATGCAACGTTTTGACCTTTACAAAACCTTTTGCCTCCCAAACTTTTAACTAAAACTTCGGATTCTTTATTGGCTAAGCTGATTTTAACTCCTAATGCCATGAATTTTTCATAGGTTTCATTTCCTTCTGATACTTTGAATTTCATTTTTAAGTTGTTATGAGTTAATTATTCCTTGAAATTGCATCCTGATTTTGATTTGCACTTCATATCCTTTGTTTGCTGGTCACAATATCTATCGTGCAGGCATTCTGAAGGCTCTATCATCTCAACAACAGCAGCCATGAACATCATTTGGCCCATCGCATTATCCTGGTAAGTGTGCGTTTCGCTTATTTTAAGCAAGGCAGGTATTTCGTCAAGGTTATTCGCCTTCATTACTGCTGATAAAATATGAGTATAGGGCTTGAGCTTCTCCTGGTATTCATCTCTGAAGAACCTTTTAGCCGTGTCCCGGCATTGGTAAAGCCTTGCAGCCATTTTAATTGGGTTTTCCATAATTGGTTTCATTTGTATGACTTATGAAATTTTCGTCCGCAATTATTACAGTGCCCATAATGCTTTATATTAATAGGAGTCAAGCAATCGCAAAACTCAATGTTCAAAATAGCTTCAGCCACCCTTATTTTACGGTAAACCTTTACCGGGTATGACTCCATTTTTTCGGCTGCAGCGAAGTCTTCACCGATCGCCAGTGTATTCCCGTTTACATCGATCCATACCCATGCTTCAGCCTTATTTTTCTTATCTGGCAGGATGGCCGGAACCCGGTTGATCCATTCGCGCTTACTATTCAGCGCAAATAAAAATTCCACATTCAATGTTACTTTTTCCATAATACTTTGATTTATTGATTAAAATGGCATATCATCTTCCAATGAACTGCTTATGTCCGGTACAAATAAGCCATCATAGACTATTCCCTGAATCTGAGCGTAGACAGTTTTATTATCAACAGATTCTATTTTGCCAAATGGTCTAAAATATGCTTGTAAATAATTGCGCTTTTTACGCAAGTCGACAATAAAAGCAGAAAGCCACGAGTCGACCATTATCCCTTTATCCAGGTTTACAACTTTCATTTTCAAACCTATTTGTGCTCCCGGAATGGCTCTTAACAATTCTTCTGGAGGTGTCCAGAATTTACCTCCGTCTGTTGAAACCTGAATTTCAAATAAATTTTCCGTTTTATCAAAATCAGTTAATTCCCATCCTTTAGGCAGTAAAATTTCGAGCATTATCGAATTGCTGTCAATACATTTTACACCAGGGAGATTTGTAAACAATACGTTTTTCATTTTTTTAATTATTAATTATTGATTAAAATGGTAATCCGTTTAATTCCTCTCCAGTTGGGATTGTATCATCCTCCTCCATTGCCTGGGCGCTTAGTGTCGAGATAAAGAAACATTCGACTGCCTTATCATCGATCTTCTTGATGATGCGCCGGTCTTCGTTGGCATTGGTACCTGTGCAGACGTGTATCGGGTTCAGCGTGTAACCATGGTACTCGCACCATGCTCCCAAGGATGATTTGAACTGGTTTGATTTGTATTTGCTCGACTGTGACGTGCTCAGTGTTGTTTTGAAATTTTCGAATGCAGCTTCACGTTTGAAGAACACATTGAAATAACCGGCATTGTCCGGACAGACTGCAGGGCGCGGATCAGGAGGTATAACGAAATAGTGGTTTGCCCAGATAAAGAACTCTTCATCTTTCGATACTCCGCGCGTCATCAGTCTGCGCAACTGACGTTTCAACAGATTGTCCATTGGTGGTTGAATCTTGAAAAATCGCATCTGCAGCTGCACACAATAAGCCATGAAGTTGTAGAACTTGATCCATTCCTCTTCTGTGAAATCATCAAACAGTAACTTGCCAAACTTGAGGAGTGGTGAACGTGATTCCTTGTAGTCGTTAAACTTCGTCTTTTCGTGATAGTAGTCCGATGCTGCCCCGTTCAGGATACGTGCGATCGTTGAGCTGTCGACATTTTGCAACTCAAAATTCGAGCTTACAACCATCTTGCCTGAAGTATCGTAAGCAAGGATCTGTTTCGAGATGTGTTTGCTGTTCACTTCGCGGTTACCGGTGACCTGTGTATAGAAGAAATTGAAGTCTGCAAACTCATACAAGTCATCCACTTCGATGATGTTGTGAAACTTCGTGAAGCCATCGTAAAGGAATTCCGTTTTGTCGGTGATGTCCTTGCGCCTGGCACCAATATAGAAGCGTGGCCGGGTGTGCGAAAGTGCTGCACAAAGCAACGATTTTCCGGAGCGTCCGGATGACTGGCCAATCTGCGAGATCTTCATATCCTGGAGAAAAACAAGCCATGGTTTACCCGGATCTTTGTATTGAGAGGTCATATATCCCAATACAAACATCAGGTTGGCCAGCGACAGGTTTTGTTCTTTCGTTTCGGCATCGGTAAGCTTCGAATGATCTTCAATCTCTTTGCGCCAGTGGATGTGTGCAAGGTCGGTCAGAAACTTTGTGAAGATGAAACTATCATCATTAATGGTGACTTCGTAGCGGTCGAGCTCCGGGAAGTTGGCCAGTTCGATATTGCAGTTTTCGCGCTCTTCAGATGTTTTGGCGCCCTTCTGCTTTTCGAGAAGCAAGGCATAGTCCGGAGTAGGTTTCACCTCGATGGCCGGCTGTTTGATCAGCGTGATATTCTTATCGATCACATGGCTGATGATATCGGTCCCCAGTTCCAGTTTGCCCAGGATAAAATTGGGTACATCCTGGTGTTTGACCTTCTCAATCGAATCCTTTTGAATCTTTAGACTGCCATTATTAAAATGAAGGTACTCAGTTCGTTTATCGTGATTGATAAAATTAAGTGATGTCAATTCTTTTAACTCCTGCAGGTTATTTTCTGATATCTGGTTACTCGAATTGATTTTATCGAGGATGGCCACACCATCGATCAGGTTTTTGCTCCGGATCCAGTCTTTTGTAAATCGCTTGATGATCTTTTTGATATTATCCGGATTGATCAGGTCTACAACCTTTCCGTTGATGTGAGCATAGCAATATCCTGCTTTCCGGTGATACGGACTATCAGTCACATAAAAGCCGTGTGATTGAAGGAAATAGTAATAGTTTTCGAGCCCTATATTGTAATTGACAACCTTTTTACCTTTCACATCATCAATCGACTTCTTCCAAAACTTCATCGGAAAACTACTGGCCTTAATAGTGATAAAATTATTGATGGTGTCCTCCAGGTCGACACCTGAGATATTGATAAAATCCTTAATATCCTTGCAGGGATTTCCTCTCCAGTCTTTTTTAAACTTTAGCCATTCCGGAAGCTGGATCGTTACCAGGTCAATGTGACGGTGGGCAAATTTCATGGCCATTTCCTTGCCGGTTGCATCTAGATCCATAAGCTGGTAATGACGTTCACATAAACCATCGAGTGTTTCCCAGACATCCCGGGGAACTTCTGCAGACTCACTGTTTAGCCAGTACACATTAAATCCAAGGCTGGCCATGTTCAGCGCATCCGATTCTCCACTGCAGCGGATCAGGTCCTTTACCTTTGGTTTCTTCCACTCAGGACCTTTATATTCATACTCGCCGGTTTCAGGATTTACAAACTCATTATCCATCGACTGCAGCTGTTTAAGGCCAAAAATGTAATTGGTGGGTTTAGTGCCTACATACCCGAACCGGTATTTTTTATCAAGTTCGTGGGGTTTGTAGATCTTTTTGAAGCTTCCTTCATCGAGCAGGAAGATGGGAAAGTCATCTGTTGACTTGAAGATATGGACAATATCTTTTTTGTATTTTTCACTATAACCAACCATCTCATATTTCACAAGTGATTTCATATTATACCTGTCAACATGACCTAATTCCATATAACGGCCAATGCTTTTAAGATCAATTTCAGTGGGTTTGGGCTTGTATTCAAAGTTGTATTCACCTTTTTTGTCCTCGGGTCCGACTTCTCTCCAGGAGTATTCGGCCTTGTATGAAGGCCGTTTGAAATCGCTTCCTCCGACTTCGCGCCGAACGATCACTTCCTGGATAAAGCGCAGCGAATCGATGTAGATCAGGTTCTCGGCCCAGCCAACATAGCCAATAGCGCTCATGCCCGACATTTCGGACTGATTGCCAAAATCGGTAATTCGCCATGAACCCTTGTACCATGATACTTTGGCTGATGCTGTTTTTTCTGATTCCCTGCACTTTATAAAATGCTTTGTGTCACGAAAATCAACCCCGGGGAAGTAATGCTGAAAGATGGTCAAACCATGCTCCGTTGCATCAAGGATTTTATCTGCGTCAATATAGATCATAGTTTTTTCAGTAAAACGAAACGTACTTGGTTGGTTTGTTCAATCTCAGGATATTTGGCTTTCAGAACATGCGACAGCTTTGCAGCAGACAGACCATACGTCAACAGGCTGAATCCGTTCATTCTTGCGAAATCTTTCATTTCGAATTCCCAGGTATCCATGATTTGAACCTGTGTTTTATCATGTGTTTTCGGGTCCTGCAGTGTGATCACTTCGCCTTCAGCATCGAGTGATTTATAAAGCCATGTTGGCGGAACTGCGATCGCAAAATAATCCTGCTTTGGGATGCCGTGGTGTATAAGGTTTTTCATGGGATGGTTTTTAGATAAAGGGATTAAACAACTGGACTTCAGTTTCAGGATCTATCATCCATTGGTGGCAATTCGTATCGACAATCAGCATTTTACCGATATGTTCTTTAGGCTGGCTTCCACCCAAATCGGGAATAACGATACTGCTAGCTACGGTTCTGAATTTCCGTTGCCCTTTTAATTTAAACCCATCCCCTTCGGTTAATTTGTTTGCTTTCATTTGGCTTGTTTATCAAGTATTTCGTAGATAATGGTCTGCTTTGGGACGCTTAGCCGATTTATATCGTAATTATCTGCTATATAGTCTATTTCATCACGCGTCATATTGTGAAGTTCGATGATATCGTATTGCTTGTGAAAGGTTTTACTAATCTCATCCAACTGGTTAACAGCCTGTTTTAATTCAGGCATCCAAAGTTTAACTTTATAGGGTGCATCTTGCTTTGGTTCAATTTGAAATTCCATCATCTCAAGCGCGTTTCTGATTTCGAATAGCGCTTTTTTTAAGTCTTCCATGGTTTATCTGAATAAAGGGTTAATAATCTGAACACCATAATTATGCTTGGTTGCCAGCTCATTGATATAACGGTCTGTTTTGGCTGCTTCCACATCTTCCTGGTGCACATTGATAGTTTTCTGCGTTGTCTCCAGCTGCAGAGTGAATCCATGATCTTTCACTTTTTTGTTGCAGAAGTATTTCCGGTCGTAAGTATTGGCCATGTGGATCCGTTGGCCGTCTTCGAAAGGAAGGCCATAGGCTTTCTTAAACCAATTGACCATTTCGAGACCCGAAGCGAAACCATCGGCCTGAGCGAGCTTTTGAATTTCATCATTCGATAATTGCACATCATTCACAATTACTTCATAAAAAGTTGCAGCCGATTCCCGGATAGAAATATCTTCGGTTTTCCTGCAGGCGACTTCTCCCAGCTTCTGGCAATTTGTTGTCCGAAGTCCGGAGAACAGGTAAAGCTGATCACCTTTCCGGATGGGCCGTTTCCGTTTTGCCCTGATGGTGGTATACTTTGGTTTTACTCCCGTCCGCTTTGCGTAGTTCTTGTCGAGCATGGCCAAGATACCCGGTGCAAACTCTTTATTAAAATTTAGTGATGGCATGGCTATCCTGATTTATCTTATTGTGAATTCAGATTCGTTTAATTTGATAGATAAGAATTCTTCTGTTTTATGTTTGCAGTCTCCTGCAGAGTTACCCCCAATAGTTGTGGCGAGCAGTTTTCCCCCCAGCTGTTTAAATGTGAACGAGAATAACGCCTGGTATTTACGGTCCCTTACAATCGGGTTAATTATAACGTGCGTAAATTCTAATCCGGATTCTCGCGTGTAAGTTGATACTTCAATAACCCTGTCAAGTAAATAGCATCCTTTTAAAACATTCACCCATACAACGGCAGTATGTCGGTTAAGAATCGAAGCTTTATTCACTATTATAGCCTGGATTACTTTGTGCGAATCAAGTTCAATATAAACGATGCTCCTGATTGGGTGTATTTCATTAAATGTATCAATTTGAGTTTGTAATTGATCTTCGGTTTTTAGTTCCATTTTGTTTGATTATTAGTCTAGTATATAATTTTCTTTCTCAAGTAATTCCTTCATTCTCCTGTCACGTGCCGCTTTTGATACAAATGGCTTCTCGAAGGTTTTCCATTCACTGGTACCGGGACCTTTAAACTTGATCCGGATATTTGGCTGATCATCGCTCCGGAGGATTACGAGTCCTTTTGCGATTACTTTTTGTTGTGAGTTTGCGTCCATGGCTATTCTTTTGTTAGCAGCTGCAGCTGAAGTTTGGTAATACTGACGATTGTATTCACAGAGTTACAAATCTGCTTTGCCTGGGCAACATAGGTAGGATCCTTACGTACTTTATCAATATCTTCAAGCAATGCTTTCGATAAGCTGATGAGTGCTTCTTTGTTTTCGGTATAGATGGCCGGTTCTGTCCTGGGTGTATACTTTGCCGGCAGTGCTGCTTTCTCAAACGGTGGGTTTACTTTTAATTCAACGTATTCTTCAGAAGCAATGCTGGCAGGCTTGAAATTCTCAAGCCAAAGGTCGATCTGCTCTTCATTTTGCTTTTTGAAGATGGTTGGCGTATGGTCTAATTCGACAACTATTTCATATACACCACGTTTATTTTCGAACGATCGGATAACGGCGATCTGATCGCGATAGACAAGCTGTTCGCTGCTATCGATGAAGTTCTGAAGTTTAAGTAAGCTCATTGATTGTTCTCCTTGTTTTAATTTGACTTCTTTTTAATTCAATTAATTCCGGCATTTCGGCGATCGCTGGTCTTAGCTCCCTGTTTCTATGGGTTAATATATTTGTTATATACTTATCGTCAAGCGTGTCGCGACCGATGCACTTCTCCATGTGGTCAATCCGGTTTATCAGTTCCCAGTTATTTGGTTTGCAATCCAGTTTATTGTCGGTCAGGCATCTTAAAATCATACCGGCAGGTATCGGACCATTCACCTGCTCCCAGTTGAAAATCTGTAGGGGTATCCAATTATCAGGTGATATCCGGATATACTTTTCACTTTTAGCATTTTCATAAACCCGAAGGCTTATCGCTCCGTCTGACCTTGTATTGTGAGGAACGTGTCCTTTTGGAAAAAACGAGTTGCTGCATGTCCTCATCCTGATTTTAACTACCTGCTTAGAAGTACGTTTTAATTTCAGTAATTGCAATTTGGCATGTATCGAGTCGGCTGAACGATTGATTAATGCTCCAATTTCAGCATTCGACATTTCTGTGAAATTATCCCTGATAATTTTTTCATCTTCTGAAGTGTACCAATTCCAAACAGAAAGTTTAATTCCCTGCCGGCGAATAAGCTGATATACCTGGTGATGCTTCAGCTTTGCCTGATCGCATATTTCATTAATGCTTAGTGAATTGTAATTTTCCATTACGAAAGCCTTCTGTTGATCGGTTATTATAAACCCGATTCGGTTAAGTTTCATCCGCTTAACCCTTGCTTTTACAGTTGAGAGTTCTCTGTTCAGTTTTTTGGCACAAAAGAGATATCCTTTTTGAGGGTAATTATCTTTCAGGAATTGTTCATCCTGTGAGTTCCATTTGTTGTTCATGGGAATTCGTATCTGGAAGTATCTGGCCATTGACCGGAGTGGGCTACAAGCATCTGGATCTCCTCGGTGTTGTCTTCATCAAAAATGCGGTATCCATGATTCCTTGCATAATAATACTCCCGCATTGCACCTTCGCTTTCAACCCAATCCCTGAGCTGAATAATGCATGTTGCTTTTTCTTTGAGCACTCTCATGCAAAGCTCCATCGCTTCATCCCAGTTCCACGAATCAGGGATCCCAATGTTCAGCGGATTTATCACAGTGGAGACACCCATCATTTTGAGTTTTGCTTCAACGGCTGCAAACTTGAGTTTACAGGCCTCGGGATCCAGTCCGGTAATTTTGCCGGATACGTACATTTTCAATTCCATCTGTTTAAAAATTAAAAGATTGCGTATATGACACCTGCAAAAAAGATCACAACACTTGATACCAGGATAGGTCTGGCTGAATCGATTTCTTTTTGGGTTGGCCGTACCATGTCGAACGATTCCAGCCTTACACCTTGATTGGTACATTCGCCATGCTGATTCCAGGAAACTTGCATGAGGATGCCTGCAGGTGTTTTGATCGCGCCTAAAATTGTCGTTGGGTAGCCTCTCTTTAGGTCATCATAAAACATGTCGGATGATTCGAATGGGAGGTTGCATTTGAGTTTTGAGTTTTCGACCTCTTCTGTTGAGAAACGTGGGTCGAAGAATTCTCTGATAGTTTTTTTAATGCTCATAACGATAGTGGATTAAAATGTTAATAGTTGTTTACGACGAAACCTTTTAGCCACTCTATTCGTATATTTGAAACGTGAATGGCCAACGGCTATTTTGATATTTGATGTTTCTTGAACTGGAACTAAAATTTTGATTGCCCGAGGGCGAGATCTTGCCGGATCTCGCCCTTTTTTGGCAGTTGTTTCCCACCACAACAGGGGAACTAAAATTGAAAGAACGCCGGCTGCCCGCCGTGGGTAATATTTTGGGTGTCTTTGGGGGACGCTATATTAAATTCTTTGAATATGCATATGCCACAAGCTTCCTGTCAGGGGTAGTTTTACCCTTGATACCTGTTTTTGTGTACATGTTATTAATGTGATTGTGGACCGTACAACGGGAAATGAAAAGCTTTTCAGCAATCTCCTCCTCGCTCATTCCAATACAGAAAAGCCTTAATACCAACCTTTCACATTTGCTTAAATCGCTGTTGATCTTTGGAGTGCAAAATCCGAATTTGCAAACCTTTGTTGAACGTGCAGGGCAAAACACATTCTCAATCTTAAAATTAAAGTGCTCGTCAATATCAGGGATTCCATCTTTACAAGAGAAATTGCATGAAAGGAATTGTTTGACGCGCATCGCCACATCAGCCCTCATTCCTCCATGAAGTTTGACCAGCTGATCGTAGGTTTCAGGATATGTTTCCTTGATAGAATTATCGACCTTCAATAACCAGGATATTGGCATGTCTTTGACCGGAGACATCACTCCTGTGGACATATCTTCAACGACCAGGTATTTATTCTCGCTGTTCGTGTAAATCTCAAACATTGAGAAAGGATTTATTTGTAATGATGCTTTGGATCATCATGAGTTCTGCTGGGCGAAAATCTCCCTTCTTCATTCTAAGCGCAAATGTCCTTTCGGAACATTCAAGTTGCTTTACCACCTCGCGCTTAAAGAGCATCTTGACAGCATGATCCAGACCCTGATAATAGTCTGCTGGGTTCAATTTTTCTTCTGTGTTAATCTCGTTCATTGTTTATTGCTTTAAAGTGTGCTATATTTACCGGAGACACTGCAAATATATACAAGTATATGGGTTTATAACAAAAATACTTGTATTAAAATACTCAAATACTTGTTATTTATAATTGATCTTATTATGGAGCTTTCCCCCGTCAATGAAAGGATTAAATTGGTTTTTACGCAAACTGGTCTAACACAGAAGGAATTTGCTGAAAAGATTGGATGTAGACAGCAGGCAATAAGCAATGCAGTCAATAATAAAAATCAGCCAGGCCTTGAATTGATAACAAATATACTTGTCGTGTTTCCTGTTTTTAATACCGATTGGCTTGTATTGGGTAAGGGCGAGATGAAGAAAAGTGATATTCCAGCCTATAATACAGGAGAAGTATTGAAAAAAACTGATGATCCGGAGGTGAAAATCTTTAGCTGTAAAGACTGTATTGAGAAGGAAAAGCGAATCGACGAACTAACCAGGGATGTAAAAAGAGCTGAACATACAATTGGAATACAAGACAAATTAATAGTGGAGTATGAAACACAACTTGGAAAAAACGTCAAAGTATCCTGAGAGTGGTGCATAGTTGTCTTCGGATTTTTTGCATTTGGGTTTTTGAATTTATTGCAGATACTTAATACTATTATATATGGGATTCTTTTCGAAAAAACCAAAACTTAATTTACTGGACGTTCTTGAATTTGACTTAACTAAATATCCAGACGATTCCTTCATTATTGATAAAATTCATTCAACTGACGATCGGACTGTTTATTTTAACAATGAATTTGATAATAAATTTTTTGGACTGTTCACTGAACTGTCAATACTATGCTTTAATAACTCACCCGCTCGCAATTTTCTATTTAGATGTTCTACGCCGGAGTTCGATAAATATGATCTGCCTGATTTCATACAAAAAATATTCAATATTTATGGTAAAGACGACTATGGGAAAGGTCTTTATATTAGGCAGGATTCAGAGGATATTGAAGACAACCATTATTCAGGAAGGTTCTGGATGAACGAAAAATTGCCTTATACCTGTGTTCTTTCTTATGACGAAGAAGAAGGGTTATCATTTACAATATGGACAA
>Ga0209724_1000615_pt1 | contig 33781 bp, 26 predicted proteins | sample grotaG_FD_184143 | JGI IMG/M metagenome (GOLD analysis project Ga0209724, IMG submission 184143) | Glacier valley bacterial and archeal communities from Borup Fiord, Nunavut, Canada, to study Microbial Dark Matter (Phase II) -... | ecosystem: Environmental > Aquatic > Freshwater > Ice > Glacier ... | reverse complement strand
ATTTTTTATGGCTAAGGGACCGCGCACCGTTTACACCTGCGAAAAATGTGGCTTTGAGAGTATGAAGTGGCTAGGGCGTTGCACCGAGTGTGAGGCTTTTAATAGTTTCACTGAAACAATAAAAGTGCCGGAACGTGAGATGAGTACCAGCCGTTTTGCTGGCCCAAAAACCAATAGCACAACCCGCGCCGCTCTTAGCCAGAACCAACCCGAAAGCATCGCCCGGATGCAAACCGAAAATTTCAAGCGGCTGCCTGTGCCCATCAGCGAGTTCGAGCGGGTGATGGGCGGCGGGATTGTGCCGGGCTCGCTAACCCTGATAAGTGGCGACCCCGGTATCGGTAAATCCACGCTATTACTACAGGTGACGGCGGCATTGGCTGGCACGATTGGCAAGGTTTTGTATGTCTCGGCGGAGGAGTCAGCCAACCAGATTAAACTGCGGGCCTCCAGATTGGGGCTTGCCCCTGAGAATCTCTATCTACTCTCCGAAACCAACCTTAACCTGATTCTAGACCATATTGAAAATTTGAAACCCGCTCTGGTGGTAGTTGACTCAATCCAGACGGTTTACCTGACGCGCAAAGAACGACACGAAGAAGACGATATTGCGATGGGCTTTGGGGCAAACGGCTTTGATAGTTTAGGGTCAGAAATGACCTCGGCGGCGGGCAGCGTTACCCAGGTGCGGGAATGCGCAGCGACGCTCATGCGGTTGGCTAAAAAAAACAACCTGCCGATGTTCCTGGTGGGGCATGTCACCAAAGAAGGTAATATTGCGGGGCCGAGAGTATTGGAACATATGGTGGACTGCGTGTTATATCTGGAAGGTGACCGCTTTCATCAGTATCGCCTGTTGCGGGGAGTTAAAAATCGTTTTGGTTCAACTAACGAGGTAGGGGTTTTTGAAATGCGAGGCGAAGGTATGGTGGAAGTTACTAACCCATCCCAGGTATTTTTGGCGGAGAGAATGAAGAATGCCCCTGGCTCGGCGGTAGCAGTTACTATGGAAGGTACGCGCCCGATTCTAGTAGAAGTACAGGCATTGTGCAGTCAGTGTTATACCCAGATGCCCCGCCGCACCGCCAACGGGATTGATATGAACCGCCTGTTGATGCTCAACGCTGTTTTGAGTAAACGCTTTGGCGTACCGCTTGGCAATCAGGATGTCTACGTGAACGTGGTAGGGGGCTTGAAAATCAATGAACCCGCCGCCGACCTGAGTTTAGCCGCCGCCATTGTTTCTTCCTATCGGGAGTGCGAGATTGACCCGAACACGGTGCTAATTGGCGAGGTGGGTTTGTCGGGCGAAGTTCGGATGGTAAGTCAGCTAGAGCGACGGTTAGCCGAAGCCGCCAAACTTGGTTTCACGCGGGCTATTTACCCTAAATTCGCTACCAGTAACGGTAATGAGCTAAAATTGCCCAAAGGCTTCCAGGCATTTGGCGTTTCTAATATTGCCGAGGCTCTGGACAAAGCTCTGGTTGATAATGGAACTGGCAACCCCCGCCGCCGTCCCAAAGCTGAACCCGCCCCAGCGCCCAAACCAGCTGTAGCCAGCGATAATGCCCAATTTGATGAATATGGCAACGAGTTAAATAAATTAGACCAAATAGAAGATTATATGGAAGGATCGGATTTAGAGGAATTTTAAACCGCTTCTCCACAGCTATCCACAAATTGTGTGGAAAACCAGGGTCATTTGTTAATAACTCCTCGGACTTCAGGTAAATTATCCCACCAGGTGGGGGGCAAAAGGGCTAAATCTTCAGGTAAATCCAGGTCAAAAGCTAAACCGGGATTATGCTTGATTAGTAAACTTGCTCCCTCTTTAGCTAGAGCCATCCGGTGTTGCCTAAAACTGTTTTCCCCAAAAAAGTAATTATAATTAAGTCGGGTAGCAGGGTTTAATAATAAAGCGTTTGTGCCTTGCTCCAAAGTGTCTGGCACAATCACACAAGAATCGGGTAGTGCGGCAACTACGATTTCCTGCAACGCTTCTAGTGTCAGCAACGGCAGGTCAGTTGGCAAAATCAATAACATTTTCGCCGCTTTATTAGCTACACACCACCGCGCCGCTTGCCCTAATGCCAGATTTAACGAGGAATTATTATTGCCATTATCCTCAGCCAGATAATTTCCACCAAAAGTTTTTACTATTTCGTTTAAGTGACTATCGGGGCTGACTATCACAAAACCTTGTAATAACTCGGCCTCCTGAGCAGCCTTTAATATCGTCAAAGTGTGGGTCAGTAATCTCAAGGCCAGTTGCTGCCGTTGCCCAACTGTTAGAACGGGACTAAGGCGCGATTTAGCTTCGGCTAGAGTTTTTACCGGGACAATTGCCCAGCTATTTTTATGTGCGGCAAGAATTTCTGTCATAACAGGCCAGATTATAACATGCCGCCTGACTATCATTTTTAATAAGTGTGTTATCATGGTGTGACGAATATATAATCCAGTTACATAATTGTAGAGTCGGGTTTATAACCTGACCGGGTGGGTTTATAACCCACCTCTACGGTGGAGAACGGCTAATAATGTTAAAAGATTATTTGCAAAAAATCGAGAAACTCTCGACGATACAACTTGAGGGTTTAGTGGAACGCTACAGCAAAACTATTGCTGGGTTGCAGCGTAACCGTGACGATGCCCACATAGTCGCTCTAAGCACCCTCATAGAATATAACGATGGGGAAATTCAGAAAAAGAAGGCCGAGTTAGCGGTTCTTCAGCAAATTCTTACAAGTCGCCAAGACAAAAAATAAGGGTGAGTTTAGCACCCACCCTTACCGTACCTAATTGATTTTCCTACCCAAACTATCCTTCAGCTTTTTCGCTATTCTCAGCCTTCTGCACTTCTACATTAATAGCCCCAGACGCAAGTTGAGCAGCCTGTTCGCGCCACCTGTTACGATCTATACGGGCGGCATTTGTGCCAACCTTTTCGGCAATTTCTTCGGCTGAAAGTTCGGACATTGCCTTGAAAGTAGTAATACCAGCATCCTGCAACTTGCGATTAAAAACTGGCCCAATATCAATAATAACGGTAAAGTCGTCAGGCTGGTCAGTACTAGCTTCCGGGGTTTCCAACTCAGGTTGAGCCTGGGCCTCAACTACCGGGTCGGCTACCTGAACATCTGGGGTGACGGTTTCTGAGGCACTCTGGCTGGGCGTGCTTTCGGTAGCCCGTCCATTAACCGAAATATGAGTCCCATTGGTCTCGCTGGATACAGCACCGGGGCGCGGGCCGTTTCGCCGGATTATCAGGGTAGTAGCGGGCTTGGGTTCAAGGGTGGCGGGTGGTTCTTCGATCTTGGGAGGCGGAATGGTAACAGCCTCGGGAGTTGGGGCTTGATTAAGTAAGTAACGCCGCAACAGGTAGGCAAACAGCACCCCCAAGCTAATCCCTAACAAAAATCCTATAATACGTTTCATCCTAAATAGTCTCCTCTTAAGCTAGTGCCGAATGCCAAGCTAAAAATCAGTTTTTAATTAACGCGGAGTCAAAGTAAGCCGGGAAAGATAAATCAAGGTATCACCCACTTCCCCTTTGCTATTAAGTAAACTGGCCCGCCGCGTATAAATATCCTGGGTAAGTTTTTCAAATTGTAACCTGACTCCATCAAAGGTTTTAGGGATAGTGGCAGGGCGTACATAAAAGTAGATAATAAAAGAATTTACCAGCAATTTATTTTTATTATACTGTTGCCACTTGCCGCCCTTTACCAATTTATCAGTATAATAGGTAGTTAGCTCATCGGTTGATTTTTTGGATAGGTAAATTTCGGTGTTTGTATTAGAGGCGGCGTAGTTAGGCAGTACTGTTGAGAACATGGCCTCCGCCGCACTGGAATAAACCGCGTCTGGTGCTTTGTTCAGCAACAAAGTACCGACTGGTAGCGGAAAATCCCCAAAGGTTACAGTTTCTTTGTCAGTAACGGATTGAAAGCCCGGAACCCCCCCTGCGAAACTGAAGTAGATAATAGTAATAACCAGAATAATTCCTACGACTGGCGCAACGCCCACCAAAAATATACGTATTAGCTGTTGGCGAAGTTTCGCATAGGGGTCTTTGAAAACTGCCACCGGGACTTGATTAACAGGTCTAAGTGAGGGAGGCTGATTAGCCGCCGGAGACTGGGCAACCGGGTTATTGCCATTTTTATTTACAGACGATACCGCCTGGGATTGTAAGGGGGTCTTGTCATTGCCATAAGGTTGAGACATCTATAAGGCCCTTTTTTGCTAATAAATAAACTATCGCTCGGTGAGATAGTTCGGTGAGTAGCCAATAATGTACCGATCCGACCTTATTATAACATTTTCTGGCAAATTAAAGTAGCCCCAAAACTCCTACAATTTGTCCAGCCGTGTTTCACGTGGAACATGTTAGTTGTTAGTTGTTTGAAAAGACTCGTTCGTAGCTGTTATCTTGTTAGTATTTGAGGCTCTTCACAAGCTTAGAGTAACCTGCCCTGAAGGTTGCGACGGGGAATGTTTCACGCGAAACATGTTCAACCTGAATCCCTGCCGTTTCACGTGAAACCAATCGCCACCAAAAGCGTTATATTAGTCGTTAATAAGAATACGGCTAACAATATTATAATTCAAAGATAGCCGATTAGTAAGGTTGGAAGTCCAACACGGTATGTTATAATTAAACCCGGAGCTACGTGACGTGACAAACCGTTCACTACGTTCTTAATTTTCGTCTTTGAAAGGAGCCCGTCGAGTGCCACACTCACCTTCATTTAAGGCAAGAACTATCCGTCTCACCCTACTTGCCATCATCCCATTATTGATTATGCAGTTCGCCCTGAACCTTTTCTCTACCCCTACCAGTGTCTACGCCCAAACCTTCCAACCACCCGCCAACCCGTATGGGGTTAATACTTTTTTAGAAAAAGAAGTAGAGGATTGGAAAAAAGAGCGTACCTTCCAAATGATTCAGGAAGCGGGAGTGGGCTGGATTAAGCAGCACTTCCCCTGGGAGGAAATAGAAACCAAAAAGGGCTATTTCACCGATGATAAGTTTAACAAGTCGAGCTGGCAAAAATTTGACCAGATTGTAGATTTAGCCGCTCGCTACAAAGTTAACATCGTAGCCCGCCTTGACCGTACCCCTCTTTGGGCGCAACCTGCCAACAACAATCCTCAGCAAATCCCCGCCAAGTTTCAGGATTACGCTGATTTTGTCAAAGCCTTCGTCACCCATTACAAAGGAAAAATTAATTACATCCAAATCTGGAACGAGCCTAACCTCGGTTCGGAATGGAATGGCACGGTGGATGCCAAACGCTATGTTGAGTTACTCAAACTGGCCTCCGAAGCCGCTAAGAGTATAGACCCCAACATCAAAATTATGACTGCTCCTCTGGCTATGAATATCGAGAAAGGCCCCACCAACCTGAACGAGCTTGATTTCTTACGTCAGATGTATACCAATGGGGCAAAACCTTATTTTGATATAGTCGCGGCTAATGGCTACGGGCTGGACTATACTCCCGAAGATGCCCCCACCGAACAAAAGCTTAACTTCCGACGGGTGGAGCTACTTCGCAAAATAATGGAGCAAAATGGCGATAATAACAAACAGGTTTGGTTCAACGAGTATGGTTGGAACGCTTCGCCGGAAAACTTCCCCAAAGACAAGCTAATCTGGCGACGAGTGACCGAGCAACAACAGGCCGATTATACCGTGCGTGGTATTGAATATGCCCGCAAAAATTATCCCTGGGCGGGGGTATTGTTTGTCTGGTATTTCCGGCAGGTGGGCGATATTGATGCCAGCCGCAGTGATTATTATTTCCAAATGGTTACAACTGACTTCAAGCCCAAGCCGGTTTATGATGCGGTAAAAAAGAATGCGCTGACTTTTCTAGCGCAACAGGGACAACCAACCCCGGTTCCCCAAACTCCGGCCCAAGCACCAACTACTACCGCAGTGGCAGCCGCAACTACCACCGCGCCCAAGCCAACCACTGTGGCAGGAGCAACTACAGTGACGCAGGCTCAGGCTACCACCCGTCCAAACAACACTCCCGCTACTACTGTAGCCTCGGTCTCTACTCCCAGCACCACCGGGAATAGTAGCGATAATGGGGGAGGGGGTGGCCTAATCTTCATTATCATTGGCGGCGTGCTAGTATTAGCGGCTGGTGGTGGTGTAGGTTACTATATGCTCCAAAATCGAAACAGGCGATAAAAACTCTGGTAACAGGGCGGGACATAAGCGATTATGCCCGCCCTGCTACTTTTTCAAGCAATTTTTCGGGAAGTAAAACTTATGATTGAAGCAGTACAACTTACTAAAACTTTTGGCGATTTTACAGCCGTTAAAGATGTTTCCTTTAACGTTGGTTCGGGCAAAGTTATGGCTTTACTTGGTCATAACGGTGCAGGTAAAACCACTACCACCCGTATGTTAACCGCGACTCTAGCCCCGACTTTCGGTTATGCCCGGATTGCCGGATATGACACCGTAAAAAATCCCCAGGAAGTCCGCAAAACCATCGGGCATTTGACCGAATTACCCGGCCTCTACAACCGAATGCGAATTGAGGAATATCTTGATTTTTTTGGCGAGGTTTATTACGTCCCCAAAAATATCCGCAAAGGGCGAGCCGAAGAAATGCTCAAACAATTCGACCTCTGGGAGACCCGCCAGCTAAAAATGGGTGAATATTCCAAAGGGATGCGTCAGAAGGCCGCCCTTATCCGCGCCCTCATTCATGAACCTAAAGTTTTGTTTCTGGACGAGCCCACCAGTGCAATGGACCCCCACAGCGCGAAAATGGTGCGGGATGCTATTAGTCAGCTAAAACAGGAAAACCGGGCAATTATTCTATGTACCCATAATTTGTTTGAAGCGGAAGCCCTCGCCGATTATATTACCATTATTCGCAAGGGCGAGATTGTAATAGAAGGGACGAGCGAACAACTTAAACGCAAGTTGCTTGGCACTCCGGCCTACACTGTCCAACTGGCCCAGGCTATTCCCACCGACGGTTTGCCTTTTGAGTTGGCGAATCTGGTAGAGCTTACCCAATTCGGCACTGATTGGTTTAACTTCACTACCGAAGAAGCCGATAAGGTTAACCCGATTCTTCTCCGCCGTTTGCTGGATAACGGCTTTGAGGTAGTGACCATCAGCCAGGTCTCACGTAGCCTCGAGTCGGTATACCTAAAAATTGCTGGAACTCCCCAGCAAAACAGCGACAGCCGCGACGAAATTGAGAACTCGTTAAACAAAGTTAAAAAATCGGGCAAAGGCTCGTCTGAGCGAGACCAACAAAATCAGGAACAGGTTTCAACCGAAGCTGAGGAGGTAATCCGCTAATGTTCAAGAACTTAATCCTCCGCACCACCCTTTTTGGTGGTGAGAAATCTTTTTCCCTCAAACGGGCTTTTATTGTTGCCCGCCGCGAGTTACGGGACGGCTTGCGCGATTGGCGGATTATGGCCCCCATCATCAGTCTTACCTTTATCGTCCCATTGTTGGTAGTTTTGGGTATCCGCCTGGGTAATGGCTTTCTGTCTCGGCTAGAACCCGGCACATTTGAAGGTCGGGTATTACCCTTTGCTACTCTCGCTATTGGTTTCTTCCCGATGTCTTTCTCGTTGGTGATTGCCCTGGAAGCCTTCGTGGGCGAAAAAGAGCGCAATAGTCTGGAAACATTGCTATCGGCTCCGCTCACCGACTCGGAACTTTTCACCGGGAAGTTTCTGGCGGCGGTTATCCCTACTATTCTTTCCAGTATTTATGGCACGATGGTTTTTGTATTAGGTATTTTGATTACGGGTGGCCCTTTGCCCGCCGAGCCAATTGCTATCGGCTTTTTTATGTTACTGGGCGCAGCCGAGGCTTTAGTAATGGTGGCGGCGGCAGTCATCGTCAGTAGCCAATCTACCAGCGTGCGAGCGGCTAACCTGCTGGCTAGTTTTGTAATTGTGCCAATGGCAATTGTGGTGCAAATTGAGGCGATTGTGGTTTTGACCGGGCAAACTGGTGGGTTATTCTTTATCTTTTTGGGTTTGGTAATAATTTTTATAATCTTGATCCGAACCGGAGGAAGAGTTTTTAACCGGGAGGAAATTCTTTCGCGTGAGGGTGGCGACAACCTGAAATTCCGTCAGATATTAGGCAATATTGGGCGGATGTTTGCCCGTACCCCCCAGGAAATCATCGAGAACCGCAAAACTGGTTTGAAAAGATTTACTCCCTGGCGGCTTTATCGTCATGATATTCCTCAGATTATTAAGTTAAACCGCTTTGCTATTATGACTGTTACCACTGCTTTGTTACTGGCTGTTTTTATCGGCTGGTGGTTTACTACCCTACCCATAGTGAAAAATGTGACCAACGATTTACAGCAACAATATAAACAACAGGTTGCTAGTCCCCAAAACCCGGCCTGTGATGGCGATACCCTTGCGCGTAATGGTATTACCTGGCAATTTATCTTTCTGAATAATACTAGAGCAGTATTAGTCGGTAGCGCGTTGGCCTTCCTGACTTTGGGAGTAGGTGGGATATTATTACTGATGGTAGCAGTTGGGCCAATTGGGGCAATCGGCAGCTTTTTGTCGCAGGTGGGTGTAAATATCTTTCTGCTGATAGTAGGCTTTGTCTTACCGCACGGTATTATAGAGCTGCCAGCCGTCGTTTTCGCCACCGCCGCCGCTTTACAGGTAGCGACCTGCTTTGTCCTGCCGCCAAAGGGCATGGCAATCGGGCGGAGTTTGCAGTTCTCGCTGGTAAACTACATCAAGTTATTAGCTCTGATAATCCCGATGTTATTTATCGCGGCGATAATCGAAGCGAATATCACCCCCGCTATCGGTTGTGCCCTTATCAAGGGTGGTCTTTTTTAAGTGATTGTCGGTTAACCTAACTCCCTGCCACCTTCCTTTATAGAGGAAGGTGGTATAATCTATCTTGCGCCTGTTTTTTAACTTGACATAACTAAATAATATTCGACAGTCAGACACAAAGATATTATAATCTAGCCCAGCCTTAATTCTGAAAAAATTTACTTGACCAGCACTACATAACGTCCAACATTAAAAATATTGAGAGGAAAAAATGAGCAAAATTATTGATTTGCGGAGCGATACCGTCACCAAACCAACCGCGGCAATGCGTGAAGCAATGGCGAAAGCCGAGGTTGGCGATGATGTCTACGGTGAAGACCCCACTGTAAACTTGTTGGAGCAAACCGCCGCCGAAATGTTGGGCAAAGAGGCAGGCATGTTTTTACCAAGTGGCACTATGGGCAACCTGATAGCCCAGATTACCCACTGTGGGCGCGGTCAGGAAGTGATTATGGGAGCGCAATCCCATACCTATTATTACGAGGTTGGCGGCGCGTCAGTGGTGGGGTCATTAATTTACCACACGATTGAGGAAGATAGATTGGGCCAGCTTAGCCCCGAACAGGTAACCCATGCCATTCGTGGGGTTAATATCCATTTCCCGGTTACGGGCTTACTCTGTCTGGAAAATACCCACAACCGAGCGGGTGGTACAGTCACCGATATTGCTCACACCAAAGCCCTCTGCGAGGTGGCCCATTCTCAGAATGTGCTGACCCACTTGGATGGGGCGCGGGCTTTTAATGCCTCCACTTATCTTGGCTGCAAGGTGAATGAATTAGTCGCCGATTTTGATTCAGTACAATTCTGTCTCTCCAAAGGGCTAGGCGCGCCTGTTGGTTCATTGCTGGTAGGCAAACAGGATTTTATCAACCGGGCGCGACAGTATCGCAAAATGTTGGGCGGCGGCATGCGTCAGGCTGGGATATTAGCGGCGGCTGGTTTGATCGCTTTAACCGAAATGTCCAAACGCCTGGATGAAGACCACCAAGCTGCCCACCGTCTAGCGGAAGGATTGAACCTTGTACCGGGGCTAATGGTTGATATGGAAACCGTCCAAACCAACATGGTTTTTGTAGATAGCAGCGATTCTGGCAGGAGTGGCGATGAATGGACTAGCTTGCTCAGGGAAAATGGGGTGTTGATAAACGCGGTTGGGCCGAATCGTCTGCGCTTTGTCACTCATTTTGACCTCGACCGCACTGACATCGAAGCGGCCTTAACAACCATTGTTAAATTGGCCCGATAATATAGAACGTGTTATTAACTTGTTGAAAATCTGTTAAAAATGGCATTGATTCACCCTTGACAAGTAGATTGATTCGGGCTATAGTGGAATTACAAACAACAGGCTTCCAGGTTAAGGAGCTACAACCTGAAAGTTTCAATTCCAATGCTGCTAATTAAACAGCAAAACTCTTGTTTGTGAGTAAAAATTAATCTAGCTCCAGAAATACTAACCAAATAGGAGGTGCAAGATATGGTAAAACCTCACGCACTATTTGGAGTTCGACAGGAAGATAGATAAAGCCCCAGTATTACTGCTTGTGACTTTTCGCTTTTGCTCTTTAGTGGTCGCTATATAATTGATGGATAATCCTTTGGCGCACTAAGGGCTAGTTTGTTACACCGTTTGGTTGGCTTTCTCTCGCGTTGGAGGATGAGGCATTTACGAGACGGTCGCAGCAGATGAGTAGGTTTTGGGGTCACTGGTAGTTACAGCGGTAAGCTGGGGCGGTAAGCAATAGTTCAGTTCCTGTCAGCTCGGCGTGTTGTTAATGGATTGACCGGGTGTGCCAAGAAAAAGCCATCAAAAACAATCCGTTTCAAGGAAGGTTCAGAAGAACCCCTACACCGCGACTTGGACTGAAGAGCCGTGTAGCGCGTATCCGGCTCAGTTGGTAAGGCGTGAAAAACCAAACCAAACCGCGCAAATCCTGCGATATAGAAATAAAAGCTCCGAGCATGAAACGCCCGGAGCTTTAACTTTGTTTACTCATTTTTCTACTGACAGCTTTTCCGACAACTGACCACCGACAACCGACAACCGTTTAGTAGCGGGCCACATCTTCGGGTTTAGGAGCAGGAATAAAATCCTGCTTCACGCTCTCAAGCGGCAAAGCCTTCTGGTCAATCTTATCTTTAGCGGCGTTCCCCTGACCCAACCATTCGGCGTACCAAATATGCTTGGCAGTATCTTTGCTAGGCTCAAAACCCATAATCCGGGCACACGTAGCATCTACCGCCACCAAATCGCGGCCTACTACCAAAACCTGGGCCGCTTTGGGCTTCCCGAACAACGGGCCATCATCTTCCATCGCCACAATCCCATCCACAATCGCGGCCTGGGGCGGCATCGTCTCATACAGTTCAGTAATGTTTTGCTCGATACCCGTCACATGTAGAGTATTTTTGGGCCAGCCATATTTAATACCAGGCACAATCCCATACAAATTCTTCATGCTGAGGGTAACGCTAGCCCAATGGTGCGTTTTCATTTTTGGCATAGAAATCAACAGGTCAGCTTCGGCGATGGTCTTGGGGAACCACATAAAATCCAGGCTGTTGTAACCACCTTTGGTCGGCACTTTAACCAGATCATCATGGTTTAAATCCACAAAAGGCACATTCAAACTGTTTAGCACCTGCTTAATGCCACTCTGATAAAGCAAATCGGTAATATCACGCTGGTAGGCCGAGCCTTCCGCTACAATAACCTCTTTTGCGCCCTTCTCGCGGAATAGCCTGATCGCCGCCTCGATTACCGCCGGGTGGGTATTAATCGCCGAACCGGGCAAGTTGTAGATAATGTTAGGTTTTAACACTACCCGCTTCCCAACCACGCTAGGGCTATCTACCGCGTCCCAGGCGGTGCGTAAAGGGCTCAGGATGTCACCATCGTAGCTGGCATTAACAATCGCCACCTGTGATTTCGTCCCAAAGCCTTTACCAATACGCCGAAAATTCAACCCAACCCATTTGATAATACCCAGAGGTCGGCTAACAATTTCGGCAACGGCTACGCTGCCACCAATCGCCCCTACCAACATAAGGCGGGTAAACTGGCGACGGCTTAGTAATCTTTTTCGTGATTTTGTCGGTCTTAAAGCCATAGTTGTTTATTTCGGATCGAAAAAATAAAGGTTATCACTGAGAGCCAGAACCGCCAGTGAAGTAGCAAACGGGCTATTAGCCCAACCACCGTCTTTGGTCTGCCCGGTTGTTTTTGGTTTGTCGTCTTTGGTAGCTCTACCACTACGTAATTTGTTGTAAAAGGCGTTTAATTTATCCTGAGTATTGTTGCCAACATCCGGGAAAAAACGCAAAGCCAGCGTGCCAAGTGCCACGGTCTGGTCGCTGTTAGAACTATCTACAAAATCGGCCAAAGTAGAAACCGCCGCCAGAACCTCGGTAGTCTGACCAAAATCAGAGCTACTAAGACTGATTGCAAAAGCCAGCAGACCATAAGAAGTGCCGTCAGGGGTCGGGGGTAATTGTTTATCATAGGCGAAGGGGTTGCCGATATTCCAGCCGCCTACCGGACAAGCTCGATTGCGTAGATAGGCTTTGCTTTCGCGCACAACATCGCTATCCGCCACCACCAGACGGTCTTCCACCGTCAGGGCAATAATCGCCATCGCCGTAGGCATTACAAACCCGGCTTCCTCCGAATTTGGCCCCCACTTAAAACCAATAATTTTCCCATCAATACTGAAAAGTTTTTTGATAATAACCGCATCTTTATCACTGGAGCGGGGCTCGCGGCCTTTGCTAAGAATCCAGCCTCTGGCGCGATTGCGAATATCGGGGTCTTCGGGGCGGGAATAGAGGGTTACAAGTTCCGGTACTTTCAGGAGGACATTAAACACCCAGGTTGCCAAAAAACCATGCCAGCTACTAAAGGGGTCGTCCTTAAAAATTCCCCAGCCACCGTCCGAATGATTATCGCTACGTAGCCGCAACAACCCTTTTTGGATAGACTCGGCATAGACCGGGGAGGGATTGGATTTACCCCCGCCAATTGGGTGAAATAAAGCCAGCAGGGCCATTGCGGTGGCTTCGGTGAAGCTTTGTCCACCGACCTTATAGCCCCAGCCGCCATCTTCATTTTGAGTTTTTACCAAAAAGTCAAGGGCCAACCGAATGTTGTCGTCAGAGTTCCCGATAGCGTAACTATTCACTAGCTAATAACCTACTGTTTAAGTCTAGTCGCAATTTGTTCAACCGCTAATTTGCTGATGGGCGACGTGCCGGAATTTGTAGCCTGGGATAAGAGATTACTTTTCAAATACGTCTCAAGATACCATAGCTCTACAATCGGGCAACTCGGCTGTTTTACCGATTTCACCTTGCCCTTTGCCAGCACCACTACGGGTTGGACGGGCACTTGCGGCAAATTCCGTACCGATAACCAGGCTTTTACCTCACGCGCCGCCCGGATAACATGCCAAGTGGGGCTATCGGTTAAACGCCGCCGATATTTGTCGAGATTGTCCGAGGCGTTTGGTTTATTTCCTCCGGTAAATTTATACCAGGTATCCCGCTCACAAATAAACTCACCGCCCAGGTTAGCCACTTCGATAACCAACGCCCCATGTGGCCCTAACAAAACCCCATTTATTTCGCCAACTGATTTGGTTTCTGGTAATATCAAATTGCGAAAATAAACAAAGTTGTTATCCAGATTATTAGCCAGGTGGGCATCCAACTGTTTCTGAATACGGTTATAATTTGCGTAATTCCAAAATTGCCAGCCGAACCAACCTGCTCCGGCGATAAGCCCAACCCCTCCTATTATAATTAGCCAGTCAACCTGAGTGGAAATTACCCCAAATATGGGTAGAAGAACTAAAATTATACCACCTAACCCCAGGCCAACCGCCAATCCCAGATTTCGCCTGGACAGCCGTGTTTTTGCACTTGAGCCGTGAATTATTTGCAAGGTCGCCTCAGAAAAAATATAGGTCAGGCATTTCCACCTAACTACCCCACTTTACCTTACTACTGTTAGGGCATTATAGCACTTTTTGCTAAATAATCTTAACTTAGCCCTTGTCTATTTCTACTTTATTAGACAAAAAAAAAGACCCCACCTTTGAAAGTGAGGTCTCCCGTGCAAACTCCCGAAATCCTAGCTAATGCCGGACTTGACCGAGCTAAATACCGAACCAATCTGGGGGCCAAGCAGGATCAGGATGGCGATTACCACGACGGCTACCAGGAACAGGATCAAAGCGTATTCGACCAAGCCCTGGCCTTCTTTTTCTTCGCTTTGTTTCTTGAACAACTTCTTGAAATTCAACATTGTAAAATGCTCCTTCTGCGATATCAAAATCTAGTTTATGACGTTAAATGGGTTGCTAGGCGACCACACTTGGGCCGCCCTTTGGCGAAATCCTAGCTAATGCCAGACTTGACCGAGCTAAATACCGAACCAATCTGGGGGCCAAGCAGGATCAGGATGGCGATTACCACGACGGCTACCAGGAACAGGATCAAAGCGTATTCGACCAAGCCCTGGCCTTCTTTTTCTTCGCTTTGTTTCTTGAACAACTTCTTGAAATTCAACATCGTAACTGTCCTCCGAAGAATGAGCAGCTCTAAATAAGCTGCGATTGTTTTGATAAACTTCAATCTGCGGATGATAAAATCTACTCTGTCGAAGCAAGAGACTTTCGCGGTAAATCAGCGGACTAGATTTAGCAGAAGGTTTTGGCGGAATTAAAAAAAGAAAACCTTTGAATTATATTTTTGCCTGCGCCTTATGCTGTGACGTATGTGCGATTTACTGGAATGTTTCGAGACTTGACGCGGTAGGACTTCCTTCATCCCACAGCCTCATTGTAGAGGGTTGTGACTGTTTTAACAATAGCCTATTAGTACCTCAGACTATTAGTACCGTTTAGTCACTTCGGAGTAGTACCTCCGTTTTTCCCCTGACATCATTAGAATAGCATAAGAACATTACGGAATCTATTACGAATATCACACTTTTTCGGTTGTCGGTCTTCGGTGGTCAGTTGCCGGAAAAACCAAAGTCTAAAATTAGGAATATTTTCTTAAAAAAAGGGTAGACACAGAGGTCTACCCCTACAAAATATCCTGTTTATCCTGTCTATCCTTGTTAATATTCTTTAGAACCGACAACTCTAAGTAGCGATAGGAATCAGGGCGGCGATACGGGTTCCACGCCCAACCGTGCTGGCAACATCCAGCCGACCATTTAACATTTCGGTGCGTTGACCCATACTGTGGATACCGAGCGATTTTTGGGCGTTATCGCCTTCCAGCTTGCGAATATCAAAACCGCTACCATCGTCTTCCACTACCAGTTGCACCGCCTGATCACCCATATCAAGGCTAAGGTTAACATGACCGGCATTAGCGTGCGCTGCCACATTACTCAGGGCTTCCTGAATAATACGGAAGACTGCCACTTCCACCGTGTTAGGTAAACGGCGTTCCGTGCCACTATTCACCAGATTAACCTCTATCTTGTTTTTATCCTGATAATCTTTAATATAACGGCGGAGGGTAGGTAACAGGCCAAGGTCGTCCAAAATCATGGGGCGGAGGTCAAAAATAAACCGCCGAGTCTCCTGCAAAGTGTCGTTAACCATTGATTTTAATCCGGTGATTTCAGCTTTGGCCCGGCCCAGGTCGGTTTCCATCCAGCGTTCACAAATCTCAGCCCGCAACACCAAGTTACTCATAGCCTGGGCGGGGCCATCGTGGAGTTGGCGCGAAACCCGCAACCGTTCGTTTTCCTGAGCCTGGATAATCTTGCTAACCATATCCTGAGCCTCTGTGCCTTGCACCCCGCGCACCTGACTGCGGCTTTGGCCTGGTTCTCGTTTAGGTCGGGAATTCAGGGCTTGATATAGCTTGAAGTTTTGCTGCTGCTGCTCTTTAAGATAGGATTGCAGACTACGCATGGTTTCAAGCTCCTTGCGTTGCGACATCAAGCGTATCTGAGTCTCATGAAATCCAGTATACAAAACCTTAATATCGGGCAGAGTATAGGCCGACATGTTGGTTTCCATATCGCGGACTCTGGCTCCAAGTTGGCCTTCGCGTGCGCCCAGCTTATCAACTTCAGTTTGCATTTGGCGGGTTAAACTATCGAGCTCGGTAAGTCGCTTGTTCAGTTCCTCGGCTTTATTCCGGGCATCATTCATTAATTCATCTAGCTTCCCGTTAATTACGTCCTCATCCGGTACATTATCCATTGGTGACAAGCTCATTACTGCCCTCCGTCCAGCTTTCTATCTCGCTCGATATTTAAATTCTACAGGATGTATGGTGCATGCAAATAATATCACATCTTACCAAACTAAAACAATAAGGACGAGGCTAACCCCGTCCCTACTGTCAAAAAAGCTACTACCAAAACAAGCGGTTTGAGCGCGTTACCGTATATAATACAGACTTCGCGCCAAATCGTTGCCTAGCAAACCAAGCAGCACATCATACTTGCTTCCGGCATTTTCCGTGTGATATTCAAAGCGATTACGCTCGAAATATTGCACTAGAAAACCGCCTTCCTGAAACTGTTCACTGATAGGGAAGCCGAATATCGCTAACCCACCATTTTGCTGCCAGTATTCCAGGAAACGTCCGCTAAGAGTATGACCAGTTTCCTTGAACCACCAGAGCGTGGCGGTTGACTGCACAGGCGCGACCGTCGGGAACAAGCGGCCCTTAGTCATTTCGCTACCTAGCAGCCCTAGCAACACTACGTAAGGCGTCCCAGCTTTATCAGGGTGATATTCAAAACGGTTACGCTCGAAATATTGGACATTGTAGAGTTTGCCGTCAGTCTGGCTTACCTCCTGGAATTCCTCGCTAGTGGGGAAGCCAAAGATTGACAAACCGCCGTATTTATCCCAATATTTCTTGAACTCACCCTTCAAAGTATGGCCCGTTTCGGTAAAGTAGTACATGTCAGCCGTACTTGGCACAGGCGATATTTTACTAAAGAAGGTTGATTGACTGGCTAACCCACTGGAAGGGGGCGGGCTACCCTGAGAGCCAGGTGGCGCATTACTCGGCCCAACCGCCCCTGGCCCAGTAATAATCTGCCCGGTATCAAAATAGAAATTAACATTAATCACATTATCAACAGCCCCATTGGCGGTAATCGTCACCGGGCCAAGAATACGCCCAGCCTTTGGAATAATCGCCCGCAGGCTATAAGTGCCCGCCCCAAGACTTGGGAAAGAATATAAGCCAACGGGCGTGTCAACCCCATCTACATTAGCCGTACCAGCCACAGGCGTTAACACGATTTGGCCGGGGTCAAGGCTCATTACCACATCAGTTGGGTAGGCCCCCTTGATAAACCCTTGAAGTCTGGAATTGCGATTGGGGGTAAGATTACCGTCGCGCACCGCCTGAACAGCCGCCCCGGCATTTACCAGACCATAGCCCTCTTTATCGTCGCGACCATTGCCCGAAAGGTCAGTTGCCGTCCCTTCAAGTACCGCTTTCACCTGGTCGGCAGTAAGATTAGGGTTAACCGCCAACATTAAACCAACGATACCACTGACAATCGGCGCAGAGAAACTTGTACCATCAACCGTCGTAAAATCACCCCGGTCAGACTCAGGTTTGTTGGGATCGTCGGAAATAAAAGGGTCGCCCTTTCCAAACTCCGTACTGGGCCAGTTCACGTTAGTGGTTAGAATATGTGAACCCGGCGCAACCACCGAAACCCACGAGCCAAACGAAGAAAACTTTGTTACTTGATTATTTTCATCGGTAGCACCCACCGCAATCACACCGGGGTAAGCGGCGGGATATTCGGTTACACCATTAGCGGCATTGCCAGAGGAAGCGACGATAATACTGCCCTTACTCTGGGCAAATTTTACGGCATCCGCCATCGCTCTGGAATTAACGGTAGTGCCCAAACTCAGGTTTATAACTCGTGCACCCAGGCTGGCGGCATCAGAAATGCCTTCTGCTACCCAACTTTCCGCCCCACCCCCGGTGTAATCCAAAGCCCGAATAGGTAGAACCAGGGCTTGCCAGTTCACGCCTGTCATCCCATAACCATCGTCGCCCTTAGCTCCTATAATCCCCGCCACCGCCGTACCATGCCCGTTGTAATCGGTGCTACATTCAGGGCTACGGGGATTCCAGCGAGGTGGAAAACAATCTGGCACGGTGCTTAGACCTTGCTGGAAAAGCACTTTACCTTTAAGGTCATTAACCCCTAAGCCACCCCGAAGCGGCGAAACCAAACAACCTCCAGCTATTTGAGTAGTAACAGGGGGAGGCGTGGGAGTACCTGCACCTACTACTGTTGTCGCCAACACTGTTGGCCTGGTATAGGGCGTGGGTTGAGGCAAGTAACATTGGTCGGCAAGGTCAGCCCCGAATGGCAGGGGCGGAGCAGGTCCATCAGGAGAGCGCAAAGGGAAACCCCCAGCAATGGTCTGCGGCACATAAGCCCCGAAAATATCCACATTAGTGGGGTCAAGGGTCAGGCTGTGGTTATTCCGCACACCCGTGTCTACCACCGCAATTATTATGCGGTTAGAACCAGTGGTAATATCCCAGGCGGCGGGCAAATTCACTTTATCAATGTAATACTGACGACCCTGCTTGTAAAAAGTATCGTTGGGCTTGCGGTGAGCGCGTACAACATAGTTTGGCTCGGCATATTCTACCGCCGGATTAGCATTGAAAGCATCTACCATCGCTTTAACATCAGCATTACTCGATGTGCGATAGACTACCAAACCAGGCAGCCAGGATAACGCCTGGGAACTTTGCAAATCGAACTTTTTATAGTCGGCCAGCGCGGTGCTTTTCGCCAGATAAGCTTCGGGGAAAATCTGGAACTCGCCCTGCGGTGCGTTCTTGAATTTAACCACGATTTCGCCCGGCATATATTCGGCGTTTTTCGGTATACTTGGCACAATCTGAGGTATTACGGGTGGCGTACTATCGGATGTTACAAATGCCAGAATGGTTAATAGCGGCAATACCACCAGTGCCAGAGCGATGTACCAGTTTAAGAAAAGCTTTGGATTTTTTACGCCTGGACGGGTAATGCTTAGAAAAATTGGTCGCCTCATATAACTGATTTCTCCTGACTCCGACCCCGGATGAGCATTTTACTTTTGCCAGCTCAGGCTCAAATATTGGGCAAACTTTAAAAAAAGCACAGGTTTAGAGACATAATTAGCCAGCCTCTAGCGAGCGATAAGCTATCTCGAAGACAAGCTGAGATTAGCCTCAACTTGTCATAACAACTTGTCATAACTTAATCTACCATCAAATCAGGGTTTGTGCAAGTAGTTGAGGCTAGTATTTTATGGTTATTTATAATGTTTGGGGTGAATTAACCATAGGCAAGCTAACTATAGGCGGAAAAAGGGATTTTAGCACCGCCTTATAAGGATAAATAAAATATTTCGTGGCCTAGTTATTGCTTATCAAATAGCAGGGAAGTCTGGCAAACTTATCCAAAGCGATAAATCCAGATTTTTACACACCACTCTAAAAAACGTCACAGACATCGTAAAGTAAATAAGACCGAAATAGAAGGTTAGTAAAGATTACTTTGATTAATCAACTAAGTTAGGGTTGTGCCAAATTTTTAGCATCTAGCAAAAAAAGATATTGGATAAATAACAAGCTCTCGTTGAAAACTAACGAGAAAGTAAAGGGAGAAAGATTTTTATGTCAGCTATTAGTGATTGGGGGCAGGCATTTTTGACGGCAGTTAGCAATGCTTTTAGCAAGCTCCTGGGCTTTTTGCCCGACCTGATTGGAGCTTTGCTGATTCTGTGGATTGGCTGGATTATAGCCGGGATTTTAGCCAAGATAGTCTCAGGACTACTCCGCAAGATTCGGTTTAACGAGGCGGCGGAAAAAGCTGGATTGACTAAATTTACTCAATCTGCTGGAGTACGCAAAGACCCCAGTGACGTAATGGGTGAGATTGTCAAATGGTTCTTCCGGGTAATTGCCTTAGTAGCAGCCTTTAGCGTCCTGCAACTACCAGCTTTGACGGCAGCGTTAACTGGCATTCTGAACTTTATCCCTAACCTGTTCATTGCGCTGGTCATTATTTTAGTTGGTGGTTTACTTGCTAACTTCATCGGCGATTTTGTCAAAGGTGCAGCAAGTTCCGCCGGGTTTGGTAATGCTAATCTGGTTTCAAATATTGCCCGCTATGCCATTCTTTATGTCGCGGTAATAGCGGCGTTAGGCCAGATTGGAATTGCGGCAACCGTTATCAACACAATTTTTATTGGTACAATTGCCGCTTTAGCCCTGGCTATTGGTTTAGCTTTTGGTCTGGGTGGGCGCGATACTGCCAGCAAGATTTGGGAAAGTACCTACAGCTCTGCTCAGGAAAATTTACCCAAACTAAGTCAAGGTATGAAGCAACAGGCTAATCAAACACAGGCTCAAGTGAACGCCGCAGCTTCTTCGATGCAGGTTAACGGGCAACCTTATCCAAGTGGAAATTACACTTCACCGCCTCCCAATAGCCGACCGACCGAACCTCGAAGATAAAACTTTTACACTCTTGTAAACTTAAAGCCCTGACATTTCTAAAGAATGTCGGGGCTTTAAATTAAGGCGTAGTTGTTTATTGCACTAATCTGAGGTTTTGCTACGAATTTTGCGGAAATCTGCCAGAGACTTTCGGAGTACCAATTCACCAAGGGCCGGAAAATAACGTTCTATCCACCACAGGAGTTTGGCATACAACGGGAAAATAATAATAGCCCTATTTTTGGCAACTTCCTGCAGGATAATATCCCCGGCTACTTCTACCTCAACCAGCTTAAAAGGGTTAGTGGACATCGCCCCGGCTTTGTCAGTTTTTAGATAAGTGGCGGCATCATAAATCCCGGTATTGATAAAGCCAGGACAAATCGCCGAAACTTTAACCCCTAGTTTAGCCCCCTCCAGCCGCAAATTTTTGGAAAGGCCCACTACCGCATATTTGGTAGTAGAGTAAGCCGACAGGGGCGGAGAAGGGGTTAAGCCTGCTACCGAGGCGGTATTGACGATATGCCCAAAGCCCTGCTTCGCCATTAGCGGGTAAGCGGCAGCAACCCCGTTAGTAACGCCCCGCAAGTTTACCCCGATTATTTTGTCCCAATGGGCTGCCGTCACATCCCGCAATTCCCCGGTAATCGCAAAACCAGCGTTGTTGAAAATATAATCCAACCGCCCATGATCCCTTACCACCGCATCAACCACCTGTTGCACATGTTCGGCCTGAGTGACATCCAACGGAATCTGATGCAGATTGCCACCTTCAAGGGTGGTGGCGGTCTTAAACTGAATATCAGCAGCATAGACCGTTGCCCCGGATTTAACCAGTTTTTCAGCTAAAGTTTTACCAATCCCAGAAGCGGCCCCGGTAATTATTACTATTTTGCCGTTGAACTGCTCCATAGTCATAACCCTTTCCACAATAATTTTGTTCCCCCTTCCTTGCAAGTGCAGAAACCCAGGAGCTACTGTGCATTAGCAAACCCTCACCCTGCCCTCTCCCACCGAATGGGAGAGGGTGTATAATTCCCCCTTCCCTAAAGTGGAAGGGGGCTAGGGGGTTAGGTTTTCCCCAACAAACCCCTAACTTTGGCGTAATCCCGTGCCAGCAAAGAACCCAACACCGGGTAGCCGTTAGTAACTAGGTCAGGATAATATTCCAGGCGTTGCTTCTCGAAATATTGCACCAACCGACCATCTTCGTTAAAAGGTTCACTGATAGGCAGCCCGATAGTCGCCGCGCCCCCGTTATTTTGCCAATAGTTCAGGAAATTGCCCCGCAAGCTATGCTTGGTTTCCTTGTAATAATTAATTTTTTCTTTCGTCAGAGCATCGGCGGTGGGTGGTTCGACAGCCTGGAAAGGCAGGTCTTTGCGAACTTTGGTTAGTTCGCTGCCCAACCGTCGCACCTGAATCTCAAAGGAGGTGCCAGCTAAATCCGGCTGAAATTCACATATCACCCGCTCGAAATATTGGACGCGCGCCCCATTTTCGATAAACTGCTCGCTGATGGGGTAGCCAAAGGTTGTAACCCCGCCATTATTTTCCCAGAACTTCTTGAAAGGCTCGCGTAAAATATGGCTGGTCTCCGGGAAATAACGCACCCCCAACGTTGGCAAAATCGCAGGAGTAGAAGCAAATGCGCCGATGGCCTTGCCACTCTCAAGCAAATCGGAAACCGCCGAGAAATCGAAACTGGTCTGCTGGGTTTCTGCGCCCGTCCCCTGAATCTGGAAGGTGTAGGCGGTGCTGGCACTGCTTACATCCGCCAACCCCACTAACCCATATTTGGTAGAGCTGGCTAACAACCGATAAGTGCCGGGTGGTAAATTGGCAAATACTAAATCACCCTTGATATTTGGCACGCGGCTATCCCCCGGACTCAGAGCTACCAATACATCTTGCGGGTTAATATTCCCGCTAATCTTTACTTTGACCTGACCCCGCCGCGACACAAGCAAATCGTTGCGCTGAGCCGCCAATACCGCTTTGTAAGCATTCAACCGCCCAAAACCTAACCGAGGGTCAAAACCAGTAGTCTGGAAAGGGTTAGGAGGTTGAGTAGGAGTAACGGTGGTAGTAGTAGTAGGTGGTAGATAAACCGGGGTCGAACTGGTAATAGTGGATGAAATAGTGGTTGGCGTGCTACCGGGGAAAGGTATGGTGGTTTTTGGAGTAGTAATGGTAGAGCTGGCCCCGCCCGTCTGGCTACTGCCCGTCACCAGCGATGGCGGAAAATCGGCGGTGCCTTCCAGCATATTTTTTATCTGGCTGTTGGTTAAATATTTATTGACCGAAAGCATCAAAGCCGCCGTGCCCGAAACATAAGGGGCGGCAAAACTTGTACCTTTATCAAAACCGAAAATCTGTCCATCGGCCCGTGCCCACGAAAGGCTAAAAATCCCATCCCCTGGCGCGATAATCGAAATTTCCGGCCCGGAATTACTATAAACGGCAGGTCGGTCTAACGGGGTAGAAGCTCCCACCGAAATCACCTGGTCAAACGAGGCCGGATACTGCGGGTCGGCTTTACCATCGTTGCCCGCTGCTGATACTATTACCAAACCCTGGTCGTAGGCTTTGCTGACGGCATCATAAACTGCCTGTGAACGGTCAGAAGTACCCAGACTTAGATTGATAATCTGGGCGCGTTGCTCCGCTGCATAATTAATCCCCATTGCTACCACCGCGTTAGAGGTTGAACCCTGCGAATTCAACACCTTTACTGGGAGAATTTTCGCGCCCCAGGAGACCCCCGCAATTCCATAGCCGTTGTTACCTTTGGCGGCAGCGATGCCCGCCACAAAAGTGCCATGTCCGGCATCGTCGTTAGAATCAGTGGTGGGCGGGGTAAGCAGGAAATTCTGACCCGGCAAAACTTTTCCAGCCAGTTCGGGATGCTCATCGGCTACCCCACTATCAATTATGGCGATAGTAATGGTATCGGAGCCAGTGGTAATATCCCAGGCATCCGGCGCACTGATTTTAGCCAGACCCCATTGGTCGCCCCGCCGATAGAAAGGGTCATTAGCATCCCGAAAAGCCAGCACTGGATAATCTGGCTCAGCATAGAGCACTCGTTGGCTCTGTTTAATATCGTATAAAAACTGACCTAAATCAGCCTCAGTGGAAGCCATCAGGCGGTAAATCCCCCAGGCCGGGTCAATCGCATCGCCCGCCCACACGCCGTGCCGCTCGAAAGTCTCCCGCAAATCGGGGGCTGCTTCTTTTAACAAAGCTACGCCCAGCCGTTGCCCAATTAAGGTAGGAGGTTGAACGGAGTAGCCCCCTACCTGATTTCTAAGCTCATTTAACAGGATTGAGGCCGTGCCACGCTGAAAACGCACAATTAACTCGCCGGGTAAAGGTGGGTTATGGGACGGTGGTATAAAAATTGAGAAGTCTGAAGTAGCCGATGGGTTTGGAACAAAACCCGACCAAGCGGCCAGGGGCGTAAGCAACAATAATAGTATCAGGGTGGGCACGGAAACGGTAACAAGCCGATTAAATTTGCTCAAAGCTTTAGAGAAAGAACGGGTGGAGTTAGCCCGAAACTTATTCATAAATGATTTAATCTCCGTTGCCAGCCGCCTTTGGCTGTGGTCAGATTGGGTTTCTAAGGTACAACTGTTTGGTCTGGGTGCATACATCGAATATACACGCTTTATCTTAGCAGTGCAAGTTCTTTACCCAACAATTTGTACCCTAAACTGTCCCAGACTGTTCCCAAATCCTACCCCCTGCCGACCCTTAAATTAACTTTAAGGCCCTGTAGTTATCATTGCATGGTATCAGGGGGTGTGCTATAATTCGCGGTGGGAGATTGTTCAGCTTCTCACGAACTGAACTCAAACTCTGTCTCACAATAACTAAATCTGCTGGAAACGAAATAATAAACAGTATTAAGCTTGCGCCTTGAGCAGGTGAATCCCGATATAATAAACCAAAAATAGTTCAGATAAGGTGGACCCTGAATGAGCCTGGAAGATTTCAACCTGGCCTATCTCTCAGTAGCCATGTTTATGACTGTGGTGGTAGCGGTAGGTTCAACTCTAATTATCCTCGGCCTTTTTATCCGGCCTAGCCGCCCTAGTGCTTTCAAATCAATACCCTACGAAAGCGGTGTTCCCCCGGTAGGGCGTTCCCGCGAACGATACTCCATACGCTTTTATATTATCGCCATGCTTTTCGTCCTTTTCGATATAGAAGCGGTGTTCCTGTATCCCTGGGCTATTAACTTTGACGGCTTTGTGCGACGAGGCGATGGGATATTTGTGCTGGTTGAAATGTTCATCTTCATCTTCATCATCTTGCTCGGTTACGCTTATGCCTGGTTGAAAGGAGCCTTAGATTGGGTCTTTTAGAAGGAAAATTAGAAACCAATTTTGTAACTACTACCGTAGATGGTTTGCTAAATTGGGGCCATCAAAACTCTCTGTGGCCTTTAATTCTAGGTACGGCCTGTTGCGGGATTGAAATGATGGCGGTTGGTGGTGGTCGACTGGATACTCTGGAACGCTGGGGCATGCTCTTTCGCTTCTCTCCCCGCCAGTCAGATGTAATGATTGTGGCTGGGACTGTCACCAAAAAGATGGCCCCGGTTATAAAAGCGGTCTGGGAACAAATGGCCGAACCCAAGTGGGCTATCGCCGTCGGTAGTTGTGCTATCAGTGGCAACATCTACAAAAACTACAGCACTTTGCAGGGGGTAGACCGCATTATCCCGGTGGATATTTATGTGCCGGGTTGCCCGCCAATTCCCGAAGCGATTACTTACGGGATTGACGAACTGCGCCGCAAGATTGCTAAAGAACCCCGTATCCGCAAACCGTTACCAATGCTGGATATAGATGGCGGCAAGAAAAATATAGAAGTGGCTGAAATTAGACGGCCCGGCTATACCAAGATGCCAACCGCCGTAGACTTTGCGGCTCACCTGGACGATGATATTACTGGCCCAACCCCGACGCTGATGAAATAGGGGTTGGTAGTATTCCCTCTCCTTTTGGGAGAAGCCAGCTTACGGGCTAGGGTGAGGGGTTCTTGACCTAACCCTTTACCCTACAAAATAAATTTTAGGAAAGAGCAGAAATTAGATGAAGGAAAGCCTTCAAACCGTGGTACAAAAGCTGCAAGAGAAGTTTGGCGACAATATTCTGAATATAGCCGAGTTCCGCGATGAAGTAACGGTGCGGGTAAAAAAACCTGTATGGTTTGATACCTTGCAATTTCTAAACGACGACCCTGATTGCAATTTCAAGCTATTAGTGGACGAGACTGCTGCCGATTATCCTTTGCGGGAAGACCGCTTTGATATTATCGTTCACTTGATGTCTATCGAAATAAAACATCGTTTACGGGTCAAAACCAGCACTAGCGAACGTATACCAACGCTTTACCCAATCTGGAAAACCGCCAACTGGCTAGAGCGTGAGGTTTATGACCTGTTCGGGGTTATTTTTGAAGGTCACCCCGACCTACGCCGTATCCTGATGGCGGATGATTGGGAAGGCTTCCCCTTACGCAAAGATTACCCGGTTGAGGGTTACGACGATTTCTAGTAGGAGCAGGCTCTGTCCTGCGATTATCGGCTGACGGAGCAGCCTCCTACGAAGAATTATTGAGGAATAGATAAAAATTATGCAAGATGTAAAAGATTATACCATTCCTGGAGGCGATAATTTCGCGCAAGGCGAGAAGCGGATGCGCCTCAACATGGGGCCACAACATCCCAGCACGCACGGGGTGTTACAGGTAATTGTTGACCTGGAAGGCGAGTTGGTGGTACGCTGCGACCCTGTTCCTGGCTACCTCCATCGCGGTACCGAAAAATTGGCCGAAAATAAATATTACACCCAGATTATCCCCCTGACTGACCGCCTGGACTATCTTTCGCCTTTCAACAATAATCTGGCCTATGTAATGGCGGTGGAAAAGTTGTTAGGCTTGGAAGTACCACCCCGCGCACAGTGGCTTCGCTTGATTCTGAGCGAGCTACAGCGTATCGCCAGCCACTTGATCTGGTATGGAACCCACGTTATGGATATTGGTGGGATTACCCCCTTCCTGTATGCCCTCCGAGACCGTGAGACTATTCTGGATATTTTTGAAATGTGCTGTGGGGCGCGTTTGACGGTAAGCTACTGCCGGATTGGTGGGCTGATGGCAGACGTACCTGCTGGGTTTGTCGAAAAAGTTGATGATTTCGTCAAGCTATTCCAGAAAAGTATTAAAGATTATCACAAGCTAGTTACCAAGAACCCGATTTTTGTAGGGCGCACGGTAGGTGTAGGGGTTATCGCGCCTGATGATGCGGTTTCGTTGGGGCTGACCGGGCCATCCTTGCGGGGTAGTGGGGTAAACCTTGATTTACGCAAAGCCGAGCCTTATTTGTACTATGACCAACTGGATTTCGAGGTTCCGTTAGGCACAAAGGGCGATAGTTATGATCGTTATCTGGTGCGGATGGAAGAAATGGCCCAATCCACCCGGCTGATAGAACAGGCTCTGGCGAAATTGCCGGAAAAAGGCCCGGTTAAGGCTGACGACCCCAAAGTTATGCTACCACCCAAAGAACTGGCGATGAGTCGGGCCGAGGAAATGCAACGCCATTTCTATCAGGTTATTCACGGCTTCCCCACCCCCGTAGGTGAGGCTTATGCCAGTATTGAAGGTAGCAAAGGCGAACTTGGTTTCTATATTATTAGTGACGGTTCCAGTCGCCCGTATCGGATGAAAATTCGCGCTCCTAGTTTTGTGAACCTGCAAGCCCTACCCATGATGACTGAAGGCCGCATGTTGGCAGACGTTATCACCTGTATCGGCACGATTGATATAGTTTTAGGTGAAGTAGACCGCTAGATTTCTTGTGGCAGTAAGAGATTATATAAGGCAACTTTAGGCGCAATTACCGCTCATAATTGCGCCACCAATACTAGAGGACAGGAAAACAAAATATGTTTTCAGCCGCTCAAGCCACCATCGGGATGGCTAATGTATTTCTGGATGCGGTAGCTGCCCCGGAGAACAAAGTTAATGCTCCGGCTGAACCGTTTATCTGGTTCCTCCAAACCTTCGTCACTTTGTTCATTATCATGAACGTGGTGCTGGTGACAATGGCTTACCAAACCTGGGCCGAGCGTAAAGTTTTGGCACTGGCTCACCAGCGTTACGGGCCAACCCGCACCGGGCCTTTTGGTTTGTTACAGCCTATCGCCGACGCGGTAAAATTGCTGAACAAAGAATCCATTACCCTCAAAGAAGCTGATAAGTCGGTCTTTATGTTTGCCCCATTAGTCGGGTTTATTCCGGCGGTGGCGGCCTGGGCAATTATTCCCTGGGGTGATGCTAACAACGAAGGTTTGCTGGGTGGCTGGTTACGCCCGGTAATTGCCAACATCAATTTAGGGGTGCTGTATCTGTTAGCCCTCAGCTCGATTGGGGTCTATGGTATTGTGATGGCGGGCTACAGTAGCGGCAATAAATACTCAATGTTAGGTAGTTTGCGCTCTACCGCTCAGGTGGTCAGCTACGAACTGACTCTGGGTCTGGGTATGATGGGCGTGCTGCTAATGGCGGGTTCGCTCAACCTGAACGACATCGTACTAGCCCAGCATAATACTATCTGGTATGTCATTCCTCAGTTCTTTGGTTTTGTGGTTTTCGGGATAAGTGGGATTGCTGAAACCAACCGCAGCCCCTTCGACTTACCCGAAGCCGAGTCAGAATTGGTCGCGGGTTACATGTTGGAATATGGGGCGATGCGCTTCGGCATGTTCTATCTAGCCGAATATATCAACATGAACACCATCGCTGCCATAACCGCCACGCTCTATTTTGGCGGGTGGGCCGCTCCCTTCCCCTTCCTGGACTTTATTCCCGGCCCAATCTGGTTAATCGCTAAATTCTCGTTCTTCCTGTTCATTTACTACTGGATACGAGCGACTTTACCGCGTTTCCGTTACGACCAGTTAATGGGCTTTTGTTGGAAGGTTTTGTTCCCCCTAGCAATTACCAATCTGGCAATTACCGCCGTTATTAAGCTGGTTGGAATTTACGCCGGATGGTGGGGCTAGGCGGTTGTCGGTTGTCAGTTGTCGATTGTTGGAAAAATATTAACAAGGATAAACAGGATATTTCGTAGGGGTGGGTTTCCAACCCACCCGGTAGGGTTACAAACCCTACCCTACAATTTTAGAGGAGCAACAATTTCATGTTAGGCGGAGCAAAATATATCGCGCAGGGGATGGGGACAACCCTGAAGCACTTTTTCAAAAAGCGCACAACTGTCCAATACCCCAAAGAAATGCGTAACTTCCACCCCCGCTTCCGGGGCGCAGTGGCGATGGTGCGCGACCAGGATACAGGCAAGGAACGCTGCGTGGGTTGTGGGCTTTGCTCGGCGGTCTGCCCTGCTAACTGCCTGACGGTAGTGCCGGGGGTGGATGAGCATGGCATCCGCAACGCCAAAATATATCTTTATGATATGAGCCGTTGCGTCTTTTGCGCTATGTGTGTGGAGGTTTGCCCAGAACTGGCACTGGTTATGACCCACGAATTTGAGTTAGCAGTAAATGACCGCAGTGAATTGGTGCTGGATGCCGAAGCCATGTTGCGTCTGGCTGACCGAGAAAAAGAACGAAGCGGGCAGACTATCGAGGAACCGGGCTTCCCGGCGATTACCGATGCCCCCAGCACTTTTGTTAAACATACCGACCTTGACCCTCGGATTCAGCGTGGTAAATTCCAGAGCCATGAACCGCTTCTGGGTGAATTGCCACACGGCTATCCGATGAAATACGAGGAATTCCTCAAACGCGAAAAAGAGGCCAAACCCAAAGCGCAGGGTACGTTGCCGCCACACTTGCTGGAAATTCAGAATAAATTCCTGCCGGAAGATGCCCGCACGCCCATGCCAAAATTTGCTGAGGAGTTTGCCGAGGCAAGTGAGGTACGGGTTAAGTTGCTGACTGCCGCCGATACTACCCATGTTGAAAAACATCAGTGGGTGGACGAAGACGCTCAGGGTGATTTGAAGAAAGTGCAAAAGGGCCACGATGAATGGTCAGAGCGTGAAAAAAATAAAGGGAAGAAATAATGTTTGGATTTCCGCTTGAGCAAATAATCTTCATAGTATTATCAGCCCTGGCTATTATTACGGCGATGGGGCTGGTAATTTTGAAAGACCCGGTACATAGTGCCCTGTCGCTGGTGCTGACCTTTTTCAATGTCGCTGGGATGTATATCCTGATGGGCGCGGAATTTATGGCGGCTATTCAGGTATTGGTTTATAGCGGGGCTATTCTGGTGTTGTTCCTGTTCGTGATAATGCTGCTACAGGTGCGACCCGGCCCCTCCCTTAACCCCCTGCGCTTTTTCCAGAGCAAATTTGCCCCGGTGGTTGGGGTAGCTTTGCTGGCGGAAATTCTGCTGGTTATTCTTACCAGTAACTTCTTCATTAACGGTGGCAAACTCACCGCTGACAATAACACACAAGCCGCCAATATGCAGAAAAACGTGGCCTATGTGGTTTCGGGCAAAATACCGCTGGTTGATGCAAAGGGTGGAAGTCTAGTGACTAATACGGGCAACTGGTACGAACCACCTGCCGCCAGTGGACATACCGCCCTCTTTGGCAAAGAACTTTACTCCCGCTTTATTTTACCCTTTGAAATTAGCTCAATTATCCTGCTGGTAGCAGCGATTGGGGCTATTGTAATTTCACGGAGTGCCTTGACCCGTGACCCTGGCGAGTTCCGGGACAAACGTGGTATCAGTCTGGCGGGCGCACCTGCTCCTGGTAGCCCCCAGGCTCTTGAGGTGGAAAAAGAGCGCAAACTTATTATGAAGAAGTAGGCAAAGGACTAGCGAATAATGATACCAACAGCCTGGTTTTTGATTGTAAGTGGCATCCTGTTTTCAATTGGTATGACGGGCGTTTTGTTACGCCGCAACGTGCTGGTCATCTTTATGTGTGTTGAACTGATGATGAACGCCGTCAACCTGACTTTCGTGGCCTTTGCCCGCAGTTTTAACAAAGGTATAAATTTCGCCGGGGACGGTTTTGTAGTATTTGTGGTCACGGTGGCGGCAGCGGAAGCGGCGGTGGGTCTGGCGATTATCGTGAGTTTGGCCCGTCAGCAAGAATCTATAGATGCCGACTCGATAGACCTCTTAAAAGAGTAAGGATGAGGGATGAAGGATGAGGAAGAATAAAGAATTCTTATTCCCCCATCCTATGTAGGGGCAGGTCCCCGTGCCTGCCCTAAAACCCAATTCGTAGGGGCGTGGTCTCCACGCCCTGCTCAGGAAATTTTAGATTTTGGATTTTCTACCGACAACTGACGACTGACAACCGATAACTTTTCAGGAGTAGATTAAATAATGACGGCGGAAGACGTAAAAAGCATACTCTGGCTTGTTCCCGCAATACCATTAATCGCCAGTTTTTTAAATGGTTTTATCAGCCTGACTTTCCTGGCCTCCAAGAAAAAATCAGACTTGAATTCTGGACAGATGTTAGCCCGCAACCTGACGGGTATCATCGGAATAACAGCCATTGTTTCTTCCCTAACAATTTCAATAATATTGTTGCTCTTTTTGCAGGGATATAGCGAACATCGGGTTGAGGTCGAGCAAATTTACACCTGGATACCCAGTGGGGATTTCCAGATTAAATTTGGCCTAAGTGTAGACCCCCTAACTTCGATGATGCTAGTGGTGGTTAATACCATTAGTTTGCTGGTGCATATTTTCAGCACTGGCTATATGAAAAACGAAGATGGTTTTGCCCGCTTCTATTGTTACCTGCCATTCTTTACCTTTAGCATGATTATGCTGGTAATGGTTAACAACTTCCTGTTGCTGTATGTCTTCTGGGAAGCGGTAGGTTTAAGCAGCTATTTGTTAATCGGCTTCTGGTTTGGCAAAAAATATGATTGGGGTCGCTTGCTCCCTGCCGAAGCTAACAAAAAAGCCTTTGTGGTCAACCGGGTCGGTGACTTTGGTTTTGGCCTGGGTATAATGTGGCTGTTTATCACCATGCTCTCCCAGAGCGAAAGTACCGCGACCTCCCTGTTTGACCGCCTGAATTATCAGAACGTTTTCAAGGTTTTTGAAGAAGGCAAGGTAGATGGCACAACCGTCTTCCTGATTAGTATCCTGCTATTTATGGGAGCAATGGGTAAATCAGCCCAGATACCCCTGCATGTCTGGTTGCCGGACGCGATGGCTGGCCCTACTCCTGTTAGTGCCTTAATCCACGCCGCTACGATGGTTACTGCCGGGGTTTATCTGGTAGGACGTATCAACCCGATTATTGTGCGCTCCGAAGAAGCTATCTACGTGGTGGCGGTTATCGGTATCGCCACGGCCTTCTTTGGTAGTACCGTTGGCACTACCCAAAAAGATATTAAGGCGGTGATGGCCTATTCGACGGTCAGCCAGCTTGGATATATGTTCTTTGCATTAGGGGCGTTTGGCTGGGTGGCGGCCTTCTTCCACCTGATGACCCACGCCTTCTTCAAAGGGCTATTGTTCCTCGGTTGTGGGGCGATTATCCATAGTAACGAAGAAACTATCAAGGAAAAGTTTGACGTTATTCACCATAACGCCGAAGAATGGGCCAAAAAACGCTATCCCGACGACCCTGAAAAAGCTGCCGAATATGCCTTTGAACTATTCGAGGCGGCGGAAAACGCTATTGAGTATGGGGTTGACCCCAAGAGTAGTGACCGCCTGTTGCGCGATGGCCTAGACCCGCAAGATATGGACTATATGGGCAACTATTTCAAGCAGATGCCCGTAGTAGCAATTTCGATGTGCTTTGCGGCGGCGGCTCTGGCAGGTGTGCCTTTAACCGCCGGGTTCTGGAGCAAGGACGAGATTTTGGGTCAGACTTTCAATCAGGGTGGTGGCTATTACATCATCTACGGGTTGGGTTTATTCGCCGCCTTACTAACGGCCTTCTACAGTTTCCGCATGATTTTCTCGGTATTCTGGAGTAAGAGTTATCGCCTACCCGCCGCCCTGAACAAACTGGCCTGGGTCGGGATGCAAAAGAAAGCCGCCGAGCTAGGGATTGAAAACTTCAACGGGCGTGAGATTGTGGAATTTGTGGAGGAAAGCCCAGACCGCAACCGCAATCAGGACGCGGTACACATTCACAAGCAAAGTTGGAGCATGAAAGCCCCCTTGATTTTCCTGGCCTTTATGTCTATCGCGGCTGGGTATGTGGGCTTGCCAAACATCCTGTTTGGTAAAGGCGCAGATGTGAATCTTTTTGAGAAGTTCCTTGACCCAACCTTTGAGTCAGCCCTCAAGGTAGTGCCACCTCACGAAGGCGAGTTTGGCACAACGGTATTCCTGCTGGTACTCTCCGGCCTGGTTGCCCTGACCGGGGTAGGCATCGCTTACTATATGTATCACCTGAAACGCGACACCCTGCCCGAAGCGGTCAGGGAACGAGTTGGCCCACTTTACGCCTTCTCCCGTAACAAATGGTATGTGGACGAAGCCTATAATCTGGTCTTTGTAAGTGGGGGGCTGGCCTTCTTCAAGTTGGTCTGGCGGTTTATTGACATAGGCATAATAGATGGGGTGGTTAATGGCCTCGGTTGGCTCACCCGCACCATCGCGCAGGGCTTACGCAAGGTACAGACGGGCTTTATTGCCAACTACGCCCTTTATATCGCGGTGGGACTCGTTGGGGTAGTGGCGATTTTCTATCTAACTGTTGGCATCAAATTCTAGGAGCGGAAGGAGGAGTTAAGGACAATGCTTTCGGTAATGACCTACCTACCGCTCATTGGGGCGGTGCTGATTCTGTTAGTACCAAAAAATAATGACCTGATTCGTTGGATAGCTCTGCTTACCACCTTTGCGAACTTTGTGCTGTCGCTAGTCACTATTTTCACTTTTAACCAGAGTGTTACTGGTTATCAATTTGAAGAAAAGGCCGACTGGATACCTGCAATTGGCGCAAAATATCATATGGGGGTAGATGGCGTTTCGGTGCTGATGCTGTTGTTAGACGGGATATTATTTTTCTTGGCAATCATCGCCAGTTGGAAAGCGATTCAGTCCCGTGTGCGTGAATACTATTTCTCCATTTTGCTGCTGAATGTTGGTTGTGTCGGGGTATTTTTGGCTCTCGACTTCTTCCTGTTCTATATCTTCTGGGAATTGGTACTGATTCCGATGGCGGTACTTATCGGGGTCTGGGGTGGAAGCAATCGCCGAATTTATGCCAGCGTGAAATTCTTCCTGTATACCCTGGTAGGTAGTTTGTTGATGCTGGTGGCAATTATCGCCCTGTACTTCCAGTATACCGATGTCACAAAAAACCCTTCTACTCTGGATATCCCCACTATCACTAACG
>Ga0209724_1000614_pt1 | contig 33833 bp, 26 predicted proteins | sample grotaG_FD_184143 | JGI IMG/M metagenome (GOLD analysis project Ga0209724, IMG submission 184143) | Glacier valley bacterial and archeal communities from Borup Fiord, Nunavut, Canada, to study Microbial Dark Matter (Phase II) -... | ecosystem: Environmental > Aquatic > Freshwater > Ice > Glacier ... | reverse complement strand
TACCCAACGGTTGCAGGCACTTTGAAACCGTTCAATAGGGGGTGGGTTACGACTTTCGCTGTGGAACTCACCACTAGAGTGAGCGGTAACAAATTAAACCTAAAAATTGGCCTCAAGCGAAAGCCCTGATTAAGTGATTATTTGGGGGCCGAACTGCGCTAGCCCCTATTCCTGCCTTACTTCTAGCTATTTAAGCGAAAGTCCTAAAATTCTCGCCGCGAACATTAAACTACTCGCGCTGTTCACCAATCATATTAGGTGTCATAGTTTATTAACCAACTAACCTCATTGTTGTAATCACATAGATTTCTCCATTATAATTGAGTGTGAGTAACAGCACTCTTTAATCCTTTTCTGTTCAGAGTTAGAGCCTACTCCCTGAAAGAACAATTGTCGGTATGGTAAGATACATTTGACTAAAACCCTTTGGGATTGGCTTGTTGTAGCAGCCAGGGTTTCCCGATTATCATTCTATGTGTGCTAGCGAACCGACCATTCTATTTATCTACGGTATGTTATGGGTAGGTATGGCGTGATTCTACTTTGGTTATGAGAAAATGACCGACTCTTTTAGCAGATTGAGGTTTTCACAAAAAGAGAGAAAGAACAGATTATGAACAATAAACTCTAGTATATTTTACCTTTGTGATGACCTCCTGTAGGTGACGACCGTGTTGAGGCGGGATGTTATGAGTTCGCCTCAACGCAGCCAACTGCCAGGAAGGCCGCCTCTCACCATACGTTAGTACGTTGAGGACTACAAACAGTTTGGGGAGTAATTTTTACTATCGAGACCCAGAAGGGGCAAAGACTTTCTCTACCAGCGAGCGCATTTCTAATAATCTGGAAAGAGGCATATGGCAAAAAAAGCAGCGGTACTTCGGGTATTGACCAGCAATAGTGGCTCATCCAGCCTCAAAGTTGGACTTTATACCCTCGACCAGGCTGAGACATCAGTTTTTTCGGTCAATCTTGAACGAATTGGTCACCCTAATAGCAGGATGCAGGTCAAGGACGCTCAGGGTGTGCTTGTTTTCGACCAACCCGTCTCGTTACCTGACCACAATACCGCTCTAAAGGTCTGGCTCAAGTGGTTACAAGACCATAGCCCTGACCTAGCTCTGGCGGCGGTGGGGCATCGGGTAGTACACGGGGGTAGCCACTATACTGAGCCCCAAATAATTACCCCGAAACTTATCGCCAACCTGCAAGATTTAGTACCGCTTGCCCCCAACCACTTACCCCAGGCCATTGCGGCGATCCAGTTTATCAGCCAAATTTATCCAGACCTGCCCCAAATAGCCTGTTTCGATACCGCCTTTCATCGCCACATGCCCAGAGTCGCCCAGCTTTACGCCTTGCCCAGAGAGCTATTAGAGGCTGGAGTAATGCGCTATGGTTTTCACGGTTTATCTTATGAGTACATATTGTATGAATTAGGACGGCTAGACCAACAAGCTGCCCAGAGCCGCATAATTATTGCTCATTTGGGAAACGGGGCAAGTATGGCGGCGGTTCAGGGGGGCATCAGCCTGGATACCACCATGGGTTTTACGCCCACTGGCGGTCTGGTGATGAGTACCCGCAGTGGTGACCTCGACCCTGGCGTACTGCTGTATCTCTTACAGGAAAAACACCTGAAAGCTGACGATATGAACGAATTACTCAACCAGAAATCGGGTATGCTAGGGATTTCAGGTAGTAGTGGTAATATGCAAGACCTGTTGGAAAAGGAGGCTACTGACCCACAGGCCGCCGAAGCAGTGGCACTCTTTTGCTATCAGGCCCGCAAATTTATCGGGGCTTTAACTACGGTGCTGGGTGGGTTAGATACTTTAGTTTTTACTGGCGGAATTGGCGAACACGCCGCCCCTATCCGGCAAAGAATTTGTGCGGGACTGGAATTTCTTGGAATCGAGTTAGAAGCCGAGCGCAATGAAGCGCATGCCCCAATTATTTCGAGCGACGAAAATAGTCGGGTAGTAGTGCGGGTAATCCAAACCGATGAAGACCTGATGATTGCCCGCCACACCCGGAAATTGCTACCCAATTAAATTTACTCTTTAGAAAAATAACTTTTGAGAAGAAAAAGGAGTTTTGTTTTTATGGTAAATCTTGACCAGAACCGCTTGAAGCTGATAGATGCTTACTGGCGAGCCGCCAATTATCTGACCGTTGGACAGATCTATTTACAGGAAAATCCTCTCCTGACCGAACCACTCCGTCCTGAACACATCAAGCCCCGCCTGCTGGGACATTGGGGTACTTCACCCGGCCTCAACTTGATTTACGTCCACCTGAACCGACTAATCCAGGACACTGGGGCAAACGTGATTTATCTGGCAGGGCCGGGTCATGGTGGCCCTGCGATACTGGCTAATGTTTATCTTGAGGGAACTTATTCTGAAGTTTATCCTCAAATTTCCTCCGATACTGCTGGAATACGCAAGCTGTTTCGCCAGTTTTCGACCCCTGGTGGAGTTCCAAGCCACGTAAGTGTACCGACTCCTGGCTCCATTCATGAAGGCGGCGAATTGGGCTATGTGCTTAGTCACGCTTTCGGGGCGGCTTTCGACAACCCTGATTTAGTGGTGGTAGCGGTAGTGGGCGACGGGGAAGCTGAAACCGGGCCGCTGGAGGGTGCCTGGAAAGGTATCAAGTTTCTTAATCCGGCGCGAGATGGAGCCGTGCTGCCAATTCTGCACCTCAACGGTTACAAAATATCGGGAGCGACCGTGCTGGGTCGCAGTAGCGATGAGGAAATACGCCAATGGCTCACCGGGCAGGGTTACGAGGTGTTTTTTGTAGAAGGCGACGACCCTGAACAGGTTCACCCTCAGCTCGCCGCGACTCTGGACGAATGTTACAGCAAAATACGCGCTTTTCAACAAGATGCTCGTCAAAACGGGTTTTCAAAGAGACCACGCTGGCCGGTTATAGTGCTACGTACCCCTAAAGGCTGGACTGGCCCTAAAGTGGTGAATGGTCTACAGGTTGAAGGTACTTTTCGCTCCCATCAAGTGCCATTGGCAACCGTCAAACAAGATCCTGAACACCTGAGAATGCTTGAAGAATGGCTGTGTAGCTACCACCCCGAAGAACTATTTGACACTGAGGGGCAGCTAGTGCCCGCTCTACGCGAACTCGCCCCTAAAGGTGAATTACGCATGGGAGCCAATCTGCACGCTAACGGCGGTAAAATCCTGGTGGAACTAGATTTACCCAACTATGCCGACTACGCGGTGGAAGTGCTGCACCCAGCCACTGAGCTGGTCGAGTCCACTCGTCAGTTAGGCAAACTTATGCGAGACATTTTCAAGGAAAATGCTGAACAGGCCAACTTCCGCTTATTCTGCCCCGATGAAACTAACTCGAATCGGTTGGGGAATGTCTTTGAGGTGGAAAACCGTTGCTGGATAGAACCAATTATTGCCACTGACGACCATCTTGCCCCCGATGGCCGGGTGATGGAGATATTATCTGAACACAATTGTCAGGGCTGGTTGGAAGGCTACTTATTGACTGGACGACACGGCTTGTTTGCTACTTATGAGGCCTTCGCAATGGTTTCGGCTTCAATGACGGTTCAACACATTAAATGGCTGGAAGAAGGTAACAAATTGGAGTGGCGAGCCTCCGTCGCTTCTTTGAATATCCTGTTGACCTCAACCTGTTGGCGTAACGACCATAACGGTTTTAGTCACCAGGGGCCGGGTTTGATTGATACCGTAATGTCCAAAAAGGGTAGTGTGGCCCGAATTTACTTGCCACCAGATGCTAACTGCCTGCTGTCGGTAGCCGACCACTGCTTTCGTAGCCGGAACTATGTGAATTTGATTGTGATTGACAAGCAACCCCAACTTCAGTGGCTGAATTTGGAAGCGGCGCGGGATCATTGTGCCAAAGGTGCGGGAATCTGGCAATGGGCTTCCAATGATGAAGGCGTTGAGCCAGAGGTGGTGCTTGGGGCGGCGGGCGATACCCCTACTTTAGAGATTGTGGCGGCAGCCTGGTGGTTGCAACAGCACGTACCAGATTTGAAAGTACGGGTGGTAAATGTGGTGGATTTAATGACGCTTTTCCCAGCCCAGCTTCATCCTCACGGTATGGACGAGACTAATTTCATCGAGCTTTTTACCACCGACAAGCCCGTCATCTTTGCCTTTCACGGCTCCCCACGCGCGATTCATGAAATTATTCACGGGCGCACAAAAGTAGACCGTTTCCATGTGCGGGGCTTCATCGAAGAAGGCACTACCACCACCCCCTTTGATATGGTAGTCCGCAATGCAATGAGCCGCTATCACCTTTGTATCGAGACTATTCGACGAGTACCACGTTTACAGGAGCGGGCGGCAGCTTTAATTGCCGAGTGTGAAGATATGTTAGTTCAGCACGCCGCTTATGTACGTGAATATTTCGAGGATATGCCCCAGGTTCGGGATTGGGTCTGGAGCCAAACTCCTTCTGGGGGGAAGTAATAATGATGCTGGTGTTGAAGTAAAGAAAATTAGTATTTAACCCAATAACCCCTCTTGATAACCTGTGAAAGTCAGGCAAGTGGGGTTTTTACTTTATTTACCGTACATTTACCAAAGAAAACCCTTCTATTTACCTGCCAGAATTACACTTGATTTGTAGAAAGAAATTTACAATCGTAAAAGACTGAGTTGAAAGGGGAATAATTATGTTTAAGAAAATTGCTGTCCCTCTGGATGGTTCGGCCCTGGCGGAAAAAGCCTTGCCTTTTGCTATTGGGTTAGCACACCAACTCAATGCCAGCTTATTACTCTTGCGGGTTACGCACCTACCAGTGCTGTTAACCGACACCCCAGAACATGAGCTTGGTTCTCTGGAAGTAGCCGAAAGTTATCTGGCGGGTGTGAAAAATACCATTACCAACCCGGCTTTGCCCAATTCCCTTGAGGCGGCGCGGGTAGAGGTGGTGGTAGTGTATGGCGAGACTGCCCCTGAGCTTATTGAGATGGCCCCCTTCGAGAAGGCTGATTTGCTGGTGATGACCACACACGGGCGTACCGGGATAGGTCGGCTGCTGGGTAGTGTCGCTAACAAAGTGTTACGCCAATCGAAGCTGCCTGTGCTATTGATTAAGCCTGAGATGTCGAAGACCCGCCCGTTTTTAGAGGAGACTTTGACCGGGAATAGCTACTTTAACCGGGGGGATAATAAAATTTTGGTGACACTGGATGGCACTCCCGAAGCCGAAGCAATTCTTGAACCAGCTATTCAGATGGCGAAGGAAACTGAAGCAACCATTCATCTGTTACAAGTAGTTATGCCCTTTACCCCGGTAGATTTTGGCGGTGGTTATTATTATGGTACTGGTCTTAATCTGACTGATGATACCGAGATACGGACTACCGAAGCCACCCAATATTTGAGCCACATTCAGGAAAGGCTATCACAGCAAGAAGTGCAAACCACTACCCTGGTTAAGATTGGGAATCCTGCTGAGGAAATTGTGGCTTATGCTGGTGTGGTTAAGCCGGGGATGCTGGCATTAGCGACCCACGCCCGAAACACAGTTGGCAAGTTCTTTATGGGAAGCGTGGCCGATGAGGTGCTGCACAAGAGCCACCTGCCACTACTGCTAGTGCATACCGCCGCGCCAGCCAAGGTACTACGCGAAACAGAAATCCTGGAAAAGTACAGCACCAGTAAGGGCTAAGTTGTTTTAGAAATTTACTTTTTGTTTACCTGCGTTGATTCAGTTATTTACCTGAGCCTTGTATGCTACTAGCAGAAGATTAAACAATTGCTCAGAGGGTCGCTTAAAAACCCTTAACGAAAGGAGTACATTATGAATAACGCTACTGAAAAGAGCGAAAACCGTAACCGTTACCAGACTCCGGTCAAGGAACCCGGTATTGCCCATTTCTTATTCGGCGATACTCGTTCTGCCCCCGTCTGGTTGGTCGTTCGAGTATGGTTGGGCCTACAATGGGTCGCAGCGGGCTGGAGTCACCTCAAAATTTGGGATTTTAACAATGGCGGCTATGTTCACAACGGTGGTGCTTCCCTCAAAGGTTACTGGGATGGTGCTTTAGCAATCGCCCCCGGCGGGACTGGCGCAAAAATAACTTACGACTGGTATTACGACTTCCTGAAATTCCTGCGGGATGGCGGTCACTACGAATGGTTCGCCTGGTTAATTACCTTTGGTGAAATCGCGGTAGGACTGGGACTAATTTTTGGTTGCTTCACGGCGGTAGCTGCTTTCTTTGGCACTATTATGAACTTCAGCTTCGAGCTGGCAGGTACGACAAGTACCAACCCGGTGCTGTTTGGTACTGCCATCCTGATTATTCTAGCTTGGCGCACCGCCGGTTGGTGGGGTTTAGACCGCTACGTATTACCTTTAGTAGGTACACCCTGGCAGCGCGGCAAGGTTCTTGGCAAAAATAAAAAGGAAGATTACGACACAGGGAATACTATTCCACCCACTGGTGGTATACCCTCAGCCTAACCCAACGGTAGAAAACTTTGGTAGAAAGAAAGGTGTAACAATGACTAACGATATGATGCTTAGACGGTTCTCGACGCTGAATCTGACTTTTACGGGCGGGCTGGGTGTATTGGGTGGTCTCTGGTTAATAGTTTCCCCCTACCTGTTCGATTACAACAACCTGCCAACAGCAGCAAAGTTCGTTGAAAACGGCAGCAATGCCACCTTGCTAGGGTTGATTACCGGGATAATCACAATTGCTATCTCAATATTCCTGATAGCAACCGAGAAGATGCCGCAAATGCAACTTTATCGCAACATTGGTGGGTGGTTACTGGTAGTAATGGGGGTCTTCCTGATGGCTGCTCCCTATCTGTTCAATTACTCGATGTTGCGTGACCCGCTCTGGAACTTGCAACTAACTGGGGCAGTCTTCGTACTGATAGCCGGGTATGTGATGCAAGAACTGACTCTTCGAGACAAAAAGACCAGCTAAAATAACATTTCCCTAATCTTTCAATTCCCTTTCCCAACCAGGGAGAGGGATTTGTTTTTCAGAAAAAATAGGCATAGAAAGGAGGCCGCTTTATGTATAGCAAAATATTAGTTCCCCTGGATGGTTCATCGCTGGCGGAAAGAGCTTTGCCTTACGCTATAAAGCTGACACATAGTCTTAAAGCCCAACTGCGGTTATTGCGGGTAGTGGAGTCAGCTACCTTCGCCAGTGCCAAACCCGAAGACCGTAAACGAAATTTTGCAATCGCCCAGACCTATTTAGACTCGATAAAGCACTCTATTTCTAGTCCTGATATGGCTCTTGGCATTAGGCCAGAACAGGTGGAAACAAGCGTTATCGAAGGCTTCCCAGGCCAGGAAATAGCTTTTACCGCCAACAATGACAAGGCCAGTTTAATTGTTATGACCACACACGGACGAAATGGGCTAACCCGACTGGTTTTGGGTAGCACAACGGCGGAGGTAATAGCCCGAAGCAAAGTACCAGTAGCTTTAATTCATCCAACAAAAATCTATGACGGGGAATATCTGGGGCAAATTCTTACCGAAAAAATTGAGCCAGCTCCCCATAATTGTCTAATATTAACCCTGGATGGTAGCCCAAAAGCCGAAAGTGCCTTAGAAACAGCCACAACGTTAGCCGAGCAGAGTGACGCAACCCTTTATCTGTTACGAATAGATTCACCGCGCTCAACCCAAGATTATCAGGGTCTAGTGGCGGATTACGGTTATAACTATGATACAGAAATAGCTAAGGAAAATCAGAGTCGGCGCGAGCAAGCCTATTTGTATCTGGATCAAGTGCAACAGAAGATTGCTAAGGAGGGGCTGAATTGCATCAAGGCGGTACGAATCAGTAATAATCCGGCGGAGGAGATAATAAAATTTGCCGAGGAGGTAAGAGCTTCGGCAGTGGTGATGACGACTGACCCCCATCGAAACTTCAACCAACTATTGATAGGTAGCGTGGCTGATGAGGTGATGCAAAGCAGCTACCGTCCGGTTATTATAGTTGGGGTAAACCCTTCAAATGGGGAAACTCAGGAAAGAGGCGATGAAGTATACCCATTACTCAGATTTTAATTAACTGGTCAGCCCCTGGTTACTCATTATTTTCTTCTAACAACCTTTTATTGGTTGACCCCCGGCTAGTTTACTGCTATGCTGGATTTATCGAAAATTGTTGAGTTTGTGGGTTGAAAGTATAAATATTGGCCGTGAACCAGGGTAAAGCAAAAATCCCCGAAACTCCGCCTAGCTCTGGCAAATTTGCCGCAGAAGAAACAAAGGCTGGAGTTTTATTATGGCTGGAAGCTCTCAGCAAAGCTACTCTGGCTATCTCCAGCGAGTTAGACCTTGAGACCGTGTTGCAAATTATCGCCAATAACGCCCGCGAATTTGCTAATGCTAATTATGCCGCGATGGGTATCGTCAACGACCAGGGCCTCATCACCTCCTTTATCACCAGTGGTATCTCCAAAGAACAGCGCGAGAAAATCGGGGAACCGCCAAGTGGACACGGTTTGCTAGGGGTACTTATTAAACAGGGCAAGCCCTTGCGGGTGCACGACATGAGCAAAGACCCCCGCCGAAGTGGTTTCCCGCCTAACCATCCTCCAATGATCAGTCTTTTGGGGGTGCCTGTTTCGGTGCAAGGTCGGGTAGTGGGCGACCTGTACGTGACCGACAAAATTGGCTCAGACGAATTTAGCGAGGATGAGGAGTGGTGGCTCACTCTTTTTGCTCGACAGGCGGCGGTAGCGGTAGTGAACGCCCAATTATATAAAGCGGCTCGACAGGCCCGACAACGCGCTGAGACCCTGACTGAATTAACTGGTACGCTCAACCGCTCTTTCAAGCTGGAGGAACTATTTCTTCAAATCAATCGGGCTGCCTCCCAACTTTTAGAATTGCCCGCTTCCGCTCTTTACCTGCTGGATAGACAGCGCACTCGCTTTGAGCTAGAGGCACAGGTTGGTTTGGATGAAAAAGCTGATGAGAAGTTTTTCCTGCCGCTCCATAGATCGATTGCCGGGAAAGTGCTAGAGAGCGGACAGTCCATCTTTGTTCAAGATACCAGTGTGCTTGAGCAAATTTACTTTTTGCCATTACAAGGCAAGCGGTTGCCGGGGGCTTTGCTGGTAGTACCTATTCGGCAAGCCAATCGGGTTAGTGGGGTTATCGAGGTATATTCAGCCCAACCCCGCCACTTTAGCCCGGAAGAAATCTCCCTGCTTGAAGCTTTTGCGGGACAGGCGGCCCTGGCTCTGGATAAAGCCCAACTTTACCAGCAACACGAAGAATTTCTTTCGATGACCGCCCACGACCTCCGCGCCCCCCTGACCGCCATCAAGTTAAGTGCCGGATTGCTGGAAACCAGTCTACCATCCGACCTTCCTCCAGCCCTGAAAAACCTGGCGAGTAACATCTCTCGTAATAGCGAGCGACTGAATAATTTGCTGGAAGATTTGCTGGAACTGACCCGCTTGGAGCAAGGGCGGGTGCAGCTAAGGCCAGAAAAATTAGAATTGGGCGAAGCTATCGCAGCGACGGTGCATACGCTACTCCCGTTGTTTGAGGAGAAGGGCCAAATCTTCAAATTTGAGCGGCTAGAGCAGACTCAGTGGTTATGGGCAGACCGCCGCCGCTTTGAACAGGTTTTGGTTAATCTTTTGGTAAACGCCCACAAATATACTCCGGCGGGTAGCCTGATTCAGATAAAACTTCTGGTTGCGTCAAATTGGCTAACCATTGGGGTGCAGGATAATGGGCCGGGTATTCCACTCGACGAACAGCAGCACATCTTTGACCGCTATTACCGACTGGCGACGGATGAACCGAGCAGTGGAAGTGGTCTGGGACTGCCGATAGCCCGGTTGTTGGTGGAATTGCACGGTGGGCAACTGTGGGTGGAAAGCGCACCCGATAAGGGTAGCACCTTTTACTTCAAATTGCCGCTCCCAAGTCCTAGTTAGCTCTGATTTTTACCCTTTGTTTACCAGTGTATATCCGCCCGTTTATCTTTTTCGCCTATTATATTCATAGGACAATGAGGTCGCCCCTTAACACAATGGAGTGATAAAGGGTCTGGGTTGTGGCATAGGGTAAAAGTAGTCTGCTATCTGGCAAGCTTAACCCCTTTTCCTGTAAAAGTTTAGGTGGAAATTACACCCTAGAAGTTTATAGATTGATCCGAAGGAGTCTCTGATAAATGGTAAACGCGGCTAAAGTAGCTCTGGTTGGTACGGGAATGGTAGGTGCTACCTTCGCTTATCGCCTGATAGAAAGCGGTCTGGTCAGCGAGCTGGCAATGACCGATGTTGATTTAAGGCGGGCGGAGGGCGAGATGATGGATTTGAACCACGCCCTCCCCTTTGAACATAACTGCCAGATTAGGGCAGGCGACTATTCCGTCTTGGAAGGGGCGGGGTTGGTGGTTATTACCGCCGGGGTTGCCCAGAAGCCGGGTGAAACGCGCCGTGAGCTTGTTGGGCGAAATGTTGCGATTTTTCGCCAAATCATTCCAGAGATTTTACGTTATGCCCCCGACGCGCTGCTGATAATTGCCACAAACCCCGTAGATATTATGACTTATGTGGCCCTGAAACTCTCCAACCTTGCACCAGGGCGGGTTATTGGGAGTGGTACAATCCTTGATACCGCCCGTTTTCGCTATTTGCTGGGGAATTATTATAAGGTTGACCCTCACTCGGTGCATGCTTACATAATCGGCGAACACGGTGATAGCGAAGTGCCAGTCTGGAGTACCGCTAACATTGGGGGTGTTACTCTTGAAGAATATAGCCGCCTGTTGGGTAAGCCCTTTAACCAAGCCGAGCTGGATGGCCTATTTGAGGAGGTCAGAACCGCCGCCTACCAGATAATTGAGCGTAAGAAAGCCACTTATTACGCTATCGCCAGTGGCTTGCTGCGGTTGGTCGAAGCTGTCTTGCGCGACCAGGCTACGGTGTTTTCAGTCAGCGTGCTTCAAAGTGGGCAGTATGGTGTTGAGGATATTTGTCTGAGCCTCCCCGCCGTGATAGGACGAGGCGGGATAAGCCATATCATCCAGATTCCGTTAGATGAACAGGAAACCCAAAAATTCCAGGACTCGGCGCAGGTGCTAAAAGAGCTGGCGGCAAAAATATTTTAAGAAAAACTTTACCAGATTTTTACCTTTATTTACCATTTCTTTTATCTTGACCTTTAGAATGTAGTAAGCGTTCACCACGATAGTTACCCTGAGCTTGCAAAGAGTCTTGCTGATAATAACAAGATTCTTTAGCTTCGCCTTAGAATGACAAGCTCTGTGAACGGTTACAGAATGTAGGCAGTCCAAGCAAATGTCTTATCATAAAGTAACTCAAAAATCGGCTGAATTACACGAGGACTCAACCAGGACTATGGCGCAAAATGACGGCGCGGCTAATCCGAGCCCCTTTCTTGGATTTTTAGAATATCTGGCCGAAGGGGTGCTAGTGGTTGACCGCCACCGGGTTATTCGAGCTGCTAATCAGGCTTTGGAGCGAATGTCGGGCTGGCGGGTGGAAGAACTGCTGGGTAAAAGCTGTCAGGATTTGGAAAGTCCCACTCCGATGTGCCTGAGCTTATGTCCACTTTTGAACCTCAGTCGCAGAAGTGGCGAAAACCGAGGGCTTTTCCACGAGCTTACTCTCCTAACCAAAAGTGGCAGCCGTTTGGAAGTAAGTGCCAGCTTCGCAAGCCTGGAATTACCCGCTTTTCTTGTACCCATTACCCCAATGCTGGAGGCGGAAGTTGAGGGTGACGAGCCAACTCCATTACCAGATTTCAGTATCATCTTGCTACGCGATATAACTGAACAAAAACGGCAGGAACATATTAAAACCCAGTTTATCGCCACCGCATCGCACCAGTTACGCACTCCCCTGGCAAGTATCAAGACTGCTATTGGCCTTTTGCTAGATAGCGTTGAGGCGGATTTTAGTCCACCCTTGTTGCGTCTTTTGCAGAATATTCAGGAAAGTTCATTGCGAATTGAGCGATTGGTCAAGGATATGATAGAGTTGACCAATCTGCAAAATGGCCGGATACAGCTACAGCACTGCCGGGTGGAGATTCGCGAACTGGTGCAACAAGCGGTAGCGTTTAACCAACACCGTTTATCTGCTAAAGAACAACAACTGGATTTAAAGCTACCACCCCATGAACTATATCTTGAGACAGATGTAGAGCGTATAGTTCAGGTTTTGGGTCATTTACTTTCCAATGCCAGTAAATTTAGCGGGAACGGTAAAAAAATTGGGCTGGAGGTTGGACCATCGGCAGAAATTGAGCGGCGACCAGAAGTTATTTTCAGCGTGCAGGATGAGGGAATTGGGATTTCGCCAGACGAAAACTCGCTAATTTTTGAGAAGTTTTATCAAAGCCAGATAGAAGAAAATTCCAGTCAGGTTGGTAATGGTCTTGGCTTACCATTAGCCAAAGCCCTGATTGAACTTAACGGCGGACGGCTCTGGTTTGAGAGCCAACCGGGTAAGGGTAGCACTTTTTACTTTTCGTTACCAGCTTTATAGTTTTTAGCAATGGATTCATAATGAAAATATTGGTTGTGGATGACGATAAAAATATTGTAGAAGCCATAACCATTGGCTTTCAGTTGCAATGGCAAGGGGTTGAAATAGTATCCGCTTCGGATGGCGACAAAGGCTTGGATATGTTCTATGAGCATAACCCGGATGTGGTATTGTTAGATGTGATGATGCCTCAAAAAGATGGTTATACCGTTCTCAAAGAAATCCGGCGGGTTAGCGATGTCCCGGTGCTGATGCTTACCGCCAGAGGTGAGGAGTTGGATAAGGTTAAGGGGTTAGAACTTGGGGCTGATGATTACCTTACCAAACCCTTTTCTCACCTTGAGTTATTTGCCCGCATCCGGGCAGTGTTGCGACGAGCAGAAATGCCGCCGCCTGTGAATGCTTTGCCTTCTTTTGTTAGTGGAGACCTGACGATAAATTTTGAGAATCGGGAAGTGACTAAAAGCGGGCAAGCAGTGAAAATGACTCCCACCGAGTACAATTTACTATTTTTGTTGGCGCGGAATGCTGGCAGGGTAGTGCCTTTTGAAACCATCCTGGATAAAGTATGGGGGCCGGAGTATCATGATCAGCTTGATTATCTCAAAACCTATATGAGCCGCCTTCGTAAAAAACTGGAAGACAGCCACGAGAACCCAAAATATCTCCTGACAGAGCGGGGGCTGGGCTATCGGCTGGTAAAACATAATTCATAAATGAGAGAGACCTTTCATTAACTATGCAACCAAATCCAGACAGGCTATCCGCCGCCCGACCCGAACCCGCCCCTGCTCCTACCTCGCTGGTGAGTTGGGCCGAGCGGCATCCACTTGACCCCTTTTTCACGCCAAAAAATGTAGCGGTAATTGGCGCAACCGAGACGGCGGGAAGCGTAGGCCGCACTATTGTCTGGAACTTAATCAGTAACCCCTTTGGCGGGACGGTTTTCCCGGTAAACCCCAAACATACCAGTGTTTTAGGGATAAAAAGTTATCCCAATCTAGCGGCTGTCCCCGAAAAAGTAGACCTGGCAATTATTGTAACCCCGGCGGCTACCGTGCCAGGAATCATTGAGGAATGTGCGGCGGCGGGTGTGCAAGGAGCGATTGTTATTTCGGCGGGTTTCAGGGAACGGGGGGCAGAAGGAGCGGCCCTGGAAGCCCAACTTCTGGAGACGGCCCGTAATAGCAACATTCGGATACTTGGCCCCAACTGTCTGGGATTAATCTACCCACCCACTGGCCTGAACGCTTCTTTCGCCAGAGCTACGGCTAAGGCGGGCAACGTTGCTTTCATCAGTCAAAGCGGAGCCCTGTGCAATGCGGTGCTGGATTGGAGTTTGAAAGAGAACGTGGGTTTCAGTGCCTTTGTGTCGGTTGGCTCAATGCTAGACATTGGTTGGGGCGATTTGATTGACTATTTAGGTAATGACTCCCATACCAAAAGTATTGTGATTTATATGGAGTCAATCGGCAATGCCAGGGCCTTTCTGTCTGCCGCCCGTGAGGTGGCTTTTTCTAAACCCATAATTGTGCTGACGGCTGGACATACCCAGGCGGCGGCTCAGGCGGCGATTTCACATACAGGTTCTTTAATTGGTAGTCACGAAGTTTTGGAGGCGGCTTTCCGGCGTATCGGAGTATTAACGGTCAACCGCATCTCGGAATTGTTTGATATGGCAGAAGTGCTTGCCAAACAACCCCGGCCTATTGGCCCGCGCCTGACTATTCTTACTAACGCGGGTGGCCCTGGTGTAATCGCGGCGGATGCCCTGATTTCCGGGCAAGGTCAACTGGCGGAACTTACCCCCGACCTATTAGCCGAACTTAACGGTTTCTTGCCGGAATACTGGAGTCATGCTAACCCGCTTGATATTATTGGCGATGCTACCCCCGAACGCTACCTGAAAGCTTTCCAGGCCGCCGTCAAAAACCCCAACAGTGACGGGATTCTAGTGATTGTCACTCCACAAGCCACCACCGACCCAACCACTATTGCCGAGCAACTTAAACAATTCGCCACCATCACCCGGAAACCTGTTCTGGCAAGTTGGATGGGTGGGGCGGAGATGGCAGCGGGTCAGGCTATTCTAAAGCAGGCGGGCATCCCGACTTTTCCTTATCCTGATACTGCCGTGCGGCTTTTTAATTATATGTGGCGATATAATGCCAACCTAAAAAACCTCTATGAAACGCCGACCCTGCCCACTGAGGAAAGCACTCCCGACCAACTCCGCGCCACCGCCATTATCGAAGCGGCCCGTCAATCCGGGCGTACATTACTAAATGAGGTTGAGTCCAAACAGGTGCTTGAAGCTTATGGTATGCCGATAATTCAGACGCTGGCAGCCTACAGTTTGCAAGAAGCTCTGGACAAAGCGGCTGAGATTGGCTACCCGGTGGTGCTAAAAGTTTTATCGGATAGCATATCTCACAAATCGGATGTAGGCGGGGTAGAACTAGACCTGCGAAACCCCCAGGAAGTAGCCCAGGCTTATCAGCGTATCGAAACAAGAGTTAAAGATAAACTTGGGGAGAGTCATTGGCAGGGTGTGACGGTGCAGCCGATGGTAAAGTTGGCGGACGGCTACGAACTGATTATCGGGAGCAGCCTTGACCCAGAATTTGGCCCGGTTTTGCTATTTGGTTCTGGTGGGCAGGTGGTGGAGGTTTACCAGGATCGGGCGTTGGGCTTGCCACCCCTTAACAGCACTCTGGCTCGAATGATGATGGAGCAGACCAAAGTGTTTGCGGCCTTGCAAGGAATTCGCGGACGCAGCCCGGTGGATATTGCAGCCTTAGAGCAACTTATGGTTCGCTTCAGTCAGCTAGTTTCAGAACAACATATGATTAAAGAGCTGGATATTAACCCGCTACTGGCCTCCCCGACTGGCCTGGTGGCGTTGGATGCCCGGATTGTGCTACAAGGGCCGGAGGTACCCCTGGAAATGTTGCCCAAGATGGCTATCCGGCGTTACCCGACCAAATATGTCAGCCAGTGGAAGCTGAAAAACGGCCTCGAAGTGACTATCCGACCTATCCGCCCGGAAGATGAGCCGTTAATGGTCGCCTTTCATGAAACTTTGTCCGAACAAAGTGTTTATTATCGCTGGTTACATATGATAAACTTAACCCAACGCATTGCTCACGAACGCCTGACCCAGATTTGTTTTATAGATTATGACCGTGAAATGGCTCTGATAGCGGATTATAAAGACTCCGAAAGCGGTAAACATGCCATTATCGGGGTAGGGCGACTGAGCAAGCTGCTAGGTAGCAACGAGGCCGAGTTTGCTACACTGGTTTCGGATAAATATCAGGGTTTGGGATTAGGTTCGGAATTATTGCGGCGGTTAATTCAGGTAGGGCGTGACGAAAAGCTGAACCAGATTATTGGATATATTCTCCCCGAAAACCGCGATATGCAGAGGGTTAGTGAGAAACTCGGTTTTAAGCATCATTATTCTATCCAGGACCAATTGGTTAAAGTAGAACTTGTTTTATAGTTGTAACCGTAAACAAAACGGTAAAACGAATCGACATGCCGTTGAGACACTTTACGCGGCCCTTGCCCTATGCCATGGTTTCAGTGATTAGTTTCCCATAACTATCAAAAGACTGAACTACAATTTGGTGTTGACCACCAACATCCGGGTTGGTGATAGTGGTTGAGCTATTGGGCCGGTCAAAACAAACCAGATAGCCAGTCGGGTTTGCCTGGAGCATCTTACGGGGCGAGACGGTGCAAATCGAGCCGCTAGGGTTTCTCCTAACTGGCGGGGCAAGGGGATGGGCGAACTGCTACTATACCTGGGGCTGGAATACGGACGCAAACGCGCCGCAACCCAGGCCGAACTCTGGATGAGCGAGGATAATATTGTTTCGCTCAACCTCTACGGCAAGGCGGGCTTCCGGGTTGTCGGCGGCTTCGCCGTTTATTATATTGACCTCAAATAGATTCACATCTTTCTTCTTTTGTGCTATCATATATTTTATTGACTCTCCGTATTATTTATAAGTGTTTATTCTGGCTATCAATCTAAACGAATGTTGAAGGAGCGTTACCCCTATGCCTGAACGACCTGAAAATGTATTGAAAATATTAGATATGACACAGCGAAACCTTACTATATTAGAAACTCAAGCAGCGGCAATGGGTGTTTTAGCTCCTTCTTATATACAAATTGGTATAAAGGAAGCAAGAGACAGCATTAAGGATTTAGAGAAACGCTATATTGAGGCGGGTGGCACTTTACCTATTCCTAATCAAAATAATCAAGTGCCAAATACCCAGCCAACCAACCCCCCAATACAAACCGACCCCGCCACAACAGTTTCGATTCAGCCTCAGAATTCGGGAGAAAAACCCGCCCGCACAAAGGTTTTCATTAGCTATAGCCACAAAGATAAAGAGTGGTTGGAACGACTCCAGGTGCATCTCAAACCCTACGAACAATTTGGCTGGACAAATAAAGATGGCTCAAAGGGAAAGCTGGAATGGTGGGATGACACAATGATCCCGATTGGTTCAAAATGGTTTGATGAAATCAAGAAAGGACTTGCTGTTAGCAAAATAGGGGTTTGCCTCATAACCTCTGATTTTCTCGCCTCTAAATTTATTACTAGCGAGGAGTTACCTTCGTTTTTGGCATCTTCAGAGAAAGAGGGCTTAATTATCTTTCCTGTTATTGTCTCTCCCTCAGCTTTTAGTAACACTTGGCTTGGGGAATACCAGACTTTTAATCCACCATCTGAACCACTTGCTGGATTAAATGGTAATAAAAGGGAACAGGCCCTTGCTAAATTAGCGGAGGCTATTGTAAAGGTAATCAAGGCTTGAAAGGTTTTCACTCAAGTTATGTCTGAACAAGATTTATTGCAAAAACAATTAGAAATGCATAAGCAGCGGCTTAGTATCTTAGAAATTCAAGAAGCAGGTTTTGGCCGTTTACATGTGCCAGTTCATATACTAATTGAGATTGAGGATGCTCGTTTGGGGATTATCGGATTGGAAGAAAAGCTGGGCTTGTCAGTAACAGTAAATATAGTCAGTAAATATCGTATCCCTTGGAATGTGCCCCATCGCCGCAACCCTAGTTTCTCCGAGCGTGCTGAGTTTCTGACCAACATGGAAAAAACCTTGGCTGGCGGCAGGTTGGGGGCATTGACCCTGACAATTTCGGGGCTGGGCGGGGTCGGTAAAACCCAACTGGCGGTTGAATACGCTTATCGTCATAGCGAGAAATTCAAATTTGTTTGGTGGTTGCGGGCCGAGAGTGAAATTACCATAAAGGCTGACCTTGCCTGGCTTGCCAGCCAACTAAATCTGCCTGAAGCCGCCCAATCTGACCAGAATCTAACCATCACCGCCATCCTGCGCTGGCTGGAAAATAACGACGGTTGGCTGCTTATATTCGATGATGCTAATAATCCAAAGGATGTACAGGACTATCTGCCAAAGGGTGGGCGGGGGCAAATCCTGATAACCTCACGCTGGCAAGATTGGACGGGTTACGCTAAGACTATCTCCGTCCAGGTCTGGAATAAAACTTCGGCGGTAGAGTTCCTGCTTAGGCGTACTATGCGGAATGACAAGGAGGGAGCGGGGAAGCTGGTGGAGAAGCTAGGTTACCTGCCGTTGGCTCTTGAACATGTCGGTGCTTATCTGGCACAGAACCAATTGCTCACTTTTGCTGATTATTTGCAGAAATTTGAGCAACAAAAGTTGTCCTTTTTAGCTGAGGGGCAACTCGCCACCGATTATCATCAAGATACTATCCGTAGCACTTGGCAAATCTCCCGCCAACAGTTACCTTTTGAAGCCACCGACCTACTTAAATTGTGTGCTTGGCTGGCCCCCGATAATATTCCTTTGGCGATGTTCCTGAACAATGTTGAGGAACTGCCCGAATCCCTTGCAATTGTTGCCGCCAGTAAAATCAGCTTTGCCAAGACCGTCGCCACCTTGCAGCAATATTCGCTGGCGGAACTGAACCAGGAGAATCAGGCTATTTCGGTACATCCTCTGTTGCAGTTGGTACTGCGGGAGGTGGGCGAAGAAAGGGATCAGGGGCAGGGGCTGATTCAACACAGTTCTAAATCCGCAACCATCACTCCGCAGTCCTTTTGGCTAAGTTCCGCCGTTCGGCTGATAAATGTTGCCTTCCCCATTGATAGTGATGATTATCGCAACTGGGAAGAATGTACCCGATTATTACCCCACGCCCTAGCAGTTTCCGAAGAAGCCGAGAGGCTTGAAATGGAGCCAAGTGCGCTTGGTCATTTGCTAACCATAGTTGGAATATACCTGCAAAGTCGGGCGGATTACCAGACCGCCCTTGATCTATATCAACGTTCCATCGCTATCGGCGAAAAGACCCTGGATGCGGAAAACCCTGACGTAGCTACCCGCTACAACAACCTGGGGAGTCTGCTTCGGGCTATGGGTAACCTCCCGAGTGCCAGAATTTATCTTGAGAGAGCGATTGTCATCGGCGAGAAGATTTTGGGTAATGAGCATCCTGACGTAGCAATCTACTACAATAACTTGGGGCAACTGCTCCAAAACTTAGGCGACCTTCCCAACGCCAGAATTTATCTTGAGAAAGCCCTTGCTATTGATGAGAAGGTTTACGGTTATGACCATCCAATTCAAGTACGCGACTACAACAACCTGGGGAGTCTGCTCCGGGTTATGGGTGACCTCCCGAGTGCCAGAATTTATCTTGAGAGAGCGATTGTCATCAGCGAGAAGATTTTGGGTAATGAGCATCCTGACGTAGCAATCTACTATAATAACTTGGGGCAACTGCTCCAGGACTTAGGCGACCTCCCGAGTGCCAGAATTTATCTTGAGAGAGCGATTGTCATCGGTGAGAAGATTTTAGGTAATGAGCATCCTGACGTAGCAACCCGCTACAATAACTTGGGGCAACTGCTCTGGGCAATGGGCGACCTCCCGAAGGCCAGAATTTATCTTGAGAAAGCCCTTGCCATCTTTGAAAAAATGCTCGGCCCTATCCATCCTAACGTTGCTCAATCCTACAACAATTTGGGACGACTGTTCCAGGACTTGGGCGACTACTCAAATGCCCATAGCTTTTTTAAAAAAACACTCAAACTTCAAATACAACGACTTGCAATTTTAGAAAATCAACAAGGGAAATCTGGTTCCTTAGATCTTCAAGACTATATGACAGTACAAATTGAAAATACTAAACATGAGATTGCTCGATTAGTTGCAAATCTGAAAGACAATCCTCTTAGAAATAAAATCCTAATAAGCTATAGTCGTAAAGATACTAGGTGGGTGGATAGACTAAGTATTCATTTATCCCCTTTAATTAATGCTGAATTGATAGAGTTATTAGAGGTTAGTGAAGATCTAAAAATATTAACTGATAAAAGTTGGTTAAACAAATTTCAAAAAACCTTAGCTATTAGCAAAGTAGTTGTGCTTTTAATTAGTGAGAACTTCCCAGCTTCCAATTTTATTGACAGTGGTGAAATAGGGTCTCTACTTGAAACCGCTGATCAAGAGGGTGTGAACATTATTCCTGTTATGGTTAGTCCCGTTAGGGACGCTTTGGGTCCGTTGACTAGATTTCAGGAAGCTAATTTTTTCACGAAACCTTTGATCCAAATGAAAAAACGTGAACAGGATGAATTCTTTATAAACCTTGTAAAAACGCTTATAAATTCAATTGAGCCTGAAATGGAGTAACGTTTTTACATGACTATCCAGGAACCCCAACAGCAAAGTCTACCTGTTCGTACAAAGGTCTTTATCAGTTACAGCCATGTGCATAAAAAAAAGTGGCTTCAACGTTTAAAGATGTATTTAGAACCATTGGGACAGGAAAATATAATTGATGTTTGGGATGATACTCAAATTGGAGTGGGGGCAAAATGGCGCGAAGAAATAGAAAAGGCCCTTGCGACAACTAAGATTGCTATACTCCTGGTTAGTGCAGAATTTGTTAATTCCAAATTCATCAGAGAAAATGAATTACCCCCATTGCTAGAAGCAGCTAGAAACGATGGCTTGATTATTATACCTGTAATTGTTAATCCCTGTCGTTTGGAATATATGAATCTTGGTGAGCTACAGGCACTCAATCCGCCTTCAAGGTCGCTTTTAACAATGAGAGAAATACAATGGCGGGAGTTATTCCTTAATTTGTCCTATTCTATTGAGAAAACAATCAAATCTAATTAAGTTTGTAGGCCAATCTAAAACAGAGCGGATTGCTGGTATTCGGCGGGGGTAGTAAGGGCGTGGGGGTCGGGGAGGGCGTAGCGGGTGAGCCAGTCCATATGGGTGTGGCCCCACTGTTCGAGGGTTAGGGTCGGTTCTTCCTGGGTTTCTTCGCGGGTGCGGCTGATACGGTAATCTTTCTTGGTGAGGAAGCGGGCAGCCGCCACCGCATCCCGCATATTCGTCACCATCAGGCGACCACCCGCCACTTCTAGATTATTGCGCTCGTCACGGGCAATCCACCAGAAAGTCTTGAGTACCGCCTCCCCCTCGCCAAACAGCAACCGAATAACCACCAACTCAACTTCGGGTTTGGGTCGGTAGCCCCCACTTCGCAACTTGTAAGCCGTTCCCTCGGTGCTAATCAGGTCGGGGAACAGGGAAGGAAGCGATTCGGGGGCAGTCACCCTATAATACCCCTTTCTGCTCCAGCCAGGTAATAAAACTTTCCGGCACAGTCATAGTCGAGAGGCGACTCTGCTTAACAAGACTCCAATCGTTAAACAAACCACTAGCCTTAATTTCGGACAGACTAACGGTAGTCGCCAATTTCCTGACAAATTCCAGGTCAACCACCCAACTTTTCTCGTCGTTAGGGTCAGGCCGGGCCTCGGATAAGATTTTGGCAACCCCCACGATAGAGGACTGCCCCTGACTGTGATAAATCAAGGCCAAATCTCCCGGCTGCATCTTGCGAATGGCCTGTAACGCGGCGGCATTACGCACCCCATCCCAGACCGTTTTGCCATCCTTCTCCAGACTGTCAATCGAGTAGGTATCAGGGTCGGTTTTTGCCAGGAAATAATTCACAACACTCTCCCGTTAATCCTTAATTTGCCTTTTTCCAAATCCGGCAATTAGTAAAAAAGTGCCGAATCGGGTTTATTTCACGCCAAGCAATTCCACGTCAAAAATAAGCTCGGCATTAGGTGGAATAAGGCCATTTCCTGCGCCCTGTGCCCCATAGCCTAGTTCGGGTGGAATAGTCAAACGTCGCTTGCCCCCAACCTTCATGGTCGCCAACCCTTCGTCCCAACCCTTGATAACCTGACCCGCTCCCAATCTAAACTCAAAGGGAGTGCGGCCTGCGTTAAGCGAGCTATCAAACTTGGTTCCGTTAGTCAGGTATCCAGTGTAGTTAACCACGACGGTCTGGCCCTTTTGAGGCTGTGCGCCCGTGCCTACCACGCTATCGGTATATTTTAGGCCACTGGCGGTAGTTACAACCTGCGCTCCAGGGGTAGCACCCGCCGCACTTGGGTTGGTGGGACTACTATCGCCACAGGCTACCAGGGCAATAGTCAGAGCCGAAATTCCCAACAGACTAATTTTCAGAGGGCGAGTCACATCCCGCCGCAAACGTTCAGATAATTTCACGCAAAATTCCTTTCAATAATGGTTGTTAGTAGTCAGAAAGCTGTCAGCTATCAGCTATCAGCCGTCAGCCAATTCTTTTACTCGTTACTCGTTACTTTTAACTTCTTGCAGGTCCAGACTCTCGCGGACAACATCCCGTACTCGCTGGGGAGTGTAATCCCGTTTAGTCAGGAAGTAAGCCAGCCGATGTTTCAGGAAAGCCTGTTCTTCATTGCTCAACTCTTTGGCACTAACCACAATCACCGGGACATTGATGGTGCGACGGTCTGCCCGCAAGCGCGAAAGCACCTGAAAGCCATCCATTTTTGGCATCATCAGGTCAAGGATAATCAAATCAAAGGAATTTTGCAAGGCCAATTTCAAACCTTGCTCACCATTGGCAGCAGTGCCTACCACAAAATCCTCACTGCCAAGCGTTTCCTTGAGCATCCGCCGCAAGCTGGCATCGTCGTCAATCACCAGAATATTGCGTTGTGGTCGAATAGCCGTCACCCGATTTATAGATTCAACTAACTTATGGGTATCAATCGGCTTAGGCAAAAAATCAGCTTCTCCCAATCCTCCCCCGATAAACTGATTGTCCAAAACAGTGCAGATAACCACCGGAATATTTTCCCAGCGTTTATCGGCCTTGAGCTTAATCAGGAAATCCCAGCCATCCATCTGCCCCGCTAATAAAATATCCAGTACAATTGCGGCAGGGCTATCGGTTTCCAGAAAACGCAGGGCTTCTTCGGCACTATTAATTAATTCGCTGCGCAGGCCATCTTCCTCAAGGTAAGTGCTTAATAGTTTCCCCAGGCTGGCATCATCCTCAACCAACAACACTAACCTATCTTCACCAGCCCGCTTTTTTTCTTCCAGCCGACCCCTATCCCCTATCCCCCCAGCCCTATCAGTCGTTTGGACGGCAGGCAGGGTAAAATAGAAAGTGCTACCTTTACCCAAGACACTTTCCAGCCAAATTTTACCGCCGTGCGCCTCGATAATTTCGCGAGAAATAGCCAGCCCCAGCCCCGTACCGCCAATTTCGCGGCGGTCACTATTATCCACCCGGTAGAATTTGCTAAATAACTGGCCCATCGCTTCTTTGGGAATACCTAGCCCATAATCTTTGACCGAAATCTCAACCATTCCTTCTTTATTTTGATAGGCGGCAATTTCAATATCCCCGCCATTGGGGGAATATTTGATAGCGTTACCAACGAGATTGGTCAAAGCCTGGACAATTCGGTCAGGGTCAGTCCGCAACCAGGGCAGGTCAGACGGCACAAAGGTTCGGATGCGTTCACGCTCGGCACTGAAAATATTCAGCACCGTTCGCAGTATCAGGCTGAAATCCACCTCACTATAATTATAAGTCTGCCGCCCCGCCTCCATTCGCTGAATATCCAGGAAGTCGTTAATCAGACCACTCAGGCGCACTGCTTCCTTGTGGATAGTTTCCACATACATTCGCGATTTGGCCTCACTCAGACTGCGGGTTAACATTAACTCGGAGAAGCCCAATACACTCGCCATGGGGGTGCGTAGTTCGTGCGACACTAGACTGACAAACTCATCCTTGAGGCGGCTTACCTCTTGCTCTTTGGTGACATCCCGAAAGACCCCCACCACCCCGCTAACACTGCCACTATCCACAATTGGGGCGGCTACCAGCGCAATCATTAGCTGTCGGTCTTCCTGATTATTTACCCGAAAAACTCGTGGTTCAGTCGAAGCCGAGTTATGGATAGCTTGCAAAATGGGGGAGGCTTCGGGTGGCACGGGGTTGCCCTGACGGTCACTTACTCCCAGAACCTCAAAATAAACCTTATTTAGTAATTCAGCAGCTTTGATACCCAGCAATTGCTCGGCGGCGGGGTTGGCTAGAGTTATCCGTTGTTCCAGGTCAGTCGTAAAAACTCCGTCGGCAATACTATCCAGAATAGCGCGGGTACGATTGCGCTCCTCCCGAATATCGTCGAACAAACGGGCATTTTCAATTGCCACCGCCGCCTGACTGGCAATCAAGGCCAGAATATCCTGGTCTTCTTTGCTAAAAATCCGCCCAGCCGTTTGATCATTCAGAATAATTGCCCCAACCGTTTGTTTTTGCCAACTAAGCGGGCTAACAATGGTGCTACCTGAATTTTCTGCCCGTAATTCCCACGACTCCGCCAGAAAATGGCGCAGTTTATCGTTAGCCAATTCACTTAGTTCCTGGGGAAAAGAAATTTCCGGCAACCGCACTTCGGTATGCTCATCATGGTCATGGCCTATATTAAGGTCAATTTCAGTAAATTCGGGCTGCTCGTCCGGCACTCCAAGTAGGAGGTGTTCGGCCATAACCTTTAGCTCGTGGCTACGCTCATCCCACAGGGCAATCGCTCCTCGGCTGCACTGCATCAGTTTTACGGCCTCGCTAACGATGGTCGCCAGCACATCCTTGAGGTCAAGCGAGCTATTAATCGCCAGCCCAATATCATACAAAGCCTGATTGCGCGCCAACAGTTTCTCGATAGACTTTTGCTGGCCTTCAATTTCCCTCCATAGTTGCTCCCAGGTTCTTTTCGCCATTTCCAGCATCGAATACTCGCGCAGTACCCGCCCATATTCGCTGGAATTTTCCATCCCGTTTTTCAGGATAGCCACTATCGCTTCAAGTTCATCCAACAGAGTGGGCGAAAGCAAAGTGCGCCGACTTAGCACTAATAGGGCTGAACGTATGTCGGTGGTATCAGTAATGGGGTAATAGGCCAAGTGCAAGCCCTCCGGCAGAAAGGCCAATTCTTCGGCTTGCTGGGCTTCGGGCAGAATCAGGGGGATTTTGCGGCTTTGCAATAGCTTGATAATCTCAGGTAGTGAGACGCTGGCGGGCAACAGACCGTTTTCCAGGCTAAGTGTTACCGGGCGTTTACCCTCCCAGCGCACTATCGTAAAGCCAGTATCAGCCCCTAATAAATTATGCAAAAAATCCGCCGCCCGCGTTACCATCACTTCGAGGTTCAAACCCCGCCCAATGGACATAAGTTCGGCCCGTACTAATTTCCCTGCCAGGCTGGGGCTACCATCGTTAAAATATTCGTCTGCTTTAATTTTTGGAATATGCTCTGCCATAGGGTTCAGATTATATGCTTTAATTAAGAATTGTCCAACTTTTGCCGCTTTGTAGGGCTGGAGAGGAAGGTCAAAAGTCAAAGGTCGGGATTCGTAAGAGGCTGCTTTTGTAGGAGGCTGCTCCGTCTGCCGATGGGTATCACAAGGCAGAGCCTGCTCCTACATTATTCTGACTTCCCTTTCGACCTTCGACTTTTGATTTTCCTAACACCTAAATATTACTGGCGGCTTTGTTGAGGCGGTTCATCAGGGCGCGGCCTAAGCCTTTTTCTGGCACAATCTGGACGTAAATCTGGTACATCCCCCGGCGGTCACACTCGCGCATAAAGGCGAAAAGCTCCTGAGCGTACTTTTCCAGAGAGCCAGTAACAAGCTGAAAATCGGTCACAAAATCGGGATTATCCAACCCAATATAGGCCAGAGGGGGGATAAGATTGGCGGGTTTTTCGCCAGAATTCAACAAAACAACCTGGGCGCGGGGGGCATAGTGGCGATATTTCATCCCCGGCAATATTATCGAAGGATGGGTTGGGGCCGCCTGAATTTCCGGGACAACGCGAGTCATATCCTCAAAAGTAATAATCCCAGGACGCATCAACACCGGGATTGGCCCACTACAATCGACAATAGTAGATTCCAGTCCAAAGGTAGCTTCCGGCCCTTTGAGAATCGCGCCCACCCGCCCATCCATATCTTCCAGACAATCCTGCCAACGGGTAGGGCTAGGTCGCCCCGAAATATTGGCACTTGGGGCAGCAACGGGCAAGGCACAGGCTGCTAGAAACTCGCGGGCAATTGGTAGCGAGGGCATCCGCAGACAAACCTTCTGGCTTCCGGCAGTGGTTGTGTCCGGGATGATTTCGCGTTTGGGCAATAGCACCGTCAGGGGGCCGGGAAAAAAGGCTTCCATCAACTTCCAGGCGTAATCCGGCACATCGTGGGCTAGTTCGTTCACCTGCGACAAGTCATAAATATGCACAATCAAAGGATTGTCGGCAGGGCGGCGTTTGGCCTCGTAAATGGCGGTGGCGGCAGCAGGGTTAGTGGCATCCGCCCCCAAACCATAGACCGTTTCAGTCGGGAAAATAACGGTTTGCCCCTGACGTAACAGCGCGGCAGCCTCCTCAATTGATTCAGTTACCAGCGTTTTCATTTGAATTGCCGACCCGCTCACTTTTTCTTTACTCCTTTGTATAGCACAACTGTAATTTATATAGGGTTGCAAAGCCCGAAGCATTATACCGAAAAGGTTTCATTAGTACAATAGTAGGAGCAGGCTCTGTCCTGCGATAATTTATCGGACGACAGAGCCTGCTCCTACAGGTAGCAACCTCCTACGAATCCGATTTTGGATTTTAGATATTCGATTATAAAAACCCCTTGACAAGTCTTGTAAACGCTGTATAATTTAGTTAACGGTGTAAACAAAACACACGCTAGTAACTAAATTAAACGGAGATTACAAATGGTACAGACCCGCCGTGAAAGATTGCGCGAAACAACCGTTGAAGAAATCAAAACTGTCGCCCGTCGTCAAATGGGCGAACAGGGTGGGGCAAACCTCTCATTGCGGGCCATTGCCGCAGAGATGGGAATGTCCGCTCCAGCCTTGTATCGCTACTTTGATACGCGGGACGAATTGGTAACAGCCCTGATTGTGGATGCTTATCTTTCCCTGGCCGATTTTATGGCAGCTTCCACTAGCCAAATCGCAAATGATGATTTTGGCAAGCTATTTCTGGCAAAGTGTCTGGCTTTTCGGGAGTGGGGTTTAGCCAAACGGGAACAGTTTTTCTTAATTTTCGGTACACCCATACCCGGTTATCATGCCCCGCCAGAAATAACCACTCCGGCGGCCTGGCGCAGTAACTCTCAGTTTATGCAAATTCTGGACGATGCCTGGAGGGCGGGTCGAATTACTATCCCAAGCGAATATCAGGGTCTGACCTCGCCACTTCATGTCAAGTTAGTGGAATTATTCAACCAGCGTGGTTACGATATGCCCACTCCGCTAATCCACATCGCACTGGCTGGCTGGGGAGTAATTCAGGGGCTAGTATCCCTGGAGCTTTACGGCCAAATGGATTACTTTGGAGAGCCCGCTACGGCCCTTTTTCGCCTGGAATGTATGGCCTACATCAGGCGTTTGGGCTTACAAACCTAACTCAAGTTTACATAAATAGATAATTTCAACTAAGCCCCTGGTCAAAGCTGACGTGAATTTTCCAACAATAAGGACGATTAATAGAGTCCTGTATTTCTTGTACTAATTTTTGGGTACGGTTTGTACCCTCGATTTAACGCGCTCTTTTTCCGGGCAATATTCAAGAAAGAGGTTTAAAAGATGGCAAAATATTTCAAAGGTCGTTATACCGCTCAACATGATGAGTCTATAGTGGTTTTCGTTATTGGGATGCGGGTGAATCGCCTATTATCTTTCAAAACTTGGCTGACTACGGCACGAGCGATGGGCAAAATGCTTCAAACTCTATACAAATATCCCGAAAAGGGCTTTAAGGGAGGGCAAACTATTTTTTATTGGCGAGGAATTGGCCTTATTCAATATTGGGACTCCTTCGAGAGTCTTGAGAAATTCGCCCGAGAACCTTCCGAGCCCCACCTGGAAGCTTGGAAAGAGTTTAACCGTAGTGCGGGCAAGGATGGGTCTGTGGGAGTCTGGCACGAAACTTATCAGGTTCAGCCCGGAAAGTTTGAAGCAATTTATAGCAATATGCCAGAATTTGGCCTGGCGGCAGCCACTAAACATATCTCGGTAAGTGCTAAACGTGAATCGGCCCGCAATCGAATGGAAGTAGCAAGAACTGTAGAAGAGTCTAACCAAAAAATTTAATCAAAATAAAGGAGAAATACAATGGAAGAATTACATCTGATTTTTGGCACTGGCCCACTTGGTACAGCGGTTATGACTGAACTACTCAAGAAGGGCAAGCGGGTTAAGATGGTCAACCGCAGTGGCAAGGCCGAAGTCCCCGCCGGGGTAGAAGTGGTTAAGGGCGACATTACTAATGCCGAGAGTGTCAAGCAACTCAGCCAGGGGGTCACAGTGGTTTATATGTGCGCTCAACCCGCTTATACCCGTTGGGTCGAAGAATTCCCCGCATTAATTACCAGTGTAATTGAGGGTCTATCACAGAGCGGGGCAAAGCTTGTTTTTGGCGATAACCTCTATATGTATGGCGAGGTTAGCGGGTCTATCCGCGAAGACCTGCCCTATACCGCCAAAACTCGTAAGGGTCAGACCCGTGCTAAAGTAGCAAACCAGGTGCTGGATGCTCACCGAGTGGGCAAAATTCGGGCAACGATTGGACGGGCGGCGGATTTCTATGGCCCAGGAGTTCTGGACTCGGTATTAGGCGAACGCGTTTTCTACCCGGCATTGGCTGGCAAAACCGCCTCGGCTGCTGGCAACCTGGATTTACCTCATACCTATTCGTTTATCGGGGATTTTGGGCGAGGGTTGGTGACGCTCGGTGAGCATGAACAGGCTTTGGGTCAAACCTGGCACACCCCTAACCCGCCTACTATTACCACCCGTGAATTATTAACCCTAGCTTTCAAGGAAATGGGTTTACCGCCAAAGATGAGCGGCATGGGCAAAACGATGATGCGGATTGGTGGGTTGTTTATTCCTGAAGCTCGCGAGTCGGTGGAGATGATGTACGAGTTTGAAAAGCCCTTCATCGTTGACCATAGCAAGTTTGAAAAAGCTTTTGGGGCTAACCCGACACCCCACCGTGAGGCACTGCGCCAGACGGTTGAATGGTATCGCCAACATCCTCATGCGAAATAGGCCAAAAGTTTTAGAAAGAGTTTGTAACTTATCTTCCAGGCTGTGTGTCATAAACCGTAACAAGGTTTGAATAGATTTATAGGAAGTAAATTACAAACTCAAAAGGAGTGTAAGCAATGCTAACGCTAAAAGAATCCGAGCAATTAAGTGACCAGTCATTCAAATCCAGCTTGAAAGCTTTTTTCCAGAGAGCTTTTGCCACCAACCGACTTTTGACCCTGACCGGGCTGGTTATGCTGGTAGTGCTGGCGGGCACAATCGGCGGTTTAATTTTTGACGAGCGGGTGATAACTGGCGCACCCGCCTGGCTAAAACCTGCCAAATTCGCCATATCCATCAGCCTCTATTGTCTGACCTTCGTCTGGCTACTTGGTTTTGTGAAAGGCCACCCCCGCTTGGTGGCAATAGCGGCCTATGTTACCAGTATTGGGCTGTTGGTGGAAATGGTGATAATCGCGATTCAGGTGGTGCGCGGTACTACCAGCCACTTTAATTTCACGACATCCCTGGACTCAATCTTATTTGGCGTAATGGGAATGTTTGTAATGCTTATTTGGACAGCAAATTTGTTGGCGGCTTTCCTGCTGCTGTTCCAAAAATTCCCCGACCCGGTAATGGCCTGGTCTTTACGGCTGGCTCTTTTCCTGACGCTGGTGGGGGCGGGTATTGCCTTCTTTATGACCTCTCCCACCGCTACCCAAATAGCAGAAATGGGAGCTAATGCCAGAACTGGAATTATCGGGGCGCATAGTGTGGGGGTTGCCGACGGTGGGCCGGGGTTGCCAATCCTGGGCTGGAGTACGGTGGGTGGGGATTTGCGCGTAGCCCACTTCTTCGGCCTACATTCCTTGCAACTGCTACCGCTAATTGGTTGGTTGATTGCCCGTTCCCGCAATAGTTGGCTAACCACAGGGCATCGGGTTGTGCTGGTGTGGACGGCGGGCCTCGGTTATCTGGGCTGGTTAGCTATTTTGGTCTGGCAAGCCTTACGCGGTCAATCTATAGTTACGCCAGATGCCGCAACTCTGCTGGCAATTAGCGGGTTGCTGACCATAGTGCTGACACTAGTGGCAGGGGTGTTCATTCAGGCCAGTATTCAGCGAAATAGCCCGGAATTGGGCTAGAGGTACAAAAGGGGCAGACTTTTGGAGTCTGCCCCTTAATTTTTTACCAACGAGCGACGAATGCTAGCCTACCGCAATCGGCTTTTTAGCCCCAGGCTTGGGAAGGTCAAACTCTTTGGTCGCGCTATTCTTGAACAGACTAATCAGCATTTTGTACCCCCGCAGTAGCCAGAACAAAAAGTTAAAGCCAACCAGCAGGATAATCGGGATAAGGAGTAGAATCAAGGTCCAGTTTGGCTCCTGGCCTTTAACCACCATTTTATCAACCGAAAAATCTACCAGATAGGGTAAACCCGCACCCAGTACCACAATTACCGCCAGCAACCAGCCGAAACGTAGCCCGGTTTTTCGCATATACATGCCAACCTGGGGCCAGGTGATGTTCCCGGCAAAACGCTGCCGAATAACATCCTGCACCCGCATCAGGATGAACACAAAGGTAACAAGGGTAATTACCACACACTCGACTATGAACAACATCATGAATAGCAGCGTAGTAGAGACCAGGCTGGACGAACCTTCTACATTCAAGAAGTTAGCTAGGCCAGCGTTAACAGTTTCCATTAACATTCCCGCTATTGGCTGGAAGAAGAAAATCAAGGCAAGGCTCATCAAAGCAGCAACAACCAGAATTGCTACCGCGAAGACCGCGATTACCTTCATTTCCGTCCACATCAGCTTCCGCCCAATCTGGCGCATCGTCATTCCTGCACTCTTTTCCGCCCCAATAACCCCGGCGGCCCGCGACTCAAATTCTGGCAAAGGCTTCCCGGTTTTTTCTGCTGTCAAAATATCTATCGGATAGGTCAGCAAACGCAACATATCCGGGGTAATTCGCAAGATGAACAGGGCTAGTACAATCAGGAAGGTTACTAGCGAGATGTAATTGAGGAAGGGCATTACAAACTGAACCACACTGCTGGTAAAGTTAATGATAGGGTCATCCTTTAACTTGGTGGCGTTATCCAGAATCAGGTCAAAGGCGGCCTTATCGGGGTCGGCGGTATCCAGGTCATAGGCCAGACTGACAAACATGGTGGTGTACTCATCCACCAGATGGTCGCTCTTGTCAACCAGGTCATTTAAAGCCTCGCGCTGCAACACTACCTGGGGGTTGGTAATCCCACCCAGCAGCCGCCCGTTCAGGAACTGGATGCCCCACAAAGCCGAGCCTAACAACAGTAAAATCAAGGCTACCATAAAAGCCTGGGGAGCGTAAAGTTTGTATATTTCACCTAATTTGACCCCACCCGGTATGTTTTTGGCTATTTTCTTTCGCATAATCAGGGGGTAAAGTAGGAAGCCGACCAGTGCCAGCAAAGGTATCCCTAAAACGATGACCAGAAATACCCAGAAAAGCCGGGTATCGGCGGTTTTTTGGGTCTTTTTCTCCAGGCGATCAATTGCAATCGGCACGTACTGGCGAATTTTCTCCGCCGCAAAAGCCTTAATTTGGGTGGTTTGTTCAGGGGTCAAACTGCCCGCCAGGAGTTTCTGCAACTCGGCTTTTTCGTCAGCGGTGAATCCCTCGTTCACGGTAAAGCCATCCTCATCAGTCTGGTCGCCGGGCTGAGCCTGGTGTTGCTGGTTTGGGTCGGGCGGGTTATCGGCGAGGGCTGCCCGCCCAACTAACCCAAACATTAGGGTTGCCGCCACAAACAGGGCCACTAACATGCTCAAAAATTGCCATTTTCGAGTCTTTTTTACTGCTGGTAACTTTGGCTGGGACATTAAAATCTCCTTATAGAGCTTAACTGTTACGACGATGCTATTTTTCAACCTAGACCACCGAAAGGGACAATCATAGACCTTCAACTGCTTACTTTAAGCGTTATTCAGGATGAGTTTTTCTACTTTCGGAGGAATCAACCAAGTTTTATTTCGTAATGCTCTAAGATTACCAAATCTTCATTACGATAATAATTACGATATGCAAGATTAAGCTGGATTTTTTGGACAGGATTAATAAATGCCTCCAATAAAGTTTTTGGCTACTTGAAAGCCAGCTACATTTTTGCTTAGTTTGAGGTAAAATAGCTCTTGCTGTTTTGAGACCAAAAGCTTATTTTAGCAAAATCCTTGAAGGAGGAAAACAGGTGCAAACCACCAATAACCAGCCCGGTTCTCGCCTACGAGCTCTCGGCTTGCTGGTTTTATCAATGGTCGCCAGTGTGTTACTAGCGGCCTGTGACGCAACTACCCCCACTAAGGAGGCCACTCCCACCGCCCCTGCTGCTACCCCAGTAGCTCCAACCCCGACCACCGCTCCTGCTCCTACCCCGACTACCAGCGCAAATTCCAATTTTGAACCGATTCTCTTTGTGCATGGTAATGGTGACTCCTCGGCTCTCTGGCTTACCACCGTCTGGCGATTCGAGTCTAACGGCTACCCGCGAGACCGCCTCTTTGCCCTGGACTATCCCAACCCTAGTGCGCGGGATAATGATACTTTGGCGCAGCCCAATCGCTCTAGCACGGAGGAACAACGCCAACAACTGAGTGCTAAAGTAAACGAGATTCTGGCAAGCACCGGATCCAGTAAATTGATTCTGGTAGCGCAATCACGCGGCGGCAATTCCGTTCGTAATTACCTTAAAAATGGTGGTGGCGCGGCTAAAGTTGATAAAGCGATTCTGGCAGGTACGCCCAATCATGGGGTTCCGGCTAACCTCCCCGCCAGTAACGAATTCAGCCCACAAAGCACTTTTCTCAAAGATTTGAACACGGGCAACGAAGTGGTAGAGGGGGTCAGCTTTATGACCATTCGCAGCGATAGTCAGGACAAATATGCCCAACCGGGGATTGTGCCGACGGTTGGCTACGATGGGCCAGAGCTTAAAGGAGCGAAAAATGTGGTAATTCCCAACCTTGACCATCGCGAAACGGGCTTTTCGCCAGCCTCGTTTGCCCAAATGTATCAATTTATTACGGGTAATGTGCCCACTACTCTGGATATTACCCCGGAGGCCGCTCCCAAACTTAGCGGTTTGGTTACTGGATACGAAAATAGTGTGCCGACTAACAAGGGAGTTGCCGGAGTCAGCTTCGCGGTATACGAGCTAGACCCCGCAACTGGCAGTCGACAGGGGGCGGCAGTTTATCAAGCCACTACCACCGCCGATGGTTCATGGGGTAGTTTCACCGCCAAACCAACCGCTTATTATGAAATGGTCGTGCAAGCCCCTGGTCAGCCCATCCGCCATTTCTTCCGTTCGCCATTTCCGCGCTCAACCCCTTATTTGCCTGTTCGGCTGTACCCTGATGCCGCCGTTGCTGGCAAAGCAGTAATTCAATATACCCGCCCACGTGGTTACGTTTCAAACACCCGCGATAAACATTCGCTGGATGGTAAGCCCGTGCCAGGGGTTAAGGATGGTGTGCCGACTGACTCATCATTTCGAGTGGAGCTTGAAGGGGCAGAGCGTTCGATTGCGGCAATGCTAAACGGCGAGAAAATAACTGCACGGGCCATTCCAGGAGAGGTGGTTTATATAGAATTCACCTATTAAAGATTAACCACAGAGGCACCGAGGACACAGAGAAAATTTTAAATATTGTGGTGGTTAATCTCAAACAATTATTAGCCTTATTTATCGGGGGTTTAATGGTAGTAGTGACTTTAGTCGCTT
>Ga0209724_1000613_pt1 | contig 33850 bp, 22 predicted proteins | sample grotaG_FD_184143 | JGI IMG/M metagenome (GOLD analysis project Ga0209724, IMG submission 184143) | Glacier valley bacterial and archeal communities from Borup Fiord, Nunavut, Canada, to study Microbial Dark Matter (Phase II) -... | ecosystem: Environmental > Aquatic > Freshwater > Ice > Glacier ... | reverse complement strand
GCCGGGGCTGGTGGTATAGCGGCGCACCTCACCCAGCGCACCCTGCTCTGACATTTTGACGTTCTGGTGGAGGAAGGTGACCGCCTCCTCTACGCTCATCTCGCCACAGTGCAGGCTTATGTCAATAATCACGCGAGCAGCGCGCCAGAGTTGGCCCTTCAACTGGAACAGCCGCATATGTGGGTCGCTGTAGTAGCCCGTCTCGTGCATTAGTTGCTCGGTGTACAGACCCCAGCCTTCGACAAAGAGGCTGCTGATCCCCGCCTGATTGCGAATGTCGTCGCTGTACTTGTTGGCGTAGATCAGTTGTAGGTGATGGCCGGGGTAGCCCTCATGGGCGGCAATAGCAGGGATGTTGTACCAGGAGTGGTCGCTCAGTTGCCTCATGGCAGCCTCTGGGGTAGCGTTGGCGGCAACCGGTGTGACCCAGAAATCACCCTCCTGCTTCGTGTCGTAGGGGCCGGGCATCATGTAAGCAGCGAATGGTATGATAGACCGTTGGAAGGCGGGAGTCTCCGCCACATTGAGTGTCTCGCCAGCCGGGATGGTGACGAGCTGCTGCTCTATGACGAACTGGCGTAGCTTCAGCGTCTCGTCGGCGTAAGCTTGCACCAGGTCGGTGGCGGCGGGGTGCTGCTGGCTACCCTCGGCGATCAGCTCGGCCCAGGTCTTGTGGGGGTCGATGGCAGCGGCTGCCTCCTCCAACTGGTGCAGGGTTTCATCGAACATGGCGTGGCCCCGCGCCAACACCTGCTCTGGGGTGGCATCAATCATGTGGTCGCGCTGCAAGACGCGCCGCACAAAGCGGTCATGGCCGAGGCGGAAGCTGCCGTTGGAGCGAGGCAGCAGATCGTTCTCCAACCAGGCGGCAAAGTCCTGGATGGCGGCGGCGGCCTCGTTGCTAGCAGCGACCACCTCATCGCGCAAGGCAGCGTGGGCAGGGTTGAGTTGGGCGGCCAGCCTGGGCAGCAGTTGGCTGAAGATTGCCAGCCCCCCGTGTGCAGTCTCAATGGCAATCTCGGTGTAGACCTGGGGTGGGTCTTGCACCTGCTTCCTTGCGCTAGCTAGCAAGGCGGGTATTTGGCGAGTGCGGCTGGCGGCGTGCTTTAGGCGCACCTCCAGGGGAGCGAACTCGCGGATGAGGAGCATGAAGACGGAGAAGACCGCCACTTCGACGTAGAACTGTGGGCTATTACGCCAGGGCTGCTCCTCCTCAACGACGATCAGGTTGCTCTCCATGTGGGCGCGCAGCAGCTTGTAGTTGGTGCGTTCGCGCAAGCCAAACCCCTGTTGGTCAAGGCTGCACAGTTCGCCATGTAGCTGGCGCACCTGCCCGGCTGTGGACAGCAAATCCTGCTCGTCCAGGCTGCCCAACTGGTCATCGTAATCGTGGATGCCCAGCATGGTAGCCTGCCCAGGGGTTTGCTGGTAAAGTAGCTTGAAGTAACGCTCGGCGATATGGTTGAGAGTGACTGCCGCCTGGTTGTCAAGGATGGCTGCTTGCATCTGATACCTCCTGGTTGATTGGTGAACTAGTTTCGTCGCCCGCCTCACCGGGTTGGCCTGGCAGAGCCGGGTAGAGGGCGATCATCATGCTGTAGGGGTGCGCCTCATCGCTGACAGCCGCGTAGTCAGCCTCGCTGAACTGTTCGGCCAGCAACTGTACCTGCTGGTAGAAGTCATCGGCCCGCGCCGCACTCAACTTGCTGGTGCCGACCAGCATGATCAGCGAGCGGTAGCGGGGTGCGTCTTTCGCTGGGTCGATCAGCCCGGCCTGACGGCTGGCGCGTATCTGCGCCCGCGTATTGTCTACCGCCTCCGAGACGAAGCTGCCTATTGCGTCGTCTGCGCCTTCAGAGAAGGTGAGCAGCGAACGGTCGAGGTTGAACTTATGCGCGGTAGCCTGATAATGCTTCTCCACGATATTAGAGACCTGGCGGGTCGCCACCACCCGGATCAGGCCGTGTTCTTCCAGCAGGTTGATGTGGTAGTAGATTTTGGTCAGGCTGAGGCCGAGGCTAGCGGCCACCTGCTTGACGGTGTGCGGTTCGTTGGTCAGGCTCTCGATGATCCGCTGGCGCAGGGGGTCGCTGATCACCCGGAGCGTCTCCAGGTTCGTGATCGTGTAGTTGGCGGCTGGTTGCGGCTGGCCGTCTGGCTGGGTTCCCCCCATTCAGACTACCTCCTGTCGTTATTAGCTGCTTCCACTCGTTAGGGACTGCTTGCCGTCGTTACAACAATTATTGAACGGTGTAGCTATTCTACAACAAGACTGGCCCAGAGTCAATAGTTTGCTGAGACCAATATCTAACCGCCCTTATCATGGGAGGATTTAGGTTTACGGGCTAGCAGGAAGCGGGGTTACTGCGCGGCAGCAGCGGTGGGAGCGGGCTGAGCGTACTTCGTCTCATAGGCATTGATCAGCTTTGGCACGATGATGCTATCGTCCTCTGTCACCTGAATCTCAATCTCCTTCGCCTGGAGGATAGCGAGCAAACCGCCGCGCCGCTCTAGTGCCGTTCGCAGGTCAGCAGCAGAGCCAACAGCGCGCAGGATGAAGGGACTGCGGATTGGCTTGCTGTCTACGGTGATCACCTGGCCGCCAAGATTGGCAACGACAGTGCGAGCGACCACCCGGCTGCCGTTGAGTGAGATACCCTCAGCCCCAGCGTTGCGTAGCTCGTTGATCAGGTCTTGCAGGTCAAAGGTGCTGACATCCCCCCGAATCTGCACGCTAACCCCTGGACCAGTAAGGGCGTATGCCCCGCTGAAGGCGCGCAGGCGGTCAGTCTCCTCTACCTCCTTCGCTACCAGCGCAGAGGTGTCGTTCTGCTGCGAGGTTGCTAGCCCACGCCGTAGGGTCTCTAGCTCCTGGCGCAAGGCATTGACGCTGACGTAGACCTGGGAGAGGTAGGCAGCGCGGTCGGAGTCTGTCTCTTTGTTGAAGCGTTCCTCATAACTGGGCGAGAGGGTGCGGATTTGGGTGACGAGCAGGAAGCCGAGTAGCAAGGAGACGCTAGCCAGGGCAACATAGCGCAGCCAGCCCCCCGTTCGCTGGCGCATCAACATCTCAGCGGCCCTCGCGCAGCGGCTTGCCATAGCGCAGCTTGATTTCGCCCTTGTACTCAGGTACGTGTACGTCGCTGCTGCTGGTCACGCCGAGGATCACCCCATACTGCTTGGCCCGCTGGGTAAACTTGGTCATCTGTGGCGACTTGATCAGGCTCTCGCTCAGGGCGTTGCTGTTGCCAATGGCACTGATGTTGTAGGGAGGGGACAGGCGAGTGCTGTTGACAATAATCGTACTACCGACACAGTAGACTGAGGTGGAGGCGACCACGCGCTCTCCATTCAGCGAAATCGCCTCAGCACCGCCATCGAGTAGGGCTGCAATGCCATCGCGCAGGTCGTACTCGTGAATGATGTAATCGGCCAGAGTAGCATCTGGGGCGGTATTGCTCACCTTGCTATCATCAAAGGTAGCAACCACCCCTTCACCACGCAGGGGCATCAGCCCTGCACTGCGTTGGGCCTCCTGCCAAGTGTTGTTAATTTGATCGAGCGTGGTGCTGGCTTGGGTATTCTTCTCGCGCACCGCATTGATCTGGTTCCGCAGGCTGCCGATCTGTTGCTTTAGATTGGCTTGCTCCTGCTCAAGCTCAACAATCGAGGTGTTGATCTGCTGGCGGGTAGCGGTGCGGCTGCTGGATTGGGCCGAGGAGAGGCCGCTGCGCCACTGAGCGGCGAGCAGCAGGCCAATCACTAGCCCGCCGATAGCCAAGAACAGGCGCATGGATTGTACCCGCTGCCGAAAGACAGAGCGAGGTCGGCTGGGCGCGGGTGCGTTCAGCAGGTCAGGCGGGATGGCAAGCGGGCGGGTACGATAGTCAGCGAGGCGCATGGCAGGAACCTCAAATAGCAAGAGCAGACAATAGCAATGAGCCGGGACTTGCGGCGGCCTTACTCTATAATACAGCAACCTGGCTGCTTTGTCAAAGGTTTACAGATCATTTGATCAGCGGCACATCATCGGCGACAGTGGGTGGTAAGGTGGCCCAGCAGCCAGCAACGGATTCCCTACCATATATACGCATGAGCAAGGAGAATGGTTCGCCCTTGTGCCGCAACTGTCCTGTTCCCCGCCCCAGCCAGGTGCCAGGCAAGCAAAGAGCGCACCTGGGTGGGCGCGCTCCGCTTGGGCTAGTAGGGGAACTAGCTTACTGTACGCCTTCTGGCTTCTTGATCGTGACAGGCTCGTTGATCTTGCTCCACTTAATGGTAGCGGTGAGTGCCTTGCCCTCGTTGGTACCAGATAGCTTCATCTGGCGCACAGTGGGGTTCGCGTCGGTGCTGATCCAGAGGTCGATATTGCCATCGGTACTGCTGCCGCCGCCCGTGCTGGGGGCCAGGCTGCTGAGGTCCTTGATGCTGGCGGTCATGTGCTTGGTGTCGGCCCCATCGATCTTCTCGGTGGCGGGGCTGCCATCCTTCAGCGCGCTGGCAGACTTGTCCACATCGGCAGCGTTGAAGCTATCCCACATCTTGGTAAAGCTGTCGGTGGTACTAGCAGCCCCAGAGTCGCTCTTAACGTAGGTCTTGCCACCATCTGCGCTGGTGAAGTTTTCGCCGCCAACAGTCACCATGTTAACGTTCGTGCCTGCGGCACTCATCTTGAGGGCTGAGTTCTTGTTGGCAAGGTCAATGTCACCGTTGATGGTGACCGCCATGCCAGCGTTGTCAATGTTGACATCCAGATTGTAGCTCTTGGCGGCCTTCATGTTGATCGCGGCCTTCTTGAGCAGGTCGCCATTGCTCATGCTAGTGCTGCCGCTGTCGCCGCCACAGGCTGCCAGCATCACGCTGACCATTACGATAGCCGCCAGTGCGCCCAGGTAACTCTTGCTGAAAAACTTCACTACGGGTTCCCTCCTTAATGGGTAAAGCAGACACAGTTAGAGCCGTGCCGTTCAATATTAGCTGCGAACCTGCGCTCCCATGCCTGCCCAGAGGCACGTTGATGCAGCACGCCAACACATTATACCAGATCATCCCTGCTATGGTCAATCGCCTGCTGCCGCAACAGCCCTCCCGCCGCGCCGTTGCTTGACATCATCCGCCCTGCGTGGTATCATTACGGTTGAAACAAGAGCGCATATATCATAGCTGGCTAAACAACTCGCACACAATATTCGATCACATGGAGGCACCCCGATGACAGATACCATGATCCCCACCACCCTGACCACCGAAGCCCCTGCCGCCAGCCCGATGCTGACGATCAGCGTAGAGGCTGCCTCGCAACTGCGCGCCCTGGTGGAGAAGGAAGAAAATCCCGATCTCGCCCTGCGCGTCTTCGTCTATCCCGGCGGTTGCAGCGGGATGCAGTACGGCATGGCGATGGAAGACAACATTGCCGACGACGACATCCTCCTCCTTCAGCACGGGGTGCGCCTGGTGGTAGATGAGAGCAGCGTCCCTTACCTGCTGGGCAGCGAGATTGACTACCAGGATGCCTTGATGGGCGGCGGTTTCCGTATCTACAACCCGAATGCGGTGCGTGGTTGCTCCTGCGGCCACTCGTTCGATACGGGCGAGGACGGTGCCGAAGCGCGCAAGTGTGGCAGTGGCGGCGGCGGTTGCGGCAGCCACTAACCCGGCCTGGGGGAACCTGCCCCGTTAGCAGGTGATGATTTTGGTGCGTCCCAGCGTTCGGCGGGGCAGTTTGACCGCGTGTGCTGGGGCGCATCTGTTTGTCTGGAGGTAGCAGTGGATGAGGTGTTGGCGACTGAAGCCGCGCGCCTGGGCCTGAACCTGAGTGACCGCAAGCGCGACCTCATGCGGCTGCACTACGACGAGATGCTGGTCTGGAACGAGCGAGTCAATCTGACCTCGATCACCGCCCCCAACGCCGCCGCCGTGCGCCACTTCGCGGACAGCCTGGCGGTGGCCGCCGCCCTGGAGCAGACTGGCTTCGCCGCTCGGCTGGCTGGTGAGCGGGCAATGGATGTGGGTAGCGGGGGCGGTTTCCCTGGCCTACCACTCAAGGTCTACTATCCCGACCTGCGCGTAGTCTGCCTAGACTCGGTGGGCAAGAAGACGGCTTTCATCCAACACATGGCCGACCTCTATACCGAACGCGAACTGAGTGGCACCTTCGTGATCACCGGGCGGGCTGAGGATGTGGCCCACCAGCCCCAACAGCGTGCCAACTATCTACTAGTAGTATCGCGGGCGGTTGCTAGCCTGGCGGTGCTGGCCGAATACTGCCTACCCTTCCTCAAGGTTGGTGGGGTGCTAGCGGCCCCTAAGAAGGGGCTGGCCCTGGCTACTGAACTGAGTGAGGCTCGCCCCGCCCTGAAGAAGCTGGGCGCGGGCAAGGTCGAAATCTACGACTTCACCTTGCCGCTGATCGCCGAGGAAGATTTGGTCAGCGACGAGCGCGAGGAACGGCAAGTGGTTCTAATCCACAAGCAATCCACCACCCCTCCACAATATCCCCGGCAGGCGGGGACACCGAGCCGCAAGCCCTTGTAGCTAGCGGGGGCAAAAGCGGCCAAGTTTCCCACAATTGGGGAAAAGCCATATCCGAATCTATGTTTCTATGTTATAATTTGAGAACAGGGGCGCACGCTCCAACAACGAGAGGAGAAGTTCCAAGTGAAGGTTATCCTGACGGAGAGCATCGAGAGCCTGGGTCAGGCTGGCGAGGTTAAAGACGTAGCGAACGGCTACGCCCGCAACTACCTGCTGCCGCGTGGCCTGGCAGCCCCTGCCACCGCCGGTGCGCTCAAGCAGCTTGAGCGACAGCGCGCTATGATCGAGCGCAAGGCCGCCACCCGCGCCGACGAAGCGCGCACCATGGCCGAGCGCATCAACGCCACCGAAGTCGTAGTCTACGCCAAGTCGGGCGAGCAGAGCCGCCTCTATGGTAGCGTCACTACCAGCGACGTAGCCGACGCACTTAAGGCTCAGCACGGCATTGAGATCGACCGCCGCAATATTAGCATTGACGAGGCGATCCATCGTCTCGGCAACTACCACGCGACTGTCAAGCTGAACGCTGGGCAGAGCGGCAAGCTCACCCTGGTGGTGGATAGCGAGGAGAACCGGGGCAAGCCGCGTCCGCAGAAGGCTGCTGAAGCTGGGTTGCCGACTGCTGAGGTCGCTGTCCCGACTGCCGAGACTGCCAGCCCGACTGCTGAGGTTGCTGCCTCACCCACCGAGCGCGACCTGCCAGTGATGGTGGTCGAGCTACCAGCCACGGTTGCTACTGGGGAGACGAGCGAAGAAAAGCTCTAAACCATCCTTGCCCCGCTGTAAAGAGGGGCTGGCACAAACTAAATAGGGCGCGATGGCTGCGCTTCTCCACCCTGGCTTTAAGAGGGGGGGTGGTCGCAAGCAGGCCATTCGTCTTGAACCACGAGTTCGCAGTCGCTAGAGGGGGGCCGTCCCGATGGTTGATCTTGCCATGCTTGGCGTGCTTGAACGCCCTGTTCCCTACAACGTCGAAGCCGAGAAGGCGGTGATTGGCAGCTTGCTGATCGACCGTGACGCTGTAATCAAGATTGCCACCTTCCTCAAGCCCCCCGACTTCTACAACGAGGCTCATGGAGTCGTTTATGAGGCGATACTCGACCTCTACGCCCGCCGCGAACCGGGCGACTTCGTCACTCTGCTCAACGAATTGCAGCGCAAGAGCAGGCTGGAGTTCATCGGTGGTGCGCCCTACCTCACCGACCTCCCTTCGGATGTCCCCACCTCTGTTCACATTGAGTTTTACGCCCGCATCGTTGAGCAGTTGGCGATCCGCCGCCGCCTGATCGCTACGGGCGGCCAGATCGCCAGCCTCGGCTATCGCCAGGAGCAGGACGTAGAGCAGACCCTGGACGAGGCGGAGCAACTGCTGTTTGGCGTAACCCAACGCCAAAGTGCGCGCGATTTCGTCCCCATCGGCACCGTGCTAGACACCGTGTTCGACACGATCAACGAGCGCGAACAGCATCGCGGCGAGGTGATCGGTGTCCCCACTGGCTTCGTGGACATTGACGAGATCACCGGCGGCCTGCAATCCTCCGACCTGGTGATCGTCGCTTGCCGCCCCAGCGTCGGTAAGTGCCTCAAGTACGATAGCCTCGTGGACAACCCCTCAACTGGCGAACGGCTGACTATCCAGCAGTACGTGCTGGGCCACCTGCCGTTCGTGTTGGGCCTCTCGCCTGCTGGTCAGGTACGAGCCACCGAGATCGCCGAGTGGGTAGATAACGGGGTTAAGCCCTGCTACCGGGTGACGACGTTGCTGGGTCGCCACGTGGAGGTAACCGGCAGCCACCCCTTCCTTACTGCTAACGGCTGGGTGCCATTGCTCGACCTTGCGGTTGGTCAGTACGTGGCGGTGCCACAAGTCGTGCCAGTCTTTGGTAAGCGGCAGCTAGAGGCAGGGTTGGCCCGCCTGTTGGCCTACTATGTCGCGGGCGGCAGCCTGACCGAGGACGCAGTTCGGTTTGCTAACCTCAACCAGCAAGTGGTGGCAGACCTTCGCAGTATCATCGCTGCTAACTTCCCTACCTGCTTGGTGCAGAGTGAAGCGGGTACTGTTCTGGTTGGCACGGCCACTGCTGGTCAGGCGGTGAACCCACTGCTGCTCTGGCTGCGCGAAGCTGGGCTGGAGGTTGGCAATGTCGAGCAGCAGCGGTTCCCCGCCTGCGTCTGGCAGTTTGAGCGGGCAACGCTGGCTGACTTCCTACACGGGCTGCTCAGTCGTGGCGGCAGCCTCTACCAGCAAGGCAGGCAGTCCGTGATCGCCTTCGCCAGCGCAGCACAAGGGCTAGCCGAGGATGTGCAGCACGCCCTTACCCGCTTGGGCATCGTCGCCAAGCTGTCGCAGGAGACAGACCACACATGGCGGGTAGCGATAACCTCTACCGAGGGGCTAGCTAGCTGCCAGCAGCAGATCGGCTGGCCTGGAGCGCAGGCCCAGGTCGTCAGCTTGCAGACCGTCGCTAGCCGCGAACTGGTCAGCACTGCTGCCGCATCGGGCCACGGCCAAACCTCCCACCCTGCCCTCATGCGGCAAGCGGCAGGGCAGGCTATGGTCACCAGTCCCGACCTCTATTGGGATGAGATTGTGGCTATCGAACCGATTGGTGAGCATCAAGTGTATGACCTCTGCGTGCCAGATGGGGCGAACTTCATCGCTAACGACATCTGCGTACACAACACCTCCTTCTGCATGAGTATGGCCTATAACACTGCTGTTCGCTATGGCAAGCGGGTGGGGGTGTTCAGCCTGGAAATGTCGAAGGAGCAGCTAGCCCTGCGCCTGCTAGCGATGGAGACTGGGGTAGAGACGCATAGCATCCGCAACGGCTACCTGACCGACGACCAGCGGCAGGCTCTCACCCGTGCCTTTGGCGACCTTGCCCTTGCTCCAATCTACATTGACGACACCCCTGGCCTCTCCGCCTCCGAACTGCGCTCCAAAGCCCGCCGCTTGCAAGCCTCGACTGGTGTGGACATGATCATTGTAGACTATCTGCAATTGATGCAAGGGCGACGCGGCAGCAGCGGCGACAGCAACCGGGTGCAAGAAGTCAGCGAAATATCGCGTGGCCTCAAGCTGCTGGCCCGCGAGCTGAACGTGCCAGTGGTCGCTGCTGCCCAGCTTTCGCGGGGCGTAGAGTCGCGTCAATCGCACGTACCGATGCTATCCGACTTGAGAGAGAGCGGTTCCATCGAACAAGATGCTGACATAGTAATGTTCATTTACCGCGAGGAGATATACGATCCCGACACCGAGAAGAAGGGTATCGCCGAGATTCATATCGCCAAGCATCGCAACGGCCCGACCGGTATTGTGCGCCTCCTGTTCCAGAAGGAGACAACCAAGTTTGTTGACCTGGAGACGCACTATGGCAATGAGCCAGGGCAGGGGTTAGCCAATGTTTGCCGGATTCATGAAGCCCCAGGACAGGGTGGAGCTAGTCTCCGTCCCAGCAGACTTCTTCACCGAGGTGCTGCCCACGATCACCAGTATGAGCGAGGTGAAGGTGACGCTGCACGTCTTCCTGCTGCTCTCGCTCAAGCGCGGCTTCCCACGAGGGGTCAGCTACCAGGAGTTGCGGGCTGATCAGCGGCTGCTGGCAGGATTGAAGGGGCAGGGGGCAACCAGCAGCCCACGCCCAGCCGAGGAGTTGCTGGTCGAGGGGTTGGAACTGGCAGTCGCCCGTGCCACCCTGCTGGGCCTGACGATCAAGTTGCCCACCCTGCCAGCCGCGAAGGGGGAGGAGCAGGAGGTGGAAGCCCAGCCAGCCGAGCCGCTGCTAGTCAAAATCGAGCGGTCACGAGCAGGGGCTTTCGAGGGCGGCGGCAATCGCCGACGCACGCGCAAGGAACTCTGCTACATGGTCAACACCCCGTGGAACCGCGAAGTGGTGCAGCAGTGGAAGGGTGGCGAGATCGACCTGGCGGGCATTGACCTGGGGCTAGACGCAACCTACCGAGCGGCAGCCCAGCCGAAGCCCAAGCGGGTGCGGGTGGTTCCGCTGCGGCCCAACATCTTTGCGCTCTATGAACAGAACATCGGCCTGTTGACCCCGCTGCTAGCCGAGCAACTGGCGGCAGCCCAGCAGCACTATCCAACCGATTGGATCGAGCAGGCTTTCACCGAGGCAGTCAGTTATAACAAGCGTAGTTGGCGGTATATCGAACGCATCTTGCAGAAGTGGGAAACTGAGGGTAAAGGCGATGGACAGTCTGCACGACGTAATCAAGGGAATGAACATCTCGATCCCCAGGAGTTCACGACGGGAAAATACGCGCACATATTCCAACGTGGAACTGGAAGTGGAGACGGTAGCAGTGGAGGCTGAACCGCCCTCTACTGTCCCGTCGCCAGCCGCGCCCACAGAGCGGGGCCGCATGGATGGGCGCAGCTTCGCCCAGCCACTGCCAGCCGCGCTCACGACCCCAGCAGTGCGCCGTCCGCGTCTGCTTGTTGCCGTGCCAACGGCAGAGGACGAGCTTGAGCTTGAGGTGCGTGGGGTCGGCCAGCCGCAAGAGCCAAAGGAAGTCTGCCCCCGCTGCAAGGGGTCGGGCTGGCTGCGCCTTGATGCTGAGACCAGTTCGCCCAACTTCGGACGCATCTTCCCCTGCAAGTGCCGCGCCCAGGACAATTCTAGCCGCCAAAAGAGCAAGCTGGCTGAACTCTCCAACCTCGACGCTTTCCGCGACAAAACCTTCGCCAACTTCGACCACAGCCTACCGGGGGTACGCGAAGCCTACACCGCCGCCCGCGATTATGCCAGCAACCTGAACGACTGGCTGTTGTTGATGGGCGATATTGGCTGCGGCAAGACGCATCTGGCCGCAGCTATCGCCAACGAGGCCGTTCGCAGCGGCATCTCCACCTACTTTGCGGTCGCCCCCGACCTGCTCGACCAGCTACGGGCTGCTTACGCCCCCGGCAGCGAAAGCACCTACGACCAGCGGTTTGAGCAAATCCGCAACGCCGCCCTCTTTGTCCTCGACGACTTGGGGACGGAGAACGCGACTAGCTGGGCGAAGGAGAAGCTGTTCCAAATCCTCAACCACCGCTACAATATGCGTAAGCCAACGGTGATCACCAGCAACGTCTACCCCGACAGCATCGAACCGCGCATCCGCTCGCGCATCTTTGATGTTGACCTCTGCCTGCAACGCTTCATCCAGGCACCCGACTACCGCCAGCGGCGCAGGTGAGGCGGAGTAGCGAAGGAGCGTAGCTCGGTGGCTGCGCTCCTTGTCAGAATACGCGCCATCGGCTGATTCCTCAGTCCAAATCTTGTAGTCCAGACCTGTGGGCCAAAGCACGGCATCACCCGCCGTTAGGCGCGCGCCCTCCCCCGCTGGGCCGCCGATCCGCACATGGCCGCTACCCGCCCCTACGTAGCACAAGATGCAGTGCCTACTTTGCCACAATTCTGCTTTCCCCCGCCTCCTGCGTTGACATATTAGGTGATTGGCGCGATAATAGGGGCAGGCAACCGACCTTCTGCCTCTATAATCGCTTGCCAATTTGCCAAAGTTCGGGGAGTGAAAGCATGGCTGGTAATAGAGCATTGTTCGAGACGGCCCTCAAGCGTGGTCACGACTACGCCTGGCAGAACCAGTGGGATCGTGCGCTCAAGGAGTACCAGCGGGCGATAGCTGAGTTCCCCGACGACCTCTCCGCTCGTGGTAATCTAGCCCTTGCTCACCTGCGCCTCAAGCAGTGGCCCGATGCCCTGCGCGAGTACAGTGCGCTGGCCGAGAAGCAGCCGCAGGATACCTTTGTCCAGGGCCAGTTGGCCGAGATTTATGCTGCCACTGGGCGCACCGCTGATGCCTCGCGCACCTACTTTCGGCTGGCCGACCTGTTTGAGCAGCAGAACCAGGCTGGCGAAGCGATCAAGGCTCTGCAAGAGCTAACCCGCTTGGAGCCGAAGAATAAGACCATCTATCAACGGATCGCCGAACTAAGCCGCGCTATTGGTGACACAGGCGCGATGGTCGCAGCCTACCTGACCCTTGCCAACCTTGCCCTTGAGCAGAACAACATGGATGAGGCTATCCGCCTGGCCGAAGCCGCCACCAACCTCGATCCAGAGAGTCGCGAAGCCCGCGACCTCCTGTTCCGCCTACGCCGCATTGCCACCGAGGGGCAGACCACCGCTGCTGCCTCCGCCCCGCCCGCGCCCGCGAAGGTGGTTGGCACTGAACTGAGTCAGACCCAGGTGAATGAGATGTTCGCCCTTGCCAATGGCTACCAGGAGCGCAGACAGTACGCTGCTGCCGCCCGCATCTACGAAAGCCTGGTCAACAGCGGGGTAAAGCGGCCTGACGTGGTGTTCAACCTCGGCCTGCTCTACCAGCTTGGCGGTCAGCACCAGCAGGCGGTTGACCAGTTCCAGGTGATCGCCCAGGACGAGGAATACGCCATGTCTGCCTACTACAGCATGGGCGAAAGCCAGCGGGCGTTGGGCAACCTGCCTGCCGCTGGTATTGCTTATGACAACGCTTTGCGCCTGATCAATATGCAAACCATCGGCAAGGGCGAGATCGAAGACCTGATCCAACTCTACGAGGCCGCCGCCAGTACCTACACTGCGCTGCAAAATACCTCCCGTGCTGCTAGCCTCTACACCAGCCTGGCGGGCTTCTTGCAAAGCCGCAAGTGGAACAAGGAGCGCACCGATGAGATTCGGCGCAAGGCAGAGTCGCTGACCGAAGACTCGATGCGCGCCAAGCTGATGCGCCTCAGTGGGGCTGAGGGTGGCGTGGACCAGGACAATGCAGTGGGGCTGGTCGAGCGGTCGCCAGAGGTGTTGAGCGGTCGCCTGCGCGAGTCTGACACCCTGCGCCCGATCACTGACTACTTGCGTGCGCCCGCCCCTGCTGAGCCAGACCCGCCGCCCGCTGCCACTCCTGCTCCCCTGCGGCGGTTGGACGAGGGCAGCCAGAGCAATGTCCAGTCGACTAGCAGGTTGGCCGAAAGTGGGCTGCCAGCAGAGACCCGTGGCGGTGCTATCCGCAGCCTACGCGCCGAAGCTGCCACCCCCCCGCCCAATCTAGAGCAGGCGATGGCGGCACGGGCCAGCCGTGAGGCCCAGAACCTCAGCCGTACTGTCAACCAGATGTTGATCGACCTGCAAGGCTACGGCGAACAGCAAGCCTACTATGCGGCAGTAGACACTGCCTTCGAGGTGATCCGTCTTGCTCCTGACTATCTGCCCATCCACCTCAAGCTGGGGGAACTTTACCTCGGCCAGGGGCGCACCGAAGATGCGCTGACCAAGTTCCAGACTACCCTCGATCTGTATCTCGTGCGCGGCGAGCCGCAGGCTGCTGCTGACATATATCAGCGCATCCTTGCCTATGATGGCAACAATCTTGGTCTGCGCGGTCGCTATGCTGCCCTGCTGGTTGACCTCAGCCGCAAGGAGGATGCGGCAGGCCAGTACATGGAGATGGCCCGCATCTACACCCAACTGGCCCAGGACGAGCGGGCTGCCGAGGAGTATCGCCGCGCCCGCCAGCTTGCGCCACAGAATGCAGCGGTGCGCCTGGCCTACGCTGACTTCCTCTCTAGCCGTGAACGCTACAGCGAAGCGATGGGCGAACTGCGCCGCGTGCTGGAGATAGAGGCGGGCAATACGCTGGCGATGGTGCGGCTCAACACTCTGCTCACCATCCAGGGGGAGGAGACACGTTGGGATGCGCTCAACGAGGTCTTGAGCCGCAGCGAACGTAGTGCGCCCGACCATGAGGCAGCGGTGGGCGAGTATAGTCGGGCCGCTATGCGCCACTTCCTGCCCGACTTCGACTACAGTCTCGCCCTCTTGCAGCGGTCCGCGAGCCGCGACGAGGCGATAGCCAGCCTCGAACGGGGCATCCGCCAGTTGCCGCCGCTGGGTACTACGCTGCTTGACGTGCTGATGCGTAACCTGCTTGGCGAACTCTACGTCGCTGCTGGGCGCGGGCAAGAGGCAGCCCGCAGCCTTGAGCAGGTTCGTACCCTGATTGAGGGCGACGACGCGCCCCTCTCGCCCCGACCCAACTACGCCTTCGCCCGCCTGCCCTTGCGCGCCAACGTCTACCACAGTCTCGCCGAAGCCTACTCGCTCAGCGGCGATGCGGATAGTGCGGTGGTTTACCTCGAAGAACTGAAGCGGATGCTGCCTTATGACCGCGAAGTGTACACCCGCCTCTCCGACCTCTACTTCCGCCAGGGGCAGTTGCCGAAAGCTCTGACCGCGCTCAACGAACTGGTTGAACACTACAAGGCTAGCTTCCAGACCGACAAGCAGATCGAAACCCTCTTGCAGATGACCCTGCTAGCCCCCTCCAACATCGCCATCCGCCAACGCCTGAGCGAAATCTACCTCAAGCGCGGGCTGATCGACCAGGGCTTGAACGAGCTTGATACACTGGCCGACCTGCAACAAAAGAGCGGTATGCTCAAGGATGCGGTGCGGAGCCTGCAACAGGCCGCCGAGATACAGTGGATGATGAGCAAGCAGCAGGCTGCCTACGACATCTACGACCGCATCACCCGCATTTCGCCGAACGATGTGGAGGCTCGCCAGCAGTTGATCAACCTGCACATCCAGGCTGGCCGCCTGGGCGATGCGGTAAAGGAGCAGAAGGCGATTGCGCGCATCTGTATGCAGCAGGGCAACCTGCAAGAGGCCGAAGCCGCCCTGCACCAGGTGATCGGCCTCGCCCCAGAGGATACGGAGGCGTACTACGCCCTGGGCAAGCTGCTGACCGTCAAGCAGGAGTTCGGGCAGGCGGCCAAGCTGTACGCCCGCCTGACGCGCCTCAACCCTGCTGACCATCAGGTGCCGATCTTGCAAGCGGAGATGACCCGCCGCGCCGCCGAGAAACGGGCTGCCCAGGGCGGCCAACCAAAGAGTGCGCCTGCCATCCCGCCCGCAGTGGTAGCTAGCCAGCCACCTAGTGACCAGCAGGCCGAAGCAATGTCACCCGATGGGGCTAGCCCGCCTGCCCCACCGCTGGTTGAAGCAACGGCGGACGAGGCTAGCTTGCTTGCGGAGACGGCCCCGCAGGCTAGCCCATTGGCCGTGGTCGAGCCAGCCGCCGAGCCAGCCGTGGTCGGCGAAGCAAAGGAGGCTGGCGCACAGTAAGGGGCGTACTTGCGCCCTCGCTTACTTAATCTCGCTCATCACTATCATTCCCTGCTCACCCCGTCACCTGGAAGGCAACGCTGTTGGATACGCAGTTTGGCTGGGTACTATCACGCATCAACCTCGAAACCCTGCTGGACATCTTGCTGGTTAGTCTGGTCTTCTTCTGGCTACTGACCGCCATCCAGGGTACGCGGGCGGTGCAACTCGTGCGCGGCATCGGCGTGCTGCTCTTTGCTGCGGTGATCCTCGGCTCGGTGCTGAAGCTGACTGCTCTCAGCTGGCTAATCCGCAACTCGATCCCCGCCATGCTGGTCGCTCTACCAGTCATCTTTCAGCCAGAGTTGCGGCGGGCCTTGGAGACGCTGGGGCGCGGCTCCGACTTCTTCAGCCGCAGCAGCCAGTTTGCCCACTCACCCACCATCCTTGCCAGCATAGATGAGGTGGTCGCCACCGCTAGCGAACTCAGCCGCCGCCACATTGGTGCCTTGATCGTCATGGAGCGGCGTACTGGCTTGCAAGAGTATGCCAACAAGGGGACGCTGATTGATGCTCGCGTTTCGCGCCAGTTGCTTGCCAACCTGTTCTTCCCCAACTCACCCCTGCATGACGGCGCAGTGATCGTGCGTGGTGGGCGGATAGTCGCTGCTGGGGTAGTGCTGCCGCTGACCGAGAACACCTTTGGCAGCATCAAGCGCGGCACCCGCCACCGGGCCGCCATTGGGATCACCGAACACTCCGACGCTGTGGTAGTGGTTGTCTCCGAGGAAACAGGGACGATCTCGCTCGCGGTCAACAATGGTAAGCTAATCAGCAATCTTGATGATGGGCAACTAGCGAGTATGTTGCGCGGCCTGTTCCGTCTACGTAGCAAGCGGGGTAAGCGACAAGCTGCCGCCGAACGCCGCCTCAGCACCCTCCCCCTGGATGTTCGCGACTTGGGTAAGGGCGACAGCCCAGAACTGCCGCCCCGCCTGGCCGACGCAGCGGCGAAGGGCCAAAGCGAAGCTAGCAGCAGGGCGCGGCCATGAACCTCAACCCCCGCCGCCTGCTCAAGCGCAGTGGCAGCGACAAGACTGGCTGGCTCTTTGACGAAGGGGCGGGCCAGCCACGGGCTGCCCTGCTTGGTCTGCTGCTGCGGGCTATCTTCGCTGTGCTGCTGGGCGCAACCCTCTGGGTCTACGTCACCAGCCAGGAGAACCCAGAGACGACTAGCCCCTACCCCAACATCACCATCCAACTACGCAATGTCGCACCCAACCTGAAGGTCAACTCCAGTTCTAGCAACGCAACGATCCGAGTGAGTGCGCCGCAGTCGGTACTGAGTAAGATCACCGGCTCCGACATCCACCCTATCGTGGACATGGCCGGGCTGGGGGCTGGTACTCACACGCTGAAGGTCAACGTCGAAACTCCTCCCGGCGTGACTGTGCAGAACGTAGACCCGCTCAATGTGCAGGTGCAGGCAACATTGCAGGCCAACAAGGTGATCTCGCTGACTGCCCGCACCGAGGGGACAGCCCAGATCGGCTACAACATCCAGCCGCTTCAGGTGGAGACTAATACGGTGGCTGTCTCTGGCCCTGCCGAAGTGGTGGCCCAGATAGCGACCGCCGAAGTGGTGGTGGACGTAAACGGCAAGAGTGCGACGGTGCAGGGGCGCGTGCAGCCGACCGCCCTCGATAGCCAGGGGCGCGCAGTCAGTGGGGTCAGCTTCCAGCCGGAGGCGGTCGCCGTCACCGCCACGATCAGCCTGGGCATCAACTACAAGACGGTGCCGCTCAAGTCAGTCGTCCTCGGCGAGCCAGCCAGCGGCTACCAGGTGGATGAGATACGGATTGAGCCGAACACTGCTACCATCCTCGGTGACCCGCTGGTGATGAGCAAGATCAACTTCCTTGAAACAGAGCCGCTAGACATCACGGGCCGCGAGAGCAGCATTATCACCCAGCAACGCCTGGTGCTGACCACTGGAGTCAGCCTGCTGAACATGGAGAATAGCGTGCAGGTGGGGGTGACGATTCGGGCGGTGCAGTCTAGCCAGGACTTGCCAGTGATCCCCACCGTCACCAACCTGGTAGCTGGTTACAGCGTGCAAGTAGATACCCGCCAGATCAACCTCAAGTTGCAGGGTAGCCTGCGCTCCTTGCAAGCCCTCGACCCCTCGACGGTGCGGGCCACGCTCGACCTCAGCGGCCTGGGGGGGGGCATCCACCAGGTCAGGCCGACGATCCTGCTGCCCCCAGGCATCAACTTGCAGGCGGCCAGCCCAGAGCAGGTACAGGTGACGCTTAGCCTCCTGCCCAGCCCTACTGTCCGACCCAGCCCCAGCGTCACCCTCAGCCTGCCTTCACCCTCCGCCAGTAGCCCACCCTCAACCGCTGCCAGCAGCCCTCCCTTTGCCAGCAGCCCCCTGCCTAATACATCGCCTGCACCCTCCGCCAGCCCCGTGCTTAGCCCTACTGCGCCTGCCCCCAATGCCACCAGCGAACCAGCCCCAAGCCCCTCTGCCACCTTGCCGCTGCGCCCCTTCAGCGTGCCGCCTGCCAGTGCTACCGCCACCCCGCTTGTGCCTTGAGCAGAGATGTTGCGGCTGATGGCGGTGAGGAGCCAGGATTCGTCAGCCAGCCTGCGTGTTTGGTAAACTAGGACAGTTACCTTTGCCAGTGCATCGGTGTTTTGATCACAGACCCCTGACCTTGCCTGGCAAGGGGCGGAATAGCTACTTAGAAAGCAGGAACAGAAAAAGATGTGTGGAATCGTTGCTTACACCGGCGAACAAGAAGCTCAACCGATCATCTATGAAGGCTTGCAGCGGTTGGAGTATCGAGGCTACGACTCGGCGGGCATTGCAGTGCTGGACGCGCAGAATGAGATCGAGCTACGCCGCAGCGTAGGCAAGCTCCACAACCTCGGCCTCGTCTTGCAGAAGTCGCCATTGCAGGGGCATTATGGTATCGGCCATACCCGCTGGGCCACGCACGGCAAGCCCAGCGACCTCAACGCCCACCCTCACCTCAGCCAGGGCGGGACGGTCGTCGTGATCCACAATGGCATTATCGAGAACTACGTCAGCCTCAAGCACGAGTTGCAAGCCCTCGGCTACCAGTTCCTCTCCGAGACCGACACTGAAGTGCTGCCGCACATGATCGAACGCTATCAGAAGGACGGTCAGACCCTCACCGAGGCAGTACGGTCTACCCTACACCGCATTGTGGGGGCAGCGGCTATTGCAGTGATGAGCAGCAGTGAACCTGGCACTATCGTTGGCGCACGGGTCGCCAACGCAGGTGGCGTGGTGGTCGGTTATGGCGAAGGCGAGATGTTCCTCGCCTCCGATATGCCTGCCATTTTGCAACACACCCGCCGCGTCGTCTTTCTTAACCCCGGCGAAGTGGTGACGATCACCCAGCGTGGAGCTGACTACACCAACTTGCAGGGCGATCCGCTCTCCCGCCAGCCTCAAACTGTGGCCTGGGATCCGGTGGCGGCAGCCAAAAGCGGTTACAAGCACTTTATGGAGAAGGAAATCTATGAGCAGCCCCGCGCCCTGACCGACACGATTCGCGGGCGGGTGGATGCCGAGAACAGGCGCGTACTGCTCGATGCGGCCAATCTCGACGTGGCCGCAATCCACAGGGTGATCTTCGTCGCCTGTGGCACCGCCTACCATGCCGCGATGGTCGGTAAGTACATGGTAGAGGAGCTTGCCCACCTGCCAGTGCAGGTAGACTATGCCCACGAGTTCCGCTACCGCAATCCGATTGTGGACGAACACACCCTGGTGGTCGGAGTCAGCCAGAGTGGGGAGACAGTGGATACCCTCGAAGCGATAGCCGAGGCGCGCCACAAGGGGGCAAAGCTGCTTAGTATCGTCAACGTGGTGGGCAGCCAACTTAGCCGTGACACCGATGGGGTGATCTACCTACAAGCCGGGCCAGAGATCGGGGTGGCCTCGACCAAAGCCTACGTGACGATGGTAGTGGATGAACTGCTGCTCGCTATGTACCTGGCCCAGGAGCGTGGTACCCTCAGCGACGAGCGGGCGGGCGAACTGATCCACGCCATCCTGGCCCTACCCGCCCAGGCTAGTAGCCTGCTGGACGAGAGCGAAGCTGGCCGCGCTCGTTATGAGAAGCTGGCCCAGAAGTACGCCCATGCCAGCGACTTCCTGTTCCTCGGTCGGCTGATCAACTACCCTACCGCCCTCGAAGGTGCGCTCAAGCTGAAGGAGATCAGCTACATCCACGCCGAGGGCTTCGCGGGCGGCGAACTGAAGCACGGCACTATCGCCCTGGTAGACCAGCACGTGCCGGTTGTCGCTATCGCCCCCCACGACAAAGTGTATGATAAGATGGTCAGCAATATTGAGCAGGTCAAGGCCCGCGACGCACAGGTGATCGCTATCGCCACCGAGGGGGACAGCGAGATCGGGGCTAAGGCCGACGATGTGATCTACATCCCGGCCACCGACCCGCTGCTGGTGCCAGTGCTGGCCGCCTTGCCGCTGCAACTGCTAGCCTACTACATCGCAGTGCGGCGTGGGGCCGACGTAGACCAGCCCCGCAACCTTGCCAAGAGCGTCACGGTGGAGTAGAGACCGCACGAGGTTGGCAAACAGTAGGGGCGCACAGTGCGTGCGCCCCTGCTCTTTGCCTCTTGTTACGCGCTTCTAGAAGCTGCTCTCCTGGGCCTGCAAGTCCACTTCCTCCAGTTGCAGCGTGCTGTGGTCTACACCAAAGCGGTCGTGCAGCAAGGCTTGCAGGGTGCAGAGTGTATCCTGTGGGCAGCGGGTCAGCGCGTCTTCGACCAGCACGTGTGCGCTGAGGGCTTCGACCCCAGAGGTGAGCGTCCAGCAATGCAGGTCATGGACAGCGCGTACGCCTGCCACGCTGAGGATCGCAGCCTGGATTGCGGTCGTATCCAGGTGGCGGGGGGTGGCTTCCAGTAGCACATTGACCGCCTCGCGCAGCAGCCTAATCGTGCGCGGTAGGATAAAGAGAGCGATGGCTGCGCTAAACAGGGGGTCAGCATACCGCCAGCCAGTAAAGACGAGGATCAGGCCAGCCAGCAGCACAGCAGCAGAGCTAACCGCGTCGCTGACCACCTCGAAGAAGGCCGCCTTCATGTTCAGGTTGTCCCCAGCGTGGCTGTGTAGCAGGCGCACAGAGAGCAGGTTGAACAGCAGACCGACGCTGGCCGCCGCTAGCACGATACCACCTTCGACCGATGGGGGGTTCTGCCAACGTTGCCAGGCTTCGACCAGGATGTAGCTGCCAACCGCTAGCAGGAGCAAGGCGTTGAGCAGGGCGGCCAGGATTTCGCTACGATAGTGGCCGTAGCTGTGCTGCTGGTCTGCGGGGCGGCGTGCCTGCCAGCCTGCGAACAGAGCAATGCCTACCCCCACCACGTCGGTCAGCATATGGCCTGCGTCGGCGATCAGCGCAAGGCTGCCGCTGAGCAGCCCAGCCCCAATCTCCACCACCATGAAGCAAGCACTAAGTAGCAGTACGATCACCAGCTTGCGCTGTCGCTGGTGGCTGGCTTGCCGCTGATCCACCTCCTGCCCACGCAGGTTGCAGCGATGCATGGCTACTTCAAGGGCGTGGCTGTGGCCGCCCGCTTGCTGCCCAGTCTCAATTGCTTGTACTTGATTACCCACTTATTGATACTCCCTGCCTCAATTGTACCAACCTGTGGCAGGATAGTCAAGCAATCAGCGCAGGCCACAGCAGAAGCCGATCTCGACGTTGCCGCCGCTGATCACTGCCGCCACCCTTTTGCCGCGCAGTCCTGTCTTGCCGCTGCGGACGGCTGCCGTTGCCACCGCCCCGCTCGGCTCGGTCAGCAGGTGAACCTGGCGGGTCAGGTGCTGCATCGTCTCCACAATCTGCTCCTCGCTGACAGTGAAGATGTCATCTACATACCGCTGGATGTGGGCGAAGTTGAGGTCGCCTATCCGCTCGGTTCGCAGACCGTCCGCCACCGTGTTGTTGCTCTCCCACTTAACGACTGCCCCCTTGTGGAACGAGTCGTATGCGTCCGCGGCGTTGCTCGGTTCGACCCCGTAAACCGCCACCTGCGGCCTGCTCAACTTGATCGCCGCTGCCACCCCAGAGAGCAAACCACCACCGCCAACCGGTACCAGCACCGCCTCAACATCAGGCAGGTCAGCAAGGATTTCGAGGCCGATTGTTCCTTGACCAGCGATGATCTGGCGATCCTCGTAAGGAGGCACCAGGGCCATGCCTTGCTGGTCAGCGATCTGTTCGGCGATCAGGCGGCGCGCCTCATTACCTGGCACCGCGAAGATAATCTCTGCTCCCCAACTGCGCGTCCCTTCGATCTTCACCTGTGGCGCGTTGTTGGGCATCACGATGGTAGCCGGGCAACCGAGCAGGTGGGCGGCACAGGCGACGGCCTGGGCGTGGTTGCCAGAGGAGTAAGCAACCAGCCCGTGCTGGCGTTGCGCCGCACTCAGGCTGACCGCCTTGTTGTAGGCACCACGCAGCTTGAAGCTGCCAGTGCGTTGCAACGACTCGGCTTTAAGGTAAAGGGTGTTGTTGTCAGCCAGCGGGTAGGGGTAGGCAACGAGGGGGGTGCGCACGATTACTCCGCGCAGCCGCTCTTGCGCCGCTACGATCTCGGCCAGGGTAACAAGCTCATCCATAAACATCCTCCAGGTTTGGTTGTGAAAGCACTCCTTGTTCAGTATACGCCATAACCAAAACAGCGGCCCCCTCCCCGGCTGGGGAGAGGGCCGCTGGCTGAAATCGCTGGTTAGCGGCTGCTGCTAGCCGCATCGTCCACGTAGTAGACGACAGAGAGGGGGAAGGGGCCGCTTGGCTTGCCGGTAGCTACGAAGTCGTAGACCTTGCCCGCCTGGATTACGAAGTTGGGGAGGGAGACCAGCACCGTTGTAGTACCCGCCAGGCGCGCCTCCAGGTTGTAGGTGCCAGCCGGGACAGTCAGGTAGTCGGCCTGGGTGCCGAAGGAGACATTGCCGTAGGTGACAGTGCCGTTCACTGCGATGTCCACCGCAGGCTGTCCAGCAGCAGCGTGGATCGCCTTGAGGCGGGCGAAGCCAGCAGCGAGTGCGCTGAGGTCGTCCTGTGAGATGATCGCCTGCGAACCGCTGATGATCGTGGTGCCGCTTACGTTGTCGGCAGCGACAATCGTGATCGCCTGCCCATTGGTGAGGGCGAGGGTGGCCGAGATCGCTGCTGGGCTTGTGGTATTAGCGGCCACTACCTGGAACTGGTGGTTGCCCGCGAGGACTGGCAGGCGGGGGCTGACTGCCGCGTTGGTGCCGGTGTAGGGCAGGGCTGCGATAGCCCGCCCACCATCAACCAGCACGTCAACATTGGCCGGGGCATTGCTGCTGGCGTGGATAGCCCGCACCCGCGCCGGGGCAGGGGGAACGTCCACGATAGCGCGGCGCACGACCTTGCTTAGTTCGCCGCGACGGATGTTGTCGTTGGGGCGGAAGCATTGGCCGGTCTGCGGCAGGACGCAGGCCGCCCCGCTGATGATCCCCTCGTGGGCGAGAGTCTCAATCGCGCTGGCCCCGAAGGCACCCACTGGCACGTCGGTGAAGGTCGGGCTGGTGGGAGTGTAGGTGTTGTAGTTGCGGATGCGCTGTACGATCAGGGCAACCTGCACACGGGTGATGTTGACGTTTGGCCCGTAGCAGGTGCCAGGGGTGCCGAGGGCAGCGCACTGGGCGGCATTGAGGCCGTTGACTGCACCGGCGCGGTTGGCCGACTCGATGAAGCCGTAGAAGATGTTGCCACTTGGTACGTCGTTGAAGGTCGGCGTAATCGGGGTGAAGCTTGGCAGGCTGAAGCCGAGGACAGCGATCTTGGCAAACTCACCACGCTTGGTGCTGTCGTTGGGGCGGAACAGGCCGTTCGCGCCGTTAACGATGTTGCGGCAAGCCAGGAACTGGATGTCGCCGTAGAAGATGTTGGTGGTCGGCACGTCGCTGAAGGTGATCGAGCAGGGCGTGGCCGTCACAGTCGCGGTTGTGGTGCTGGTGGCAGTTACTGTCGGGGTGGCGCAGGCCGCCGCTATCTGACCGCGAATCTCGCCGCCAGGGTAGTTGCTGCTGTGGATGTTGAAGTACAGCCCGCCGGTTTGCAGGGCAGCAATCTGGGTCGGGGTCATGGTGCCGGTGCCAGTGAAGGCGTTGGTGCCACTAACCGCATTGAGCGGGAAGATGACCGGACCAGCAGTGCCAGCCGCGCCCTGGTGGATGTGGGCAAAGAGGACAGTGGTGGTAATGCCACTGTAGCTGAGGTTGGCTGTGAATGCGCCAGTTGCCGGGTTGAGCAGGACGGTGCCACTGCCGATTGCCAGCGAGGTATTCGGTGGGGTTTCCTGCGCGCCATTGAGGGTAGCCGCGAAGTTGGTGGTCGAGCAGGGGGTGGCAGTAGCAGTTGGCGTGCCAGTAACGGTGGCAGTGGCGGTGATCGTGGCGGTTGGCGTGCCAGTGACGGTAGCGGTGGCGGTGATCGTGCCAGTCGGGGTCACTGTTGGGGTTAGTACGGCCTGAATGGCAAGGCGGGCTACCTGCGGCTCATGGTCGCTGGCCTGGTCGAAGAACTCCGAGTTGGCATGGACAACATCCAACTGGGGCTGACCGTTGGTGTAGAGGCTGGGGCTAACCAGAATCTGGTCGAGTACCTGCGCGTTACCCTGGAACTCGTAGCTATAGCGTTCGTTCTGGGCCAGCAGGTCGAACAGGTTGACCAGTTCGGGCGTGCTGTCGCCACCGAGCTTGAGGACGTTGACCGTGTTGGAGAACTCAAAGTCGTTGATGTCGCCGAGGACGACGACCCTGGCGTTCGCGTCGAAGTTGAGGATTTGGCGCACGAAGCCGTTGACGATGGTAGCCTGCTGCTGGCGTTGCACTTCAGAGATGCGCACCGGTGGCTGGAAGCGGCCAAACACGCCGTTGTCGCCACCCTTCGAGTTGAAGTGGTTGACGATAAAGAACAAACGCTGGCCGTTGTAGCTGAACTCAGCAGTCAACGGCTTGCGGCTGCTAGTCCAGGCCACGTTGAGCGGGTCGATGCGCCCAGGGCTGAACTGCAACTGCGGGCCACCCGCGCCGTTAACGACCGTGTTGCTGATCGTCGAGCCGCCGCCGGGCCGCGAGTTGAAGCTGAGGCCGCGATCCGTGCGATAGAGGATGCCCTGGCGGATGTTGCCGCCCGGCTGACCGCCGTCCTGCCCATCTACCGGGTCGATCTGGGTGTAGGTGTAATTGACCGTTGCGCTGATGCTGCTGATGCTGTTGATCAGCAAGGCGTAGGTCTGGCTAGCATCAACCACACCGTTGTTGATCGCCCCGTTGTTGTCCTGGATTTCTTCAACCGCGATGATGTCGGGAGCCTTCAGGTTGTTGACGATCAGGTTGGAGAGACCCAGCACCTTAGTGATCGTGTCGCCGGGGTTGAGGTTCTCCAGGTTGAAGGTAGCCGCCGTCAGCTTGTTGCTCGGCTGGTCGGAGACGAGAGCGGTCACTTCACGGGTCAGCGGGTTGCTGGCAACCACTGGCTGGCTAGTCACTTGCAGCTTGAAGTTGACGAAGTTGTAGTCCAGCACGCCAGTGATCACGCCGCTGAAGGTCGCACTGACGTTGACGTTTGGCAGGCGGCCACCACCACTGGCACTAAGTACCAGGTCGTTGAGGATGATCCGCTCTGGGTTGAAGTCGTCGGTGGGGTTAGTGCTGGTTACGTAGCTAGCGGTAGCGGTAATTTCGATGCCGCCGCGCACGGTGCGGGTGCCAGTGGCGTAGCTGCCGTTGTCGGTCAGCACAGGGATTTCGCTGTTGGTGTTGAAGTCGTTGGTGGGGCCAACTGCAACCGTGTTGTTGACCCGCACGAGCATACCTTCCATGCTCTCGTAGAAGTCAATACCGTCTTGGGTGGGATCGAAGGTGTTGCTACCATTCTCCACGTCACCGTTCGTGTCGTTCTCGATCACATTGGTGGGGGGAATGCGCCCGCCAGTACCGATGGTGATCGGGGTGGGTAGGGGGTTGCCGCTGGACAGCACTGTGATCACCCGCCCTGGGTTGTCGATCTGGGTGGTCGTCAGGTTGTCGGGGTAACTGACCGCGCTAGGGCGGAACTCCTTGACCGTGCCGCTGAAGACGATGCTATCGCCCACTAGAACGGTCGGCGCACTGCTGGTGAAGATGAAGATTGCCTCTGAGGTTGCGTCGTTCAGGTCCGCAGTCGGGTCCTGCACATAGAAGCCGTTGGTCTTCTTGGCGGTGACAATGCCGGGGATGTTGCTGACGACCGTGCCGCTATAGGGCGAGAGGTGGCTGGCACCCTGGATGTCATGGATGCGGGTCGCAGGGCCAGGGGGGGTGCTGGTCACAGTGGGGGTGATCGTCGCGCTGGCGGTGGCCGTCGGGCTGCCGATGGTGGCCGTCGCGCTGGCAGTGTTGGTCGGGCCACCAGGGGTGTTGGTGTTGGTGGCCGTCGGCGGAGTGCCGCAGGGGTTGAGCGGGCTGCTGCTGTTGCGCGGCGCGGGCTGGCTCACCGAGAAGTCAATTGAGTTCCGGTCGCTGTCGGTGCAGCCATTGCCTGCCCGCAGGTCGGCAGTGGTGTTACTGGGCGCAGCAGCTGCAGCCACCCCCTCGAAGTTGTTGGCCGCGCCATAGCCCACGAAGTCGATGATCGTCGGCAGAGCAGTGCCACTGGGGAAGCAGTCGTTAGCCACGCTGCCACAGGCAAGGGTGGTAGTCCCGCCGACCAGGGCGACTTTGCCGTTATTGTTGCTCAGGGCGAGCGTGCCAGTGTAATCTGGGGTTGGCAGTAGTGCGCCAATAGCAGCGTTACTGTTTAGCTTGATCAGGTAGTATTGGCCTGGGGCGATGCTGCCCGTCAGCGTGTTGACGTTGGTGGTAGTGAAGGCACTAGCGGCACTGGCATACTGGAGCGAGTAAGCACTGAGGTTGATCGTTGCTGCACTGAGGTTGAGCAGTTCAACGTAGTCGTTCTGATAGGCTGCGCCAGTGTTGCCGCCGCCGCCATACACCTGGCTGATCGTGACGCTGGTGCTGACTGCTGGCTGGCTGATCGCCTTTGCAGGCTGCTGGGCAGTGAGGGTGCTGCCAGTGGCTGCCAGTGCGCTAATGCTGCTGAGCGTGATGGTGAGGACGATCACGAGGCTAAGACCAATCCACATGGGGCTACGCCGCTTGTTGCTGCTGATCAAATCTGTTCCCTTTCTCTAATACTACTTTCTTGCTGCCGAGGTAAATCACTCTATAAGGCTTGCAGGTGGCAAACCCTAACGATTATATCAACCTTTCTTTAACGCAATGTAAACGGTGACAGTGCAAATCTTGCGATATTGGCGGAAACGCTATTGCTATTTGTGCCGATGGCCGCTCACAGTTCTGTTCTACAAGGCAGATGTAAGGGAGTGGGTACGAAGCAGGTGAGTTATAGACAGGAGCGCGTAAAAGGGATGGTTGCACAGAGGAGATTTGTTGGCCTGATCGTAAGTTTGTTGGCTGTCCTGCTGGTTGTGCTACCTGGCGTGGCTGCCCACCTGGGCGATCCACCACCAGCCCAGCAGTTGAGCGAGCCGCCACAGCAGTGGTGTGATGGTGTACACGCTGCACCGTCTACCTGTACTATCGTGAAGGGACGAGCATCCGCCTGGCCCTGAGCAAGGACGGCTTGAACTTCAGCCCCCAGCCGGGCAGCCCGATCCTTGCCAATGGCACCAGTAAGCAGTAAGATGCGGCGCAGGTTTACGGGATGTTTATTCGCCGCAACGATGCGGGTGGTTACACCATGTACTACAATGGCATCCCAGAGTTGGGCGGCAACTATGGCATGATCGGCATCACTGATGGCCCCGACCTGACTCACTTCACTCCACGCAGCGACAACCCGGCGATTACCATCGGCGATACGCCTGCCAACTTCGCCACCGCCAACCCAGTAAAGCAGACGATCAGCCTCAGTTGGCACCGGGTGGTCACCGATGCAACCAATTATACGCTCAAGTACGGGGTGCAGAGTGGGGTCTACACTGCAACGGTGGACGTAACTGGGCTGGGCAGCTATACCCTACGCCCACCTGGGCCTGCTGACTACTACCTGACAGTGACAGCCAGCAGGGATGGGGTGGAGAGCTATCCCGCCGAGGAGCGACACGTGCGCCTGGTTGCTGCCAGCCCCGCCTTGACCAGCCTGCTACACTTGTTGGAGGACTACGAGCTAACGGGCTTGTTCACCACCAGCCCCTTCGCCAGCAGCCTGCGCCGCCTGCTCTACGCCGCACAGCCAACCCCAGCAGCCAGCGGGGCAAGCGGCAACTAAAGTGCAAGGAGACAGGGTAGATGCAGACCGAGACAACAGCGGTAACGGTGGGCGAAGAAGGGCAAAGCAACGACCGCCAGCGCAAATGGATCATTCTAGCAACGGTTGCCCTCGGTACCTTCATGGGGACGCTGGACAGCAGCATCGTCAACATCGCGCTGCCGACTATCCGCCACCAACTGAATGCGGGCGACTCGGTGCAATGGGTGGTACAAGTCTACTTGCTGACGATCACCAGCACCTTGCTGATCATGGGTAGGCTGTCCGACCTGCTGGGACGGCGGCGGGTATACGTTGGTGGGTTCGCCCTCTTTACGGTCGCCTCGCTACTCTGCGGCTTCGCCTGGGACTTGTGGTCGCTGGTCGCCTTCCGTCTGCTGCAAGGGCTGGGCAGCGCGATGATCTTCGCAATTGGCCCGGCCATCATCGCCGACACCTTCACGCCACGAGAGCGGGGTCAAGCCCTCGGCTGGGTGGGGACAGTGGTGGCGGCGGGTAGCTCGGCTGGGCCGGTGATCGGCGGTCTCCTGCTTGGTAGCTTCGGTTGGCCCTCTATCTTCTTCGTCAACGTGCCTGTAGGCATCTTCGCGGTCTGGCGGGCCTGGAAGATCATTCCGGAGGGGGGGACGCACCGTAGCCGCCGCTTCGACGCTACAGGAGCGGTCTTGTTTGCGCTGGGGGTGATCTGCCTGCTGCTAGCCCTCGACTTCGGTTCGCAGCGGGGCTGGGGCAGCAGCCTGGTGATCGGTCTGTTTGTTGGTGCGGCGGTGCTGCTCGGCAGCTTCTTTGCCTGGGAGGGGCAGGTGCGCGAGCCGATGCTGAACCTCAGTCTGTTCCGCATCTGGCCTTACACGGCGGCTCTGGCAGCAGTGGGCCTCAGCTTCACCGCCAGTGCCGCCAACCTGTTCGTGCTGCCGTTCTACCTGCAAACCATCCTCGGCTACCCACCAGAGCAGGCAGGCTTCATCCTGCTAGCCGGGCCACTCGCCCTCTTGGTAGTATCGCCGCTCGGTGGACGGCTGGCCGACCGCTTCGGCGCACGCTGGGTCGCCAGTGGTGGGTCGATCCTGGTCGCCATCGGCTACTTCCTGCTCGCTGGCCTACAAGCAAGCTGGGTCTGGCAGGATGTAGTCTGGCGGCTGGTTCTCTTGAGCGTCGGCTTCGGCCTGTTCCAGTCGCCCAACAATGCCTCGGCCCTCAACGCTGCGCCAGTTGCCGAACGTGGCATCGCCAGCAGCATGATCCCCTTCATGCGTAACTTCGGCCTCGTGCTAGGCATAGCGGTAGGGGCAGCAGTCTGGTACAGCCAGCGGGCTGTCTACGCCAGCAGCCACGCTCTGCGCCCAGAGGATACTGCCGCGCAGATTGTAGGGCTGCAAATTGTCTACTATATGCTGACTGGCTTGCTGCTGCTCTCGGCTAGCATCAGCCTCTCACGCGGCAAGCTGCCCATGCAGGAGGAGCCACCGCTCGCAGTGGAGGGCCAGCCCGCCAGCTTCAGCCACTTACTACTCGCCGTAAGGTACCCAAATGTTCTTCACCTGGGTCGCTTCGCGCAGGAACTCCTGGCCCTCGGCGTGGCTAGATAGCCAGTCGGTGGCCCGGCCCAGGCTTGTCCAGGTACGCTTCATGTTACCAACGCTGGCTAGCTCCACCTGCTTGCTGCCCGCAGCGGTGCCAAAGTACCAAACGCCATCCACATCGTCATGCTCGGCCAGCACCTTCGCCAGCGGCTCGCGTGGGCCAGTCACAATGTTGACCACCCCAGCGGGCAGGTCGGAGGTGTCGAACACCTGGTAGAGGTCGGTGGCAGAGAGCGGGTGCAGCGGCGAAGGGACGACCACCACCGTGTTGCCCATCGCAATTGCGGGGGCGACCAGGGAAACGAAGCCCAGTAGCGGCGCGTCGTCGGGACAAAGGATACCCAGCACCCCGACTGGCTCATTCATCGCCAGGGTGACATTGCGCGAGGGGGTGGAGTGTACGAGGCCGTCGTACTTGTCGGCCCAGGCTGCGTAGGTGAACAGGCGCGAGATTGCTGCCTCCACCTCTGCTACGCCGTCGCCGCCAGTCTGCTGGGCGAGGCGGGCAGCAAACTCGGCAGCGCGGACGGCTAGGTTCTCAGCGATGTAGTAGAGTACCTGCGCCTTGTTGTGGCCGTAGGCCATTGCCCAGCCCTCAGCTGCGTGGGCCGCCTCAACCGCATTGCGGATGTCCTTGCGGTTGCCTTCGCCCACCAGCCCAATCTCGCGCCTCCCCGCCCCATAGATCGGCATTGAGTAGCCGCTATCGGGTCGGGCCTGCTTACCACCGATGTACATCTTCGGGGTGCGGTCGATCACCGGCAAGGCTGAACGGCCACGCTCTGCTACCCTGCTCCCCCCCACGAGGTCAGCGGGAGAAGCGGGAGACTCGGCAAGGGCTGCTGGCTCTGCGCCATTGTCCCGCAGCTTGAGGTACTCCCACAGCCCCTCCTTGCCGCCTTCACGCCCGTAGCCACTCTCACGGTAGCCGCCAAAGCCGCTGGCTGCGTCAAACTGGTTGGTGCAATTGACCCAGACGGTGCCAGCCTTGATCTGGCGGGCGATGTCCAGCGCGAGGTTGAGGTTGTCGCTCCAGACGCTGGCGGCCAGGCCGTAGCTGGTGTTGTTCGCCAGGGCGACCGCCTCGGCTGGGGTGCGGAAGCTCATGCTGACCAGCACCGGGCCGAAAATCTCGGTCTGCGCTATCATCGAGGCGGGCGACACGTCGGTTAGTAGCGTCGGCGGGTAGAAGCTGCCTTCAGTGGGACACGACCAGGAGGGCTGCCACAAGGTCGCGCCCGCAGCCACACCCTGCTGCACCAGCGCATCGATCTGCTCAAGCTGGCTGGGTGAGACTATCGCGCCAATATCCATCGCCTTGTCGAGCGGCTGACCGACCCGCAGCTTCTCCATGCGGGCGCGCAGCTTCGCCAGCAGCTTCTGCTCAACGCTCTCCTGCACCAGCAGCCGCGACCCCGCGCAGCAGACCTGCCCCTGGTTGAACCAGATCGCGTCCACCACCCCCTCCACCACACTGTCCAGGTCGGCATCGGCGAAGACGACGAAGGGCGACTTACCGCCCAGTTCGAGCGACAGCCGCTTGCCAGTGCCAGCCGTCTGCTGCCGTAGGGTACGGCCCACCTCGGTCGAGCCAGTGAAGGCGATCTTGGCAACGTCGGGGTGGGCGACGATAGCTGCGCCCGCTGAACCAGCATCGCCAGTAATGATGTTGACCACGCCAGCAGGCAGGCCCACCTCGCGGCAAATCTCGGCGAAGGCCAGGGCGGTCAGTGGGGTGTAGCGGGCGGGCTTCAGCACAACAGTATTGCCCATCGCCAGGGCGGGCGCGATCTTCCAGGCCATCATCATCAGCGGGAAGTTCCAGGGGATGATCTGCCCAACCACGCCGAGCGGGGCGTAGTCGCGCAGTTCGCTCTCCATCAATTGCGCCCAGCCCGCATAGTAATAGAAGTGGCGGGCAACCAGCGGCACATCAATGTCTCGCGTTTCGCGGATCGTCTTGCCGTTGTCCAGCGACTCTAGCACGGCTAGCAGGCGCGAGTGCTTCTGTATCTGGCGAGCCAGGGCGTACATCCAGCGGGCGCGGGCGTGGCCCGGCAAACTGCTCCAATCCTTGAAGGCAGCAGCGGCAGCAGCGACCGCTGCATCCACGTCGGCAGGGTTGGCCGCCGCGATCTTCGCCAGTGGCTTGCCGTTCGCGGGGTTGGTCGTCTCCAGGTACTTGCCACTCTGCGGCTGTACCCACTCGCCACCGTAGAACAACTCGAACTGGCCGCCATGCTCCTTCAGCCAGTCCATAGCCGGGCTAGCCGCCTCTGGGGCTGGGCCATATGCCATCGTCTCAAAGATTTCTGCCACGCTAGTCATGTCACATATCCTTCTTGATGGGCGGCTCCACCATCATTGTACGGGGGTTGAGGGAGGGCGTGCCTACAGTGCGTCGTCGCCGCTCCAACTGGCCCGGATTTCGGCAAAGAGCCGGGCGTAGCGGGCCAGCCTTTCCATCGGCTCGTTGAATGCGGTGGACTCCTTCTTGTTGCCCGCCGACTTCATCTCATCGCGCAGGGCGGCTAGCTGCTCGTACGCCTCACCCAGCTTCGCTTCGACTGCACTCAACTGTTCGGCCCAGCCGGTTGTTTCCTCGTTCAAGTTTGCGCTCCTTTGTTGACCACACCTTGCAGGCTAGACCATTGGTTGGCGGTAGCTGGCAGCGTAGTGGCCGGTGACGAAGTGTTCTAGCTGGCGTTCGATGTCGGTCAGCAGGGACGACGCGCCGATGCGGAACAGGTTAGGGCGCAACCACCCGTCGCCCAGTTCTTCCTTGATCAAAATCAAAAAGTCCAGGGCTTGCTTGGCGGTACGGATGCCACCTGCTGGCTTGAAGCCAACCCGCATCCCGCTCAACTCGTGATACTCGCGGATTTGGCGCACCATCACCAGGCTGTTCGCTAGGTTCGCGTTGGTCGTCTCCTTGCCAGTGCTGGTCTTGATGAAGTCGGAGCCTGCCATCATGCAAACGAGGCTGGCGCGGGCAACGTTGCTCAGGGTAGCGAGTTCGCCCACCGCAATGATCGCCTTCATGTGCGCATCCCCACAGGCAGCCCGAAAGTCGCGCACTTCGTCGTAGAGTGCCTGCCAGTTCTCGGTCAGCACGTGGGCGCGGGAGATCACAATATCGATCTCCTGCGCCCCCGCCGCCACCGAGTCGGCGATCTCTGCCAGCTTGACATGGTGGCTCACCTGCCCCGCTGGGAAGCCGGTGCTGACCGCAGCGACAGGGATCGCTGTCCCTCGCAAGGCAGCGACCGCAATCGGCACCAGGTTGTTGTAGACGCAGACCGCGCCCACAGTCAGGCCAAGCTGTTGCACGCCCATTGCTGCCAGGATTTCGGCGCGCACGGGCTGGCGGGCCTTCGCGCAGAGGCGGCGCACGTTGCTCGGCGTATCGTCACCCGCCAGCGTGGTCAGGTCCATGCAGGTGATCGCCCGCAAGAGCCAGGCGGCCTGCCACTCCTTCTTGACGGTGCGGCGGGCTGGCAACGAGGTGGCCCTGCGCTCTACCGCGCTGCGGTTGACGTGGGCGGCATTGACCAGACCCAGGTCTAGCGGCATCCCCGGATTGCGCTGCTCTACCGCCAGGTCAAGGTGGCTGTTGCTCGCGCTGTCAGTTGCGCCATTGATGGTCGTTCGTGGCAAAGTAGTTGTCATAGTTACCCCTCATTCGGCCCTGATTGCTGCTCATGTGGCACTGCTCACTAACCAACATTTTGACCAATACGGGCGGCTTTGTCAAGCCCGCTTTGGTACGGTATAATATGAGGAAAGGCAAGCAGCAGCAACCAAAAATGCTAACTTCAGCCAGCAAAGGAGTACCCGCTATCGCCAGCACCCAGCCAGCCAGTCGCAGATGTGAGCAGATCGAAGCCGCAGCCCTGCGCTTGCCCACCGACGAGCAGCGCAGCCTCATGCACAAGCTGATCGACAGTGCTGCTAGCTGGGCTAACTCCGCCAGCAACCTGGTTGAGCAAGCAGTGTGGCTGACTATTGACGACCTGGGAGACGCGATGCAGTGCGCCTCGGCCAACGCAGTGGGGGTAAAGATCATTGTCACTACCGACCAGCGGATCAAGGCTCCAGGCTTTATCACGGCTACACCAGCCAAGTTCCTTACTATGCTATGACAGACCAAGCAAAGAGAACCCTACACGCTAGCTGGGTGAACGGCAGCGACGATGGAGGCTTCTACTTCTGGGTGGAGTTGGACAAGGCGCGGGCTGGTAGTTCGCCC
>Ga0209724_1000611_pt1 | contig 33884 bp, 30 predicted proteins | sample grotaG_FD_184143 | JGI IMG/M metagenome (GOLD analysis project Ga0209724, IMG submission 184143) | Glacier valley bacterial and archeal communities from Borup Fiord, Nunavut, Canada, to study Microbial Dark Matter (Phase II) -... | ecosystem: Environmental > Aquatic > Freshwater > Ice > Glacier ... | reverse complement strand
ACTTGCAATCGTTAAAGCAGTTAATGATGCCAATCCACCACTTCATTTGTTGCTTGGAGCAGCAGCACTAAAGGGGGCAACCAATAAACTTCTAGAACTAAAGCTTGATTTTGATACTTGGGAGGCTACAACAATTGGTGCTGATTTTCCTAAACAGGACTAATATTCTGCAATCAGTAAAATAACTGATTACGAACATCTTTATTTATCAGAACCTTTTTCAGGTGACTTTTCAGGTATGCTTTCAGGTACGTTTTTAGGTAAAGCCTTTTCGTTACTTCGCCCATTACCAAACCTGCGACCAATGATTGTTTTTACAATCAATTTATCTGAGCCAGGTGATAAACCGTAGCCAATACCCGCATTAAACTCCCAGCTAGGTCCAAAATCGATATCAGTAACAGCAAATAGCTGCTGAGCTTGCTGGTCATATGGCAAAAATTCATGTATGGGCCCCAGTGTCCCATAATATTCAATACCAAGATTTAATTTTTTCGTAACATCGTAACCTACTTTTACATTTGGCGAAAAGACATAACCCTGCACGCGTGAAGGTCCTTTGAAAGAGTGATCAAAAACCGGATTGAATGCTACATACAAACGGTCATGCAAAAACTTCTTGTCTATGATTGGTCTGATTTCAATAGTTTCAACGTCTGGAGAGAATGCCCTTTTTTGCCAACCGTACTCAAGTGAAAGACTTAGACCAACTGGCCAGTGAAAGCTTTCAGGAATGGCAAACCTTGGTCTTATATGAGAACCAACATAATTAGTACGCCCGTCACTACCAATTGAAGTAAAAATATAGAAACCAGTTTCGAACCAGGGTGCAAATCCGTGGGTAAGTTCAATGGTTTCATGAAAAACGTGCTGGGTTGGAAGCATACCATACTGGTCAATTGTTTTGCTGCCATTTATAGTAAAATTACTATGTAATTCAACCATTGTTACACCAGTTTCCAGAGTAGGGGCAGAGTATACCTGCACTTCGTAACTTTGGGCCTGGACATTGACAGCAAAAAATAAAATAAATGCTAATAAGATGTTCGTACTTTTCATAACAACGATACTGTTAAATTTCTAATAGTATTTTTTAAAGAGATACGTCAATAGTATTTACTCTAAATGGGTCACAATTAAATAGGATCTAAAGAATACTATAACACCTTAAGAGAATTAATGATTCATCACACTGTAAATTTAGACTCATTTAAGAATCAATTGTTAAGTAATTATGAGAAAATTCACTATTTTGACGTAATCTATCATATTCTAATGTACACTTAACATTAATTCTGTTTATTTTATAAAAATTGAATTGTATGAGAATCTTACTTGTTGAAGATGAGATCCATGTTTCTTCGTTCATTAAAAAAGGCCTTGAAGAAAACAATTATACCGTTGAAATAGCTTACGATGGTCTTGAAGGAAAAAGGAGAGCTAGAGAAGATAACTTCGACCTTATTATACTTGACGTTATGCTGCCCAAGTTTAGTGGTTTAGAAGTTTGTGCAGATATCAGACGTCATAATAAACACATTCCTATATTGATGATTACAGCACTTGGTACCATCGATGATAAAGTCAATGGCCTTGAAATGGGAGCCGATGATTATCTGGTAAAACCATTCCACTTTAAAGAGTTAACAGCCCGGATCAAAGCGTTAACCCGCAGAAGCAGGATTGAAATGCAGGGAAAGAAATATAATATTGCAAATCTTGTGCTTGATACCCATAGCCGGATGGTCAACAGGGGATTAAAAGAGATTTTACTTACTGCCAAAGAATATGCGCTTCTAGAGCTATTCATTCTGAATCAGAACAGAGTCTTGTCAAGAGGAGAAATTGCTGAACTTGTCTGGGGAATTGATTTTGACACAGGCACAAATATTATTGATGTATATGTCAATTACCTGCGTAATAAAATTGAAAAGGGTTTTGAGAAGAAATTAATTCATACCGTAATCGGCAGAGGTTATGTGATGCGCGAAGAATAGTTTTGTCGACATACCCAATATATTACAGGCATACGTATTCTATGAAGCGCTAAATCTCGAAATGAAGCTTATTTATTACTTCAATTCAATATACAGAAATACAACGATCAGATCTCGTCTGGCTTTCCAGTTTACCTTAATATTTGCAATAATATTGACCCTGGTTTTTGTTACCGTTTTTGAACTTAGTTCAATCAGTAGCAGGGCTTCTTTCAGAAACGAATTAAAAGACCGGGCTATTACCGCAGCAGAAGTTTTTTTAGCAGGTGATAATTTGACAAAAAGTCGATTCAGCCAGATTCAAAAAAGATATGAAGTAAAACTTCCTCAGGAAATTATTAGAATTTATAATAAATATAATCACCCTGAATTTATTTCCGATTCGGCTGCATATTGGCCGTCTGCGATAATTAACCAGGTCAGACGGAACAAAGAATTATTCTTTGAGATTGGCAACCGTGAATGCTGTGGTATTTATTACCACGATAATCAGGGTGATTATGTAATCATAAGTTCAGCAATAAACACAGAAAGTATCAATCAGTTAAATTCTTTGGAATTATTGATGGCCCTTACTTTTTTTATCGCACTGGGTATTGTGTATTATCTTGGACAATGGTTCGCATTGATTGCCCTGAAGCCAATATTGGGAGTTATTAAACAGGTTCAGGGTATTACGGCCTCAAACCTGCATATGCGGGTCGATGAAGGCCATGGACAAGATGAACTTTCACAGTTAGCTCTTACTTTTAATAATTTACTCAGCCGATTGGAAACCTCATTTGATATGCAAAAATCATTTGTATCCAATGCTTCTCATGAACTTAGAACCCCCATAACTTCGTTCATTGGAGAAATTGAGGTGACCCTAATTAAACAGCGTCAAATTTCTGAATATGAAGAAACATTACAGCGTTTGCTTACTCAGGCAGAAAGGCTTAATGATATCACCAATAGTCTTTTCGAGTTGTCATATACAGGTTCTGAAATCGGCCAAAAAGAAGAAGTACGCATAGATGAATTACTCTGGGATCTTAAAAAACATTTTGATGAGAAATTGCATCCGAATCAAATTGATGTTCAAATGCGAAATCTACCCGAAGATCAGTCATTTTTAATCATTCCCGGAAGCAAACAATTGCTCTTTATTGCTGTAGGAAATATTATCTCTAATGCATTGAAATTTTCAACCTCTGAGAAGGTAACCTGTTCACTAGATTTTCGTACTACTAAAATGTTGATTCAGATCGAGGATAGTGGAATAGGTATAGATCAGGCTGTTAGTCGTCAGATCTATCAACCTTTTTTCAGAGCTGAAAATGCAAGAATATTTCAGGGTCAGGGAATTGGGCTTGCCCTGAGTGAAAAAATCATCCTCTTACACCAGGGGCAAATTTCGTTTGAATCTGAATTAAATAAGGGTACTATTTTCACAATCGTTTTTAATTTAGAATTATTCGATTGAAAATGCAATTAATTGAATTCTCGCATATAATAAATCTATTCTAACCTGAATTTCTTAAACAAAACTACAATCTAATGATTAACTAATCTGTTTGTTGATCACTTCTGATATCAGGGCTTTATATTTGGTTTCATAATAACGCTAAATGCACGGTTTACGAATTTATATGCTTGTTTTAATTTTTTTCGCTGCAACTGCGTCTGCTCAGACCCGCATTGTCAACGTTGATACCATTAAAATATCATTGCAGCAGGCTGAAAAAATATTTATAGACAGTAACCTAACCCTGCTTGCTCAAAAATATCAGGTTGAAGCTACAAGAGCCCTGATCATTCAAGCCCGGCTTTGGAATAATCCCAATTTATCAGGAACCATATTAATACTCAATAATAAACAGATTACGGCTACTGATGGCAGTACACAAACACTGCATAAGTATTTTGATTTTTCAAGTGCAGGCGAACAGTCTTATCAAATTGGTCAGCTTATTTCAATAGCGGGCAAAAAAAGGAATGGTGTAAAAGTCGCCAGACTAAATACGTTAATGGCTGAAGATCAATATTATGATCTGATTCGTACACTAAAATCTCAACTAAGAACCGACTTTTATACAATCTTTTATAACCAGCAATCACTTTCTATTTATGCCCAGGAAATTGAAGCGTTAAATAAAACATCACTAGCATATCAAATACTTTTGCAAAAAGGTTTTATTGCTAAAAAAGAAGCATTAAGAATTCAAGCACAATTATTTGCCCTTGAAAATGAGCAAATAGCACTCAGCAACCAGATCACACAGTCTCAAGCTGATCTGAACATTTTACTTGACGCAAGGGGTAAATATTATATTCCACTTGTAGATACTGCTGCCTTAAACCGTATTATAATAAGTTCGTACTCTTTGCTATCGTTGAGCGACTCGGCACTGGCCAACAGGTACGACCTGAAAGTTTCTTCCGCCAATCTTGAGTCTAGTAAGTACAGTCTAAAACTTCAAAAATCGCTTGCTTATCCAGACCCCTCAATTAGCTACAGTTTTGATAGAAATGGTAGTTACGTTCCAAGTAGTCGTTTTCTTTCTCTTGGTATTGATATCCCTATTTTTAACAGAAATCAGGGGAATATCAAAAATGCTGTGTTTTCAATAAAAAATAATGAGGCACAGCTCTCTAACCAGCAAAAGATTGTTGAAGCCGATGTGTATAAGGCTTATAATGCAGCTATTCAAAATGAAAAGCTGGCTAAAAATTTTGATCCCTTATTCACTCAAAATTATAATATTTTGGTTCAGGAAGTATTAAAGAACTACCAGAAAAGAAATATTGGACTGCTTGAATTTCTTGACTATTATGATAGTTTTAAACAAAATGTTCTTCAGACAAATACCCTAAAACTAAATAGAATTACAGCTTATGAGCTGATTAATTTTGCAGTTGGTAAGGACATTATCAAATAGGCCTGATCAAATTTATTTAACATCAACCAATGAGTGGTTATAAAATTAGCATGAAAGAATTTAATAAGTTATTTATTCTACTGGTTGCTGGCTTGGCCATTAACGGCTGTAAGTCCAAGTCAACCCCTGCAAAAGTTGAATCAAAGAAATTTTGTTTGACCGATAGCATGATGCATACCCTGACAATTGAAACTGTAGAGCAGGGTAAGTATTTTAAAAAATTACAACTTCCAGGCAAGGTCACCTATAACGATGATAAAGTAGATAAGATTTTTGCTCTTGTTAGTGGTACGGTCACCGAAGTAAAAGTTCAACTGGGTGATAAGGTACAAAAAGGGCAAACTCTTGCCATCATTCATAGCACCGAAATGGCAGGATATTCAAATGATCTGGTAAATGCCAGGGCAAATATTCAGGTTACCCAAAAAGCGCTTGATGCCCAGAATGATCTCTACAAAAGTGGGCTGGCTTCTCAGCGCGATCTGATAGGGGCACAAACCGATTATCGCAAGGCTCAGTCTGATTTATCACGCATCACGGCCATATTGAATGTGAATGGTGGTTCAACAGGTGGCGCTGTATATATAGTCAAAGCACCGGTGAGTGGTTTCATCGTTGACAAGCAGGTTACCCCTAATACACAGATAAGAACTGATAATGGTAATAATCTTTTCATGATCTCAGACCTGCGAAAAGTTTGGGTGATGGCCAATGTTTACGAATCTGAAATATCAAAAGTAAGGCTTGGTCAAACAGTCAAAGTGACTACCCTGAGTTATCCTGACCGCTTGTTCGAAGGCGTGATTGACAAAATTTACAATGTTCTTGATCCTGTGAATAAAGTTATGAAGGTTCGCATTCAGATGAACAATGATGATTATGCGTTAAAGCCAGAAATGTTTGCCAATGTTCAGGTTAGTGACCGTACAGGAAGTGCGCTACTGGGAATACCTTCAAAGGCAATTATTTTCGATAACAGTAAAAATTACGTCATGGTGTTTCATGATAAGTGTACCATTGAAACCAGGCCAATTGAAATTGCAAATACCGACACAGATATAACTTTTATAAAATCGGGTTTGAAGTTAGGGGATAAAATAATAGTTAAAAATCAGCTTTTCGTTTACCAGGCTCTTAACGAATAATCAGAGATGAATTTCATTAAAAATATCATTAGCTTTTCTTTAAAGAATCGGTTTTTTATCTTTTTTTGTGTTGGAATTTTACTTGTTGTGGGCATCATCAGCTTCCGTAATACCCCTATTGAAGCCTTTCCAGATATTACCAATACTGAAATCACCATTATTACCCAGTGGCCGGGCAGAAGTGCTGAGGAGATTGAAAAGTATGTAACCATACCACTTGAAGTTGCATTAAATCCTGTACAGGGCAAGACCAGCATCAGGTCAATACAGCTATTCGGTTTATCATGGATCAAGATTATCTTTGATGATGATATTGACGACTTTCATGCCCGTCAACAGGTATTCAATCTCCTGTCGGGTATAAACCTGCCTGATAATATTCAGCCTCAGGTACAGCCTCCAACAGGACCTACAGGTGAAATTTATCGTTTCACCTTAAAAAGTAAAACCCGTTCATCAAGAGACCTAAAAACACTGATGGACTGGGTGGTTTATCGTAAGATGCTACAGGTACCTGGAGTAGCCGATATGGTAAGCTTTGGTGGTGAAGTTAAAACTTATGAAATAAGCGTTAACCCTAAAAAACTTGCAGACCTTAAATTAACCCCGCTTCAGGTATTTCAGGCGATTCAAAAAAGTAATATTAACGTAGGTGGTGATGTGCTCACAAAAAATGGACAGGCCTATGTCGTTCGCGGAATCGGTTTGCTTAACAATGTGTCTGAAATTGAAAATGTGATTATTGATAACCAGAACGGGATTCCTATTCTGGTCAAAAATGTAGCCGGTGTATCTGAATCAAGTTTGCCTCATCTGGGTCAGGTAGGTCGTGATACTGCCAACAATGTGGTAGAAGCAATTGTCTTGATGCGTAAAGGTGAGAACCCGACACAGGTAGTCAAGATGGTCAATGAAAAAGTGACTGAAATTAACGATAAAGTATTACCTCGGGACACAAAAATTGACACGTTTTATAACCGGCAGAACCTGGTAGATTATGCTACACATACCGTATTGCACAATCTGGCAGAAGGTATAATTCTGGTTACCCTGATTGTATTTGTCTTTATGGCTGATTGGCGAACTACGCTAATTGTTTCACTGATAATTCCACTATCCCTACTTTTTGCCTTTATCTGTTTAAGGCTTAAGGGGATGAATGCAAATTTACTGTCATTAGGGGCTGTTGATTTTGGTATTATTATTGACGGGGCGGTCGTCATGGTTGAGGGAATTTTTGTAGCCCTTGATGAACTTGCACACCGGGTAGGTATGGAGAAATTCAATAAACTCTCTAAACTCGGTTTGATTAAAAAAGCCACAACAGAATCTGGAAGGGCAATATTCTTTTCTAAACTAATTATCCTTACCGGCTTACTTCCAATTTTCATGTTCCAGAAAATTGAGGGCAAAACGTTTTCACCACTGGCATATACTCTTGGGTTTGCCTTGCTAGGTGCGTTGATTCTAACGATGACTTTCGTACCCCTGATGGCTAGTCTGCTACTTAACAAAAACGTCAAAGAGAAGAATAATTTTATAGTTCGAAATATTCATAAATACGGGTTGAGGCTGTACGGACTTACTCATACCCACAAGAAAATAGCCTTGATTTTCGCTGGTGTTATTTTATGTATCGGGTTGTACAGTGCTTCATTTATGGGTTCTGAATTTTTGCCACAGCTTAATGAAGGGGGTATTTACGTGCGTGCCAGCTTACCGATGAGTATTTCATTATCAGAAGGGGTAAAAGTTGCTGATACCATGAGACGAATTTTCAAGCAGTTTCCAGAGGTGAAAGGTGTGATTTCTCAAACCGGAAGACCAGATGATGGAACAGATGTAACGGGTTTTTATAATCTTGAATTCTTTGTTGACCTGCAGCCTCAGGATGATTGGAAGAGGGGTGAAAGCAAAGAGGAGCTGATCACTGAAATGCAGCATAAACTCAGCCTGTATCCAGGAGTCGATCTTAATTTTTCACAGCCAATCATGGATAATGTTGAGGAAGCTGTTTCGGGAGTGAAAGGATCTAATGCAGTTAAGATTTTTTCAGATGATCTCGATGTTCTGAATGCCAAAGCTGAACAGGTTTACGGGATTCTTAAAAATATACAGGGAATAGAAGATCTTGGGATTGTTAAAAATATTGGTCAGCCAGAACTACGGATTGATTTAAATCAGGAAAAAATGGGTCTTTATGGGGTGGCTACAGCCGATGCCCAGGCCGTTATCGGTATGGCTATCGGAGGGCAGGCTGCAACGCAGATTTATGAAGGCGAAAAGCATTTTGATCTTCGGGTTCGCTATTTGCCTGAATACAGAACAGATGAAAAAGATATCGGTAAGCTATTGGTGCCTACCTTGAGCGGTACTCAGATTCCGTTATCTGAAATTGCCGATATCAGTACTAAAACCGGTCCTTTATTAATATTCCGAGAAGCTACGAAGCGCTTTATAGGAGTGAAGTTTTCGGTACGTGGACGTGATCTGGGAGGTACAATTTCAGAAGCTCAAAAAAAGGTTGATGCTGTTGTTTCCTTGCCTAAGGGTAGTTATTTGCAATGGGCTGGTGATTTTGAAAATGAAGAAAGAGCAACTACCCGTCTTGAGCAAGTAGTGCCTATCAGTCTGGTGGGTATTTTCTTTATTCTGTTTATTATTTTTGGCAATATTAAAGATTCAAGTATTGTGCTGCTTAATGTACCATTCGCCATTATTGGTGGTGTTTTTATGCTTCTTATCAGGGATATTAATTTCAGCATTTCAGCAGGTATAGGTTTTATTGCCCTTTTTGGAATTTGTATTCAAAATGGTGTAATTCTGATTACTAAGTTCAAGCATAATCTGGGTGATATGAATATAAAACCCCGGCCAACTCTTGCCAGAGCCATCAGGCTTGGTGTTGAACAAAGGTTAAGACCGGTGATCATGACTGCAACTATGGCTGCCATCGGATTGCTGCCAGCCGCACTATCAACTGGCATAGGGTCTGAATCTTCTCGACCTCTTGCTACAGTAGTCATAGGCGGTCTGATAACGGATACACTGTTTGACCTTTTCATATTTCCGATTATTTTTGAAATGGCCTATAGAAAAGATAAAAGTGCACAACACCTTGCCAAAGATGAATTGCCACCTGTTGGGCCCGCTCCCGTTTAACTTTTTTTCAGTTATATTTGGTTTTACATATGAAGTAGCAATCAATCAGTTACTTGAACTTCTTGACCAGTCTTTTGCGGGTCAGCAATTATTTCTTTCGAACGTATCACTTGAACTTCGTACCCCACTGACAACCATTTTAGGTGAAGCAGAAACTACCTTGATGAAAACGCTCAGCCAATGGGTATAAGCAGGCATTTTTAAGCATTACTAAAGAAACAGGTCAGCTTCAGGATATGAGTAGCAGTTTGATAGAATTAATGCAAACCGGTGAAAAGAATTTTGAGTTTCAACCAATTCGTATGGATGAGCTTCTCTGGGAGATCGTTGATGATCTGACATTACGCTCTCAAAGTTCAAAAATCAAAGTCAAATATAATCTTCCCTCTGATGTACTTAAATAAACAGTTCAGTGTAACCGTAAACTTTTATTTATTGCTATAAGGAATGTAATTAAGAACGCTGTTAAGTTTTCAGATCAGGAAGAAGTTTTTTGTTCAATTTTTTCAAATAGCTAGGGCATTAGTCTGATTATCTAAGACCTAGGTATAGGAATCAATCAAAATGATCTGCTTAAAGTCTTTCAACCATTTTTTCACTCTTCAAACGCAATCATATACCTTGGCTATGGTATTGGTCTTTCTCTGACCCAGAATGTTGTTTGTCTGCACAACGGTACCATAAAATTACTTTCAACCTTGAATCAGGGCACTGAATTTTAACTGGTTTTTCCCAGGTTTTCCATTTTAAGTAAATTTAATGACTAATTAATCCCGCCTTAATTTCAGTCTAAGCACCGATTAATAAGAGAGAATTAAAACAATCAGTTTCAGTTATCAAACCAGCAATTAGTAGTTGAAGGCGATGTTTACAAAGCCTATAATGCCGCATTGCTGAATGAAAAAATGGCAGTTAGTTTTGATCCTGCTTTCTCTGGTGACTATAATCTGCTCGTGACCGAAGTACTTAAAAATTATCAGAAGCGTAATATTGGCCTGCTTGAATTTCTTGATTACTACGATAGTTTTAAACAAAATGTGCTGCAGACTAATGCATTGAAGTTAAACAGGATAAATGCGTATGAGCAGCTGAATTTTGCCGTGGGCAGAGATATTTTATAGGTATTTGCCTAGGATTATAAAGCATCATACCAGGCTTAAATGTCACAAACAAGTAACAAACGTCGGCTCCTTCCGTAAGAAATTACTATATTGAACCTTCATGAAAAAAAGTATCCTGAAATCACTATTAATCATCTTGCTTTTTACGGGTTTTTCTTTGCAGATTAACGCAACAGAACCTGCTAATCCAGCCCATAAATCTCGCTTCAAGGCAATTTTATATGGTCTTGCAAGTTTTTATAATCGCTCGCTACAAGGCTTTAAAACTTTTAATGGTGAGCACTATTCAGGGGCAAAATTAACAGCTGCTCATAAAACGTTACCCATGGGAACCATGGTGCGTGTAACTGATTTGAGAAATCATCGTTCTGTTGTTGTACGCATCAATGACCGTCTGCCCCAAAATTCGAAACGGTTAATAGATCTGTCCGAGACGGCTGCTTCAAAGCTTCATATTATCAGCCGTGGTATCTCCCAGGTAAGTGTCGAAGTTCTTAAACATCATTCAGGCACCGAGCTGGCATCACGTTAAAATTTTGGGGTTAAACTACCTTGATCTGATACTTCGCTAGTAAACCCATCACCACTTCAGCTGAGAAAATTGCTTTTTTTATATTATTAAGTTCAGGATCGATTATTAAATTATAGGGAGTACTGAAATTAGTGGCCGTTAAGTCAGACTTATTGAAGATGGCCCCAACGTGATCACAGTCATCAAACAGTGATCCGCAAAGATTAGCCTGAGTAAAGCTCACTTCTTTAACAGAAGAATTTTAAAATCGTGTTTCCAGCATCTTCTCCCTGGCGAATGAGGCATAGTCTAATACTGAAACTTTGAAAGTAACATTAAATAGAAAGTCTATTGCTTCGCTGAAGTTTACACCCAGGATCTTACAATTCTTAAAAACTACATTATTAAGCGTCGTACTGTTGCGCTTGATCACTGCCAGATTACACCCATCGAAAATACAGTCAACAAAGGTATTACAGGCCATATTACAGTTTGAAAAATCACAGTTTGTGAAAGTACAATCTGTAAATTGCTTTCCTGTCAAAGAAGATTCTGCATAATTGATTTTATCAAATACCTGATTTTCATTTGAAACATTTTCTGGATTAGTTATGCTCACGGTCAAAGGTAAAAATTGTAGCTGGATAGAAGAAATCAAGCTTATTTTACCATTCTGAAAACTTATATCAGTTAGGTTTAAAAAACTATCTGGCCACTTTAACTTTTTTTATGCTTGGCCCAGGTAATAAAATCTAATTTCAACCTATACTTTCTGTTTTTGCCCATAAAAATGCCCCAAATAGTATTTAACTATTTGGGGCATTGCATTTTCATTCCTTTTTGAAAATCTTATACGGATGTCTGCCTTTCAACAGAAACTTATCTGCTATTTAATATATCTGAAATCCTGACCATCGGTGATCAGTAAGAGAGATTCATAGATCAGGCGTATAACATTGTCTACATCTTCTTTATGAACCATTTCAACCGTTGTATGCATATAGCGCAGTGGCAGGCTGATCAAGGCTGAAACTACCCCATCACTTGAATATGCGAAGGCATCAGTATCAGTTCCGGTAGAACGTGACGATGCCTGACGCTGAAACGGAATATTATTGTCAGTGGCTGCCTGAATGAAAATCTTATTCAGGTTATTGTGAACTGCGGGCGCATAGGAAATAACTGGTCCCTTACCACAAAATAAATCTCCCTGGCTGATCTTACTGATCATTGGGGTCTGGGTGTCATGGGTCACATCGGTTACAATAGCCACATTTGGCTTGATCCGGTTAGCAATCATCTCTGCACCACGAAGGCCAATTTCTTCTTGTACTGAATTCACGATATATAAACCAAAAGGCAGGGTGACCTTATTTTCTTTTAGCAATCGGGCAACTTCGGCAATCATAAAACCACCAGCACGGTTATCCATTGCACGGCCAACATAATATCTGTCATTTAGTGTGATGAACAAATCTTCATAGGTAATTACACTACCAACATGAATACCTAATTCTTCAATCTCTTCTTTGGAGGTACAACCACAGTCAAGAAAAATATTTTTTAGTGTTGGAGCTTCTTCCTTCTCTCCATTACGGGTATGTATCGCAGGCCAACCGAAAACTGCCGTCACCGGACCTTTATCGCCATGAATTATGACACGCTTTGAAGGTGCTATCTGATGATCAGAGCCACCATTTCTGATAACATAGATCAGACCTTCCTTGGTTATATAGTTTACAAACCAGGAAATTTCATCTGCATGGGCTTCGATAACTACTTTATACTTGGCTTTTGGATTTATCACGCCAACGGCCGTGCCGTAATTGTCGACGAAATATTCGTCGATATAAGGTTTAAGATATTCCAGCCAAATTTCCTGGCCTTTATATTCAAAACCAGTAGGTGAGGGGTTATTTATATATTTCTCAAAAAACTCAATTGACTTTACAGTTACTTACCTGGGTGTGGGGAGTCTCTGTTTTTTTTACTTCTTCTGACATTTTCTTTTTAGTTAATTATTAGCTATTAGGCAGGTTTAGACGACCATTTTTAAAAAAGATTAAACCTGCGGGTGTTAAAAAATTTAAAGTGGAATATTTCCGTGTTTTTTTTTCGGGTTGTTTACAACTTTATTCTCAAGCATCTTAAATGCATTGATAAGCTTCATTCGGGTTTCTTCGGGCAGTATTACCTCATCAATGAAGCCGCGTTCAGCAGCCCTGTAGGGATTAGCAAACATGCCTGAATAAAGTTTTTCCTTTTCAAGCCATTTTTCAGCTGGATCCGAAGATTCTGTAATTTCTTTCTTAAAAATAATCTCTGCCGCTCCTTTTGCCCCCATTACAGCAATTTCTGCTGTTGGCCATGCAAAATTCAGGTCTGCACCAATATGTTTTGAGTTCATTACATCATAGGCCCCACCATAGGCTTTTCGGGTGATGACTGTAATTCTTGGTACCGTTGCTTCACTAAAAGCATAGAGAAGTTTCGCCCCATTGGTGATGATCGCATTCCATTCCTGGTCAGTACCAGGCAAGAAACCCGGGACATCTTCAAAAACCAGTAACGGGATATTAAAACAGTCGCAAAAGCGTACAAATCTGGCGGCTTTAACAGACGCTTTAATATCCAGCACTCCAGCCATATAAGCAGGCTGGTTTGCCACAATGCCAATGCTTCGCCCGCCTAGACGGGCAAAACCTGTGACCATATTTTCAGCATAAGCGACCTGAACTTCAAAAAAACTATCTTCATCGATAGTATGCCCGATTACTTCACGCATATCATATGGCTGGTTTGGGGCATCCGGAATTATATTTTTCAGGGCATCGACCAGCTTAGGGGTGTCATTAAATTCGAATAGGGGAACGTCAGTTTCGCAATTTTGTGGAATATATTGAAGAAGCTTTTTAAGCCCTGCAAGGCATGCAATTTCATCAGGATACGTGAAATGGGTTACACCCGACTTAGATGCATGTGTATGTGACCCTCCGAGTTCTTCAGAACTTACTTCTTCATGTGTTACTGTTTTAACCACGTTTGGCCCGGTGACAAACATGTATGAAGTATTTTCAACCATGAAAATAAAATCAGTAATGGCTGGTGAATAAACAGCCCCTCCAGCACAAGGCCCCATTATTGCAGATAATTGGGGGATCACTCCTGAGGCAAGGGTATTGCGGTAAAATATATCAGCATACCCGCCCAGAGAAACTACACCCTCCTGAATACGAGCACCTCCAGAATCATTAAGACCAATGACTGGCACACCGTTTTTCATCGCCAGATCCATAATTTTACAGATCTTTTCAGCATGGGTTTCTGATAATGAGCCCCCAAAGACAGTGAAATCCTGGGAGTAAATGTAAACCGGTCTACCATTTATATAGGCTGAGCCTGTCACAACCCCATCACCGGCATAAATTTCTTCTTCCATCCCAAAATTCACAGATCTGTGAACGACCAGCATCCCGATTTCCTGAAAGCTATCAGGATCTATCAAAAAATGAATTCGCTCACGTGCTGTAAGCTTACCCTTTTTATGCTGGGCATCTATTCTCGGTTGCCCCCCGCCAAGTAAAGCTTCTGCTCTTTTTTGAACCAGCAGGTCTGCAGCTTTCACACTGCGGGAGACACCATTTTCTGTTTGACTATTATTCATATCGATCGGCAAACCGACCTTGCTACTTAGTTTTTCCAAAACAAAAATTTATTTAAATAGGACATTTCTTACTGATTTTGATCATGATCTAAAAAAGCATAACGATAACTTGCCGGAGGGTTAAAGTTCTCCTTTATTGCCCTTACTGAAACCCAGCGCAAGAGATTCATGGGCGAGCCTGCTTTATCATTTGTGCCTGATGATCTGCCACCACCAAATGGCTGTTGGCCAACGACTGCTCCAGTACATTTATCGTTAATGTAAAAATTACCAGCGGCATTTTTTAGTTTTTCTTCAGCCAGCATAATGGCTTTCCTATCTTGCGACATAATACCACCGGTAAGGGCATAAGATGACGTACGATCGATAAGATCGAGGGTTTCTTCAAACTTAGTATCTTCAAAAATATAAATACTCAGTACCGGACCAAATAATTCATCCTGCATGGTTTCATACTGTGGGTCAGTCGTGAGAATCAGTGTGGGCTCAATGAAATAGCCAACAGATTTATCATACCCTCCTCCTGCAATTATCGTTGCATTATCATGACTTTTAGCCCTGTCGATATAAGATGCAAGTTTATCGAAAGATTTTTCATCAATGACTGCATTTATAAAATTTCCGAAATCTTCGACAGGTCCCATTTTTATGGTTTTCATCTCAGATAATAAAAATTCTTGCATCCGGGTCCATACACTTGCCGAAATATAAGCTCTTGAAGCTGCTGAACATTTTTGACCCTGGTATTCAAATGCCCCTCTTATTAAGGCCGTTGCTGCAGTTTTTGCTTCTGCTGAAGCATGAATAAGCATGAAATCTTTACCTCCTGTTTCACCTACTATTCTTGGAAAATTCCGGTAATTATCAAGGTTTTCTGCAATGGTTTTCCAGATATTTTTAAATACTGTAGTTGAACCTGTAAAGTGAATACCTGCAAATTCTGGGTGGGCAAAAATAGCAGCTGAAGCTTCTATGGGGTCGCAAAAGATCATATTCATGACACCTGCTGGTAAACCAGCTTCTTTAAAAACTTCCATCAGCACAGCCGCTGAATAGATCTGCTTGTCAGATGGCTTCCAGATAACTACATTTCCCATCAGGGCTGCCGAAGCAGGTAGATTTCCTGCAATCGAGGTGAAATTAAACGGTGTAATTGCATATACAAACCCCTCAAGTCCTCTGTATTCAAGGCGGTTCCAGGTGCCTGATCCTGATAATGGTTGCTGGGAGTATATTTCAGTCATAAACTGAACATTAAAACGCAGGAAATCAATGAACTCGCAGGCCGCATCAATTTCAGCCTGATAAGCGTTTTTACTTTGGGCAAGCATCGAAGCCGCATTAATTTTATAACGGTATGGTCCGGCAAGTAAATCTGCAGCTTTAAGAAAAATTGCAGCCCGGTGTTCCCAAGGCGTTTTTTCCCAGCCAGCACGTGCATCAAGTGCAGCATCAATGGCTTTCAGTGCATGTTCTTTTGTTCCCTGACTATAATGACCGAGAACTCTAGCATGGTCATGTGGAGGTCTGATAGCAATTTTATCGGAGGTAAAGATGTCCTGATTACCAATGTACATGCCTATTTCGGCTTGTTTAGAAAGTGCATCATTCAGGGCTGTCTGTAGTAATGACTTTTCTTTACTTCCCGGGCTGTAGTTTAAAACAGGTTCGTTCACTGCAACGGGAACTGAAAAAAATCCTTTTATCATGATACAATTTAATTAGATGGTAAAAATAACTATTCAGCCCGATTTATGTATGTCTTGTCTACATTTGAGATATGCCAAATTTCCGCCTGATATTATTTCCTGTATCTCTTATTTATGCTGGAATTATCAGGCTAAGGAATTTTCTTTTTGACAAAAAAATCTTAGAAGCAAAAGTTTATAGTATCCCTCTTATTTGTGTTGGCAACCTTAAAATAGGAGGGGCTGGTAAAACACCTTTTACTGAATTACTCATCAGGATGCTGGGCCCAGAGAATAATCTAGCCACCCTTAGCCGGGGATATGGGCGGTCAACCCGGGGTCTACTGATGGCAGGATTTCCTGCAGATTCATTATTAGTGGGTGATGAGCCAGCCCAGTTTAAAAATAAGTTTCCATCAATGCCAGTTTGCGTGGCTGAAGACAGGAGAGAAGGAATCTGGTGCCTGATACAATCTGGTATAAAATTGATTATTTTGGATGATGCCTTCCAGCATAGGCGGGTTAATTACGGGCTAAGAATTGTGCTGATTGAATATGCAGATTTGTTTAAACCTGTAATTTCATTGCCAGCAGGAAATTACCGTGAGCCTTTATCTTCCTTATTCAGGGCCAGCATGGTTGTCATTACAAAATCTGCTGAAATAATAACTGAAGAAGCAAAAGTCAGGATTCGTAGATTTTTAAGACAAGACTGGTCTTTACCCTTATTTTTTTCAACCTTGGTTTATGAACTGCCTGTTCCCGTTTTTCAGGCCCCTGTATTGAGTCAGCATATTTGGGATGCTACCAGAAAGGTTATCTTAATAACTGGAATTGCAAATCCTGCATCCTTAGTTGAACATCTACAAAGCAGAGGTCTTATGGTTATTCACCAGTCATATTTAGATCATCATAATTTCACCTATCAGGATATTGAAAAGCTTTCAGCTACTTTTAAAGCCGAAAATACCCTAGCAACAATGATATTGACAACTGAAAAAGATGCTCAGCGCCTTAAGATTCCTCAATTATTTCAGATTGCCAGTGCCTTGCCTTTATACTATTTGCCGATCAGGGCTGAAATAATTCAGGCCGACAAGAAAGAATTTGAATCATTTATATTTGAATATGTTAACTCAGCTCTTTAAAACCACAGAATTTATTAAAAGACGTATTGACTACCAGCCAGAATTTGGTATTGTTCTGGGTACAGGCTTAAGCGGTCTTGTCAATCATATCGAGGTTGAATATGAGATTATGTACAGTAATATTCCTGACTTCCCGATTGCGACACTTGAATTTCATAGTGGTAAATTACTTTTCGGAAAGCTTGAAGGAAGAAAGATTGTCGCAATGTCGGGTCGATTGCATTATTATGAGGGTTATTCAATGCAGCAAATTACCCTGCCAATCAGAGTACTTGCCTTATTGGGGATTAAAGCATTATTTCTTTCAAATGCGGGTGGTAGTTTGAACCCTATCATAAAAAAGGGAGAACTAATGATCATCAATGACCATATTAATTTATTACCTGACAATCCTTTACGTGGCCGCCACCATGATGAATACGGATCACGTTTTCCCGATATGAGCCAGCCTTATGATTTTGAAATGATCAAAAAGGCGATGGAAATTGCTGATCGTTATAAAATCACGACGCATCAGGGAGTATACGTTAGTGTGCCCGGACCAAATCTTGAAACCCGTGCAGAGTATCGCTATCTTCGGATGATTGGTGCCGATGTTGTTGGTATGAGTACCGTGCCCGAGGTTATCGTTGCAAACCAGATGAATTTACCTGTCTTTGCCATGTCGGTAATTACTGATGAATGTGATCCTGAAAATTTGAAACCGGTTTCCATTACCGATATCATTGAAACAGCAGCCAAAGCAGAGCCAAATATGACCCTGATCATGAAAGACCTGATAAGTTCATTCAAACAATGAAGAGAGTAGCGCTCATTTTATTTTTTATACTGTTTCATTTTATCAGCATGGCTCAGATCGGTACCAACCCGGGCAATGCATATGGCAGCTCTCAACCAGGTGTAACAGCAAATCAACCTGTTTTTAAAGGTGATTCAGGGGCAGCTAAAAATGTTTATCATGCCAGAAGTGTCAAGTCTATTACTGAAAAAAACTTGCTTACTGATAGTCTTACTCTGAATTCTCTTGACACGACCCTGCATGATTTTGAACATTATAGCAAGCTGTATCAACCTTCGGCATATTATATCAATCTTGGAAATTACGGACTGGCAGCGACGCCACTTTTGCCTCGTTTTAACCAGCCACTAGGTTTTAATAATGGACAGACTACCCTTAGCCTTTATATATTGCAGCCTTCAGATATTAATTATTACCGCAATAAGTCGCCGTATACTGAACTCTCTTACATAACAGGGAAAGGCCAGAAGCCAGGCTTTAGTGAAGGCCTTTTCCATATTGTTCACACCCGAAATATTCATCCCCGGCTAAATATTGGCATTGAATATAACCGCTCTGGTTCGAATGGATATTATGCCCGACAAACAGCAGATATTTTAAATTTTGATGCCTTTCTTTGGTATCAGTCAAGAAATTTGCGCTATAACCTGATTACGAATTTCATCACCAATACTGTTGATGCTGATGAAAACGGTGGGGTAAAAAATAATACCCTATTTACTCTCACCAGCCCTTTTACTCATCCATTTGAACCTGTTTACCTGAGCTCTGCTCATACGGTCTGGAAAGATGCGGGCTTTTATGCACGGCAATATTACCTGATAGGCAAAATTGATAGTTTGCGTGACCCAGTCAGCCATCAGGTAAAAGTGTATCCAACGGCGAGGGCATATTATACTTTTCAGTATAAACACAATTCATATAATTTCAATGATAACCGTTCAGTTGTAAGTCAGGCGGCAAATACTGTGGCAGGTTCAACCCCCCTATACTATCCAAATATTTTTTTAGATACACTTGGTACGGCTGACCGTACCTCACAAAGTGCGATCACAAACGAGTTCGGTTTATCGTTGTTTGGCCGCGGCAATCTCAAGGCTGATAAACATTTTTCTACCAGTGGCATCAGACTTGATGCTTCTATAAAAGATGAATATATTCATTACAGGCAGAATAGTTTTATCGATTCAACAATTAATAATATTTCGGTTCATGCAAACGCAGGGTATGAACTTTCAAATCGATTCAACCTGCGTGTGATTGGTGACTATGTATTGGCAGGTCCCAATCATTTTGATACCTACCTGGCCTCGATCGGCTCATTAAGTTTTGGCTCTCTGGGAACTTTAAATGTAAAAGCATCTTATCAGAATAATGCCCCGGCATTGGTTTTTAATCGCTGGTATACTAATAGTTACCGCTGGAATTTTCATTTTGATAACGTAAAGACAAAAACATTATCAGCATTCTTTGAGAATACTACCTTAAACTTAAAGTTAGGGGTAGAATACAATCTTATAGACGGATATCTTTATTTTGCCGGTATTGCCAATCAGGTGGTGTTTCCAAACCAATATTCTGGTCAGATCAAATTTTTCAAAGCTATGCTTGATAAAGATTTCAGGTTTGGTAAGGCCGGATTTCAGGCCCATCTTGTTTATCAGCATAATAGTGCACCATTTATTATCAGAACTCCCGACTTCTATTCAACGGCTACCCTGTATTATCAGAATTTATATTTTAAGGTGCTCAACGTGAAAGTTGGTCTTGACGCTACATATTATACGCATGCTTATGAATATGATTACGCCCCTGGACTACAGCAATTTTTTGTTTATACAAATCAGAAAAATGGTGATTATCCGATTGCTGATGTTTTTCTGCTGGCTGGACTTAGGCGCACAAGTTTTATCTTACGGTATGATTATTTCAACCAGCATTTACCCCATGCTGGATATTACACTGTGCATAATTATCCTATGCCTGACCATTTATTTAAGTTTGGTCTGAGCTGGAAATTTTATGACTAATCTTCCTAATTAACGTTTCCCTGATTTTTTTCGTGTTTGATTCCAATAACCGACAGTTATACCAACTGGCGATTGGTTTCTGCTGTTACCTGTTTTGTAACTTTCGGTTAAATCACTCGTATACCCAGACTATAGTTCATTGAGAATCAATTCAGTTTCATATTGATTTGAATCGAAAAGGCCTTAATTCATTAACCTTTACACTAGAAAAAAATTTATGAAAAAAATTCTTGTCTATCTATCAATCGGTTTCTCATTATTAGGGTTTTCGATTATTTCGTGTCAAAAAACAAGTCCATATTTAAATGCATTAGCATCAGATACGACAACAACTGTCGCAACTACCAATGCAAACAATGTACAAACAGCCAATGATGCATCTAATTCATCTGAAACAAATGTATCCCATCCGGGTAGCCCTGCAGCCATGTTAATGAATCGTCAAAACCTGATCCAGGATATTGGCACTACAACTTCAGCAGGAATTCAGCAGAATGTGAGTTTTAAGGGTGACTTAGGAGATAGTGTTGAAATTACTCCACAAGGACTTCATACACCTGGTATAGTGCATTCAGATTTTGGGGAAGGCGTTAAGTTCAATGGAAGGTTTAGAAAGGGTATTATAATCAGTCATTTTATGCATAAGTATTATGAGATAGGCTTCACAGATACCGTTACTTTTCAAAATTATTCTATTGACGGAAAAACTATAGCAGGTACAATAATTTTAACCCGTTTAAGTGATTCTTCCTTTAAACGAGTATGTCAGTTAAGCTTTACATTAAATGGTGGCCCGGCAAGTACGTATAGTTCTACAAGTACAAAAACCTATAGTTTTCATGTAAGTGCGACTGGTTTTGTGTTTCCTGTAAGTTTTACAGCAAATGAAACCGGATATTCAACATGTCACAATGGAAGTAATGGCAGTCTGGATACGGCTACTATTACTCACCCACTACAATACCTTTTTTCGGCTAATTGTATGACTGGTGGTATATTTCCTGTAAAAGGTACAATTGTAGTGACATCATCTTCACTTAAATTGCCTAGGGTTATTGATTATGGTACAGGAACATGTGATCTTACCTTTACCATTACTATTGGTACGCTTGTTAAAACAATTACTCTTTCAAGCAGCACGAAATAGAAATATCAGTTTTTTAATAATGAGGCCCGCTGTTCATCAGCGGGCTTTTTTGTTGATACAACCTGCAGTCAGCGCCTGGCATGTCAGGTCTTCTGTTTTTTCTTCTTTGCAGCAGGAAACAGCACATTATTAAGAATTAATCTGTACCCAGGAGAGTTTGGATGCAAATTCAAATCTGTTGTAGGATCTCCGACCTGGTGCTGGTAATCTTCAGGGTCATGCCCACTATAAAAAGTCCAGGTGCCCTTACCGTATTCCCCATGAATATAACGTGCTTCATCAAGGGCTTTATTCTCCCCTAAAATCAGTACACTCGGTTTGATGGTAGACTTTCTGAACGCAGTCGTTTTACCAAGAAATCCCTTTATTACAGTTTGATGATTCTGGGTGAGCATACTCGGAACAGGGTCATATTTTGCAGAAAACTGAAAAAGTGTAAACACATCATTCTTTGGGTCAATGATACGTGTATAAGGAGAATTGTTTATATCTGAAAATTCAGGACTGTAAGGATTTTTTTCAAGTATAAAATTGTGAAAAGCGAAGGTTGGAGAAAAATTCAACTTCGATTGTGCGTTTGGGTCTGCTGCATCACCATCAAACATTTGTTCACATATATCAACATTTTTAGCCGCAAGGGCTATGTCATATGTGTCAGCTCCGCAGCACATAGCAAATAAAAACCCCCCACCAGCTGTAAAATCTCTAATTTTTTCAGCAACGGCCTTTTTCATTTCCGAAACTTTTTTAAAGCCTTCTTTACGAGCCATGTTTTCATTTTGCCTGACATCTTCAATATACCAGGCTGCATTTCTGAAGGCTGCATAAAAGCGGCTAAACTGCCCGGTAAAATCTTCATGGTGCAGGTGTAACCAGTCATATAAAGGAAGTTTTCCTTCGATAATATCCTGATCATAAATTTTATCGTATGGAATTTCTGCATAACTAAGCACCAGTGTCACTGCATCGTCCCATGGTAATTTATTTTTGGGTGTGTAAACGGCAATTTTTGGAGCTTTCAGAAGCTTAACAATATCGGTATTTGAACTGGCACCCAGAACCTGCTCCCTAACCAAGGCAGCATGCTCATTGTCAATTACCTCAAAAGAAACTCCACGAATTTTACATTCATTCTCAATTTCATTAAGATCGGTTAATAAAAAGCTTCCTCCCTTATAATTCAGCAGCCATTCAACCTCAATATTTTTTGTTAGTGCCCAGTAGGTAATTCCATATGCTTTCAGGTGATTTTTCTGGGTTTCATCCATAGAAATCAATATAGAACCTGCATATAGTTTGCATGCCAGAAAGGAGATGAAAATGGTCGAAGTAAGTAATTTTTTAATCACAGGTCTTAATAGTAACTATAGAAAACGATAAGGGAGCTGATTTGTTACTCATTTTCTTATTTTTGCCCTTCAACAAACAATTATTATGACCAAGGGAATAATTAAGACTGAAAAAGGAGATCTAAGTGTCGAATTTTATGATAACGATGCTCCTAAAACAGTAGCCAATTTCGTTAAATTAGCGAAATCTGGTTATTATAATGGCGTTAAATTCCATAGGGTGATACCTGAATTCGTTCTTCAAGGTGGTGATCCAACTGGTACAGGATCAGGTGGACCTGGCTATACCATTGACTGTGAGCTTGATGGCTCTTTACAATACCATGATCGTGGTGTTCTTTCTATGGCACATGCAGGTAAAAATACGGGAGGTTCACAATTTTTTATCTGTTTGGGCAGACAGAATACCCAGCATTTAGACCGCAAGCATACCTGTTTTGGTAAGGTGACTGCAAATATCGAAGTTATTGATGCAATTCGTCAGGGAGATAAAATTCTTTCTGTAGAAATTGAAGAAGCGGAAGTAGCCTAAAAAAAATTGACTAATATTTTTTAAATAAAATCTATGAATTTAAGCGGATTAGTAGCCGTCTCTGGCAAATCTGGTTTGTACAAAATCATCGGGCAAAGTAAATCAGGTTTCGTTTTACAAAGTCTTGAAGATGCTGCAGGCCGTATTGTCGTAAATGCAAATGCCAGACTTGCTGCCTTAGATGAGACAACGGTCTATGGTGTTGATGAAGATCTTACTCTTCGCCAGATACTTCTTGATATGCAGGCGTCACATAGCGATGTTACCATGCCTGATCCTAAGTCAGATACCAATAAATTAAGAGACTATTTTAATATTATTGCACCAAACCATGATACTGAAAGGGTTTATGCTTCTGATATTAAAAAAATCATCACCTGGTATAAGCTATTAGAAGTACTTCCGCTGTTTACAGAGAATGATCCTAAGCATAGTGAAAAGGTAGTAGAAGAAGAGGTTTCAGCTTCAAAAGAAACAACAGCAGATGTAAAGGCTACATCAAAAGATAATTCTGATAAAGCGCATGCCCCTGAAGCCAAACCCAAGCCAAAGACTAATGCAAAGAAAAAAGGCGATTCATAGTCGGTCAAAGCTTTTTGTATATATTGTTCTGGCAGGCCTTTTTTTAGGTGCCTGCCAGAATAAAACGCTATGTGACCCTACTGCACAGCCAAGTTTAAAGTTTGGTTTTTATGGGCTTAAAAGATATCCAAGGCCATATATCGATTCTCCAATCGCTGTGCTGGTTTCAAATGTATACGCCTTGAATGCACTGATTGCAGGTAGTCCATTATTACCCCTTGACACCCTGGGTCAGGATACTGTTCACCGACTGAATTTATCGTTGCCTGTTTCTGCAAAGACAAATTCAAGTTCCTATGTAATTGTGGTAAATACTAATCCAGGAGGCATAGGTGTTCATTCAACTAATGATACGCTGAAAATAAATTATTCAAAAAAACTTGTTTTTATCTCAACTGGCTGTGGTTATGGCTATAGTTATGGTATCAGTGGTGCCACAATTACACATCATTATTTTGCCCAGCTTGATACAATAAGTAAATCTATAGATCCCAATGTTCCGGAAAATTTCAGGCTTATTCATAATAATTTGTAGCCTGTCGATTTTGGCCACAGTGCCGGGATATGCTCAAAAGCTATCTAAGGCTTTTAAAGATTCTACCCGGATCAAAGAACGCCAATATAGACTCGAAGCCAAGCAAAGCGTTGATTCATTTAAAAGAGTTAGAAAAATCAAAAATGACTCGATTTTCAAAAAGAATAACCCTGATACCATCCCTTTCAGAAGAAATGTCAGACTGGGCATAGATATATCGAAACCGATAACTTCATTTTTTAATCACGAGAAAAAAGAGATTGAGTTCTCATGCGACTATCATTTCAGAAGTCGCTTCTTTTTATCTGCAGAGTTAGGTTTTCAACTCGCTGATATCAACAAAACAGGATATTATAGTTATCATTCTGTAGGTGAATACCTGAGAGCTGGGTTTGATTACAGCATATTCAGACTTGAAAAAAAGAATGACGCGAACATAGTGTATATAGGTTTGCGTCTTGCAGGGGCTAATGTTCAGTATCAGCCCAGTGGAATACAAATTCCAAGTTCTTACTTTGGTAATACAACAGCCTCATTGCCTCCAGCATCGGGACGCGAATTCTGGCTTGAATTTGTAGGAGGTATTAAAGTTGATATCAGCAAACATTTAGGCATGGGATGGACACTAAGATTGGCATCAAGTTTGAACGACCTCACAAAAAAGGCTACATACCCTATTTATATACCTGGTTTTGGTGATTCAAACAGTAGTCAGAATTTTACCTACAACTATTCAATATTTTATTCGTTTTAGGTTTTAACAGCAAAACGGTATTATTTGTTAACTTGAAATTATGCAGATGAAGATAAAACGCAAAGAAATAGGAATTTTTATCGGAGGCATTCTTGCTTTATCGCTGGTATTATTAGTCTGTGAACTTACCAGTACGAAAGAAAGTAAATATGAAAGTGGATCACATGGTGTTTATGACCATGATGAGGCTAGCTGAAGCCTCTAGCTTTATTCGTGGTGGTATGGTTCTGCCTTTAAAATACTCATCGCTCTATAGAGTTGCTCAATAAAAATCAAACGTATCATCTGATGTGAAAATGTCATTTTTGATAAACTAATCTGTGCATTTGCCCGCTGATATATCTGCTCATGAAAGCCGTAAGGGCCTCCTATTATAAATAACAGATTGGTAATTCCCGTGTTCATTACCAGCTCCTGCATATGGCGTGCAAATTCTACTGACCTGAATTCTCTTCCTTTTTCATCAAGCAGAATAACATGGTCCCTCGGCCCCACTTGATTGAGAATTAATTCTGCCTCTTTTTTTTTCATCAGGCCTGTAGCCGCCTGTTTCTGGAATTTGGGTGATGGAATGGTAATTGTTTTGAAAGGAAGGTAATTTATGATACGTTTCTCGTAAATAGTAATACCGTCGCGAAGCCAAACATCATCTGTTTTCCCTATCTGGATAAGCTTAAGCTTCATGCGACATACCAATAAAATAAGCCACCAACCAGAGAACCCAAAAAGGCACCTGTGATCACTTCACTAAGCGTATGACGTTTAAGAACAATTCTTGACCAGCCCATGAGCACCGCTAAAACCGTAAGTGCCAGCCCCATCTCAATTGCTGTCCGGCCCCGCATGGCCATAAATGCAATTGCTACATAAACAGAAAAGCAGGTATGTAACGAACACTTTAGCCAGAAGTTTATTAGAAATGAACTTAATAATAACGTGAATGCAGCCATTGCACCCCACCTTAAAAATGGATGAACATAGGGTAGCAAAAACAGGGCAAGGGTAACAAACCCAATCAATACAATCGCAAAAATATAAAAGACTGGTCTTTGTGCCTTGGTTGAAACATCATAGTTTGAAAACTTTCCTCTTTTAACATTAATGATGATAAAAAGGGCTGTAGGTACGAAAGAACAAAGAAGAAATATCAACAGGATCTTTACGGCTTGATGAGCATCCATAAAGTGGAAACTGGCATACGCGGTCAGAAATATTAACAGGATGAACGGATTGCCGAAGTTTGAAATAGCATACGCGAACTTATGCTTGAGCATTGATAAAATTGCTGGCTTAATATCAGTATCGTGATGTTCCTGGTTCATGGGTTTTCTTAATTGCTTAAAGCGGCAACCATCATGACTGACCGCTTTCATTCAAATTTATTAAAACCAACTAAAATTTTCTGACCTATGGTCATTTTAAATGCTAATATTATGCCGCTTTTAATTTTAAATGATTCAGCGCAGAACCTGCTTTGAACCATTCAATCTGTGCACTATTATAGCTGTGTCTGACCGTAATATCTTCACCTGATTGATCAGTATGATGAATTCGAACGGTTAGGTTTACACCTGGGCTCATGGTAGTTAATCCTAAAATGTCAAAGGTATCATCTTCTCTTATCTTATCGTAATCAGCAATCTGGGTAAAGGTTAATGCCAGCATACCTTGTTTTTTAAGATTAGTTTCATGAATACGCGCAAATGATTTCACGAGAATTGCCCTGACACCAAGAAAGCGGGGCTCCATGGCAGCATGCTCACGTGAAGAACCTTCACCATAATTTTCATCACCTACTACGATTGATCCGATATGTTCAGCTTTATAAGCACGTTGGGTCGCAGGAACTGCACCGTATGCGCCGGTGAGTTGATTCTTTACCTGGTCAGTTTTATCGGTAAATGCATTGGTTGCCCCAATCAGCATATTGTTTGAGATATTATCAAGGTGACCACGGTATTTTAACCAGGGGCCTGCCATTGAAATATGATCAGTGGTACATTTCCCCTTTGTTTTTATCAACAACTTCAAACCTGTTAAGTCAGTTCCTTCCCAAGCCTTGAACGGTTCAAGCAACTGAAGCCTGTCAGATGCGGTATTTATCTTAAGTTCTACACCACTACCATCTGCTGAGGGTGCCTGATAGCCAGCATCTTTTACATCAAAGCCCAGTGGTGGCAATTCGATCCCTGCAGGTTCATCAAGCCGAACCATCTCACCATTTTCATTCAACAACTCATCAGTCAGCGGATTAAATGTCAGACGTCCAGCGATTGAAAAGGCTGTTACTATCTCTGGTGAGGCAACAAAAGAATGTGTATTGGGGTTGCCATCATTTCTTTTGGCAAAATTACGGTTGAATGAAGTGATGATTGAATTTCTACGCATAGGGTCATCACTATGACGTGCCCATTGACCAATACAAGGGCCGCAGGCATTTGCAAGAACAACCCCGCCCATACGGGCAAATACATCAAGGAAACCGTCACGTTCTACTGTATAGCGAACCTGTTCAGAGCCTGGAGTAATCGTAAATTCAGCCTTAGCAATAAGGTTTTTATCAGAAGCCTGTTTTGCAACTGAGGCGGCCCGGCTAATGTCTTCATATGAAGAATTTGTACAGGAACCGATAAGACCTACTTCAAGTTTTTCAGGGTAATTATGTTCTCTGACTGCAGCAGCAAATTTTGAAATCGGCCATGCCAGATCAGGGCTAAAAGGCCCGTTCACATAGGGTTCAAGCTCTGAAAGATTAATTTCAATAACCTGGTCAAAATATTTTGACGGATTGGCGTAGACCTCTGCATCACCATTTAAGTGTTCAGCAATAGTATTGGCAAGATTTGCAATTTCAGTTCGGCCGGTACTGCCAAGATAAGCTGCCATTTTTTTATCGTAGCCAAATACCGAGGTAGTGGCCCCAACTTCGGCGCCCATATTACAAATAGTGCCTTTTCCTGTACAAGAAATGTTCTCAGCGCCCTCACCAAAATATTCAATGATTGCCCCTGTTCCGCCTTTAACAGTAAGAATACCAGCTACTTTTAATATAACATCTTTAGCCGAAGCCCATCCACTCAGCTTACCAGTAAGCTTGATACCGATTAGCTTTGGAAATTTTAATTCCCATGCCATCCCAGCCATTACATCAACGGCATCAGCTCCACCAACGCCTATTGCAATCATACCAAGGCCACCTGCATTTACAGTATGTGAATCAGTGCCTATCATCATACCACCAGGGAAGGCATAATTTTCAAGAACAACCTGGTGTATAATTCCTGCCCCAGGCTTCCAGAATCCAATACCGTATTTATCTGATACGGTTGACAGAAAATCATAAACTTCTTTATTCGTTTTATTGGCAGTATTAAGGTCTTCAGTTGCACCAACTTTAGCCGTGATAAGATGATCACAATGAACAGTTGAAGGTACGGCAACAGCTTTTTTACCTGCTTGCATAAATTGTAACAGGGCCATTTGGGCTGTAGCATCCTGCATGGCAACACGGTCAGGAGAAAAATCTACATAAGAAGCTCCTCTTTCATAGGTTTCTGTTGCCTGGGTATCGTATAAATGCGAGTAAAGTATTTTTTCAGTAAGGGTCAACGAGCGATTTAAGAGTACTCTTGTTTTTGCGATACGCTCAGGAAGTTCGGTATAAACCCTGCGTATCATTTCGATATCAAATGCCATGATAGATTAAAAATATGTAAAAGCGTAATTTGAGCTAATTTATCAAATCTTAGTAATACAGACTATATGCTTTTAAGGTTTTTTGAATAAAATCGTATTCACTCATTTAATTGCCCTAAAATTCTCAGCGATAAAGGTTTCAATCGTTCTGGGCTTTCTGCCAATGATTTCTTCAATACAATCTGTAATAGCAGGCTCTGCCATGAATCGCGGTAAATAGTGAAGAATCATCAGGATGATTATATAAGAAGGTTTCAGACCTTGCTTCTTTTTATGAAGATAAAAGGTAAAAAGAGAGGGTGAGGTATACGTTATCTTTTTGTTTAGTGCTATCGTTAAAAGATTTGCAATGAAGTAGAAATTATAATTACCAGTTCCCGTCAAGTCGTAAGCTTTATTTTTATGCGCTGAAGGGTTTAGAAGAATCTTTGCCGCAACCGCACCTATATCATCTACATCAACCCAATTAAATTTTGCGGGTCCTGCTGGAATATAAATCTCTTTCATATTCATGATATCGCCATATAAAGTGGTTGTAAGGTTTTGCATAAAATAGGCATTGCGTAAAAAAGTATAAGAAATACCACTTTCTCTGATTAGCTTTTCAATACCGAAATGGGGTATAAAACTGCTCTTTTCTACCCCCTGTACTGAAATAAAAACGATATGTTCAACTTTACTTTCAACTGCTTGTCGAACAAAAGGAATAAAATATTTCTTAAGATCTGTAAGGGCCGGAGGGCGAAGTAAAAAAACACGATCCTGTTCCTGAAAAATATTTTTTTCCTGACCAAAACGAAAATTAATTGGAGCCACCTTTCCTTCAAATTCGGGGGCAACTAATTCGCCAGCTTGACTTACACTTGCCAGAATTTGTATGTCTTGTAAACCTTTATTACCATTAATAAGATGGTATAACGTTTTGGTGCCGGTATTACCACTTGCGCCAGTAATAACAATTCTGCTCATAAGAAGATTATCCAGTAATAATATTAAAACTGTATCCTGCCGTTTGCCAATACGCCAATATATCAGGAAGAACTTTTTTTAAGGTGGCAAGTGATTTCAGGCTATCATGAAAAACAACAATTGAACCGGGTTTAACATTCTTTTTCAGTTGGAGAAGGCATCTGTCATAACTCAAAGAAGGGTCAAAATCATAACTAACATTATCCCACAAGACAATCTTGTATTTCTTACATATTAATTTATACTGGCTTAATTTAAGTTTGCCATATGGAGGTCTGAATAGGTTTGAGGGAATAAACATGCTGCACTTTTCAATATTGGCCAGATATTCGACTGACGAAGTTTTCCAACCATTCAGGTGATTATAGGTGTGGTTAGCAAGCTGATGCCCGCCCAGAACTATGGCTTTCAACAAACCAGGATTGCGTTCGGCATTTTCTCCGACGCAGAAAAACGTTGCCCTGGCATTGTATTTTTCTAGTTCAGCAAGTACAAACGGAGTCGCAAGGGGTACTGGCCCATCGTCAAAACTCAGGTAGATGATTTTTTCTGTTTGTTTAAACCTAAACCTGACGCTTGTAAATAGAGCCATTATCAGGCCTGGGGTTTTAAAAATTCTCATATGCAAAGATCAGAAAATCGGAAGTATATTAATTTACCCGCACGAATCAGAAAACCAGTTTGAAGATACTACCCTTACTTGTTTCTGATTCAACCAATATAGTTCCCTTATGTAGCTGCATAATCTGTTTACTCAGACTAAGCCCAATGCCCGATCCATCTTTCTTGGTAGTAAAAAATGGTACAAAAATGGTATCCAGTATTTCAACCGGTATTCCTGTCCCGTTATCAGCAATTTCGATAACCACTTTTCCCTGTTCCGTTAAATAGCCTTGTATTCTAATCTTTTTTTCATGCAAGTGGCGGGTCGCATCAATCGCATTTATAATCAGGTTTAAGATAACCTGCTCGATGAGTGATACATCTATGGTAAGGGTCAGGTTAGATTCACGCAACGAAAAATTAAACTGAACCTGTTGCTGCTCAAAATCAAAATTCATCAGACGCTCAATCTGTTTGAATAAATCGGCAATCAGAACAACCGATAGTGAAGGCTGGGTGATTCTACTGATACTTCTGTAGGTATCGGCGAATTTCATCAGCCCTTGGCTACGGCTTCTGATTACTTCAATACTCAGGCTCATATCAGCCAGCACTTCGGTACTGGGCAGAACATCAAGTGTGTCTATTCGCTGTTTGAGTGTTTCAGCCAGGGAAGTTATGGGTGCCACAGAATTCATAATCTCATGAGTAAGCACCCTTAAAAGCTTTTGCCATGCCAGCGTCTCTGTTTCTTCAACGGCTTCATTAATATTTTTAACAGCAAGCAGGTAATTTATTTTACCATTGATTTTAAATTTGGCGACAGAGGTTAATACTGTTAATACAGAACCACCTGTTTGTAATTTAATAAGCCTTTTATTTCCCGTAGTACTTTCATCGAGCAAAGTCTTAAGGTCTGGGTTTCTGGTAAAAAGACCACTGAGGTGTTTAAGCGCAGGTAAGGCAAGTAGCTTGCGAAATGATTCGTTCATCCACTGTATTTCACCATCCTGATCATAAGAAAGAATTCCTGTATCAATCATTTCAAGAATCATTTTCAGATGCTGGTATTGAATCTCTTTTTCGGCATTGAGTTCCTGAAAGGTCATGTTAACCTCATTAAAGGCTATTCTTAGTTCTTTCAGCAATACAGGACTACGCTTTATGCTATAACTCTGGGTAAAATCACGGTAATGAACGGCAGCTGTAAACTGTTTCATTTCAACTTCAAGCCTGCTGAAATACCTGATGAGTTCAACAGTCTGAATTATAAATACCAGAAAAACGAATACGGCGTAAATCGGTAATGAAAATTGAAAAAGCAGGATGAAGCAAAGTAAAAGTGATGAAGCCATTAAGATCACCCGCAAAGTAATAACTGCCGTGAATGTCTGAAATGTCTTAAATATCATATTTGTTCAGCCGCCTGTAAAGTGCTGTTCGTGTTATTCCCAACTCTTTTGCTGCCTGCGTAATATTGCCTTTATGCTTGTCAACAACCCTGGCAATTGTCTCTTTTTCGATCTCTTTTAATTGTAGGGTATCGGTACTACTTTCCGGTATTATTTGCTCTATACTGGTAAAGTCGAGGTCTGATACACCCAGTGTTTCACAGTCACTCATGATTATTGCTCTTTCAACGGTATGTTGCAATTCACGCACATTACCAGGCCATGAATACATCATCAGCGTTTTCATAGCATCGCTATCAAAGCCTGTAGCTGGCCGTTTATGCTTAAGGGCATACTTCTGCAAGTAAAAATCTGCCAATAGCAAAATATCTTTGCCTCTTTTGCGAAGTGGGGGAAGTTTAATTTCAACAGTATTGATACGGTAAATTAGATCTTTCCTGAATTTTGATTCTGCTGCCAGTTCATAAATAGGAATATTGGTGGCCGAAACAAGCCTGAAGTCGAGTGGAATAACCTGGTTTGTGCCGAGCCTGATAACCTGCTTATTCTGTAAAACGGAGAGTAGTTTGGCCTGCTGGTACATCGAAATATTTCCTATCTCATCAAGAAAAAGGGTACCACCCTCAGCCGCTTCCATTCGTCCGGTTCGATCTTCACGGGCATCTGTAAATGCCCCTTTTTTATGGCCGAAAAGCTCACTTTCAAACAATGTCTCTGTAAGTGAGCCAAGGTCAACAGCGACAAAAGGTTTTGAGCTGCGATTTGACTTCTCGTGAATAAGGCGGGCAACTAAATCTTTTCCGGTTCCATTTTCACCCAGTATAAGTACATTGGCATCAGTAGCAGCAATTTTATCTATCTTGATTTTGACTTCTTCCATCAATTCTGATGAGCCGATCATACCGCTGTAGTCATGGCCTGCCTTAATTTGGGAAGCAGGTAAAGACAGAGAAAATTTAATTTTATTATCCGTTAATTTACCTGACAGTGCCTGTCTGATAGTATCTATTACCTGCTCATTGCGCCAGGGTTTGACAATGAAATCAGCCGCTCCTTCTTTCATGCTCCTGATTGCAAGGTCAATTTCAGCATAGGCTGTGATCATAATCACCAACATCTCTGGTGAATGATTCTTGATTTTATTGAGCCAGAAAAAACCCTCATTACCAGTGTTGAGGGCACTTTTATAATTCATGTCAAGTATAACCAGATCAAATTTTGTCTTCGCCAGCTGATTTAGCAAATTTTCCGGATTCTTCTCTGTTACCAGACAGGCTACTTCGCCTTTTAATAGCATTTTAACAGCAATGAGTACAGCCTCATCATCATCTACTATCAGTAAGCTGGCATCTTTTAGTTTCATGAACGATTTTTTAACATCTCTTGCTTGATTGAGGGGCTACTTACCTATAAAGAAAATTAAAATATCTTAGAATCTGTACCCTGTTTAAAAGCATTTATTTTTTTTTCTAATTACCCGCTATGCAATTTATAGTTATCTGCCACAGGTCTTTGGCCAGGACTGTCTAAATATAATTACAAGAACTGATTTTAGATGCTTGTTCACAAACGCCCATATGCTGTATCAGAATCGTACAGTCAATTGCCAGGATTATAAGCTTAACCTACTTGAAACCCGTAAAAAAGGCTTTTTTATGTCTGGCACTATTTTAATGTTGCCTTTATCATCATAAACCGAATAAAACCGTGGATAGAGTACGTGAAAAAAAAGTTTGGAACCGAAAGCGAATTTTAATTATTGTCACGACAGTATTTGTTCTGGGTCTGATTCTTCTGACTTATTTCTCTATGACGGGTAAGTCGAAAGTCAATGCCAGTTCACAGACGCTCACCGTATCGGTTGTGACAAAGGGGAATTTTCAGGAATTTATTCCAATTAATGGCAATGTGCTTCCGATTACTACTATATACCTGGATGTAATTGTAGGAGGCAGAGTAGAGGAAAAACTGGTTGAAGACGGGGCCAAAGTGAAGAAAGGTGAGCCTGTGATCAGGCTCTCAAATACAGATGTCGAATTACAACTTTCTACCCAGGAGACCGAAGTTCGGCGCCTGATTACCGATATGCAGCAAACTCGTAACCAGGCACAGCAGAATA